>Ga0209589_1004512_pt1 | contig 24013 bp, 11 predicted proteins | sample CowpeawhiteBW_FD_187525 | JGI IMG/M metagenome (GOLD analysis project Ga0209589, IMG submission 187525) | Root nodule microbial communities of legume samples collected from California USA - Cow pea white BW (SPAdes) (version 2) | ecosystem: Host-associated > Plants > Roots > Nodule | place: USA...
AAAAAAAAAAAAAAAATTTTTTAGGAAAAAAAAAAAAGGAAAAAAAAAAAAAAACGTAAAACCTTTGTCAGACACTGAATTACAGATACCAAGGTGAACTCACATACCCTTTTGATCTTTTAATCTCTGGTAAAAAAGTTATCACTGATGGAGTGACCAGAGTTGCATGCAGAGGCTTTAACTCAAGGAAGCACACAAGCACACAGAAACTGCTTCAAACCAGATATTGAGATTCATGCCGTTTTCTGCAGAAAGCATTTACTGTGCAGTCTGGAGAGGAAGTGAAGGGGACGTAGAAACAAATGTTGTAATAAATAAGCAGCGTTTGAAAGTCTAAGGAAACCAAAAGTAACTTACTAATGACTATTTTATATTTTTGTTTGGAAGTTGTGATTTTTGTTTCTCGTGGATACAACAAGGAAACCAAACAAGCAGCTTGTGATGACATTATGGAAAGTAACTGATGTTGAATTTGACTGGACAATGATGCTCAAAAAAACTTGTTTCTCTTTCTCTCACCCCACCAACACTCTCTCTTCACCTTTTCACAATTCACTTGAACTCACATCTTTTCAAATCATTGAAACATATAACAAAATCATGTAAAATTAGTTATGTCTTCTACATTGACATAGTTCATGAGGATTTTAAGGTTTCATTTTAAACAAAATCGAAGTAGACAATTTCCAACACATGCCATTAAGACATTTTCATAGTTTATATCAAGTACTGAATTCTGCTTTGTTTTTAAGAAGTAAATTGATTTTTTTTTTAGTTATTAATGTAAATATAAGCATCTATGTAATTCATTTTGAAATAAATTAAAAAGTCATTAATATTTTATTAAAAACTGTGAGTGTTAATTAATTTGGTTTTCTTTAAAGATTGAAACTTCAGCTACTTTGTAACGTTAGTGAGTAGAAAAGAAAGTGTAATAAACATGTGTACTTATTTTCTAACCTTTTAGATGAAATCATAGAAAATGAGAAAAAGGAAAACAATTTGGTGGGTCCAGTCAATACAAATTCCTTCTTTCTTCTTTTCTCTCTCTCTTTTTTCTGGTTTTCTCTGATTTTCTGGTTTTCTTTGTTTTTCTGGTTTCTTTTGTTGATGACTCAGCTTTAAGATTTGCAAAAAGGAAGGTTACATTTACAGAACTGTAACTGAAATCCTTAATGAAACTTGAATTTAATTAATATTAAAATTTTGTCTAAAAAAATTAAATATATTAAAGGACAGTCAAATTTTTTTAATATTTTTATTTTTATATTTTTATTTTTATAATTATTACCAAGTTATATTCACTACAAATATTGTTAAGTTTAAATATCACAATACTTTTAAATGATTAAAAGTTCATGGAATTACAATTTAGTTATATTTAAATTTTCAAAATAAGAAACCTTTTTTCAATTTTACTGAGTGAAGAGGTAATATGAAACTTAATTTCTACTACTTCATTTTATAATTATTATAGTTTATTAACAGAGATGTCCTAGTACTATTGTTATAAGGTAACGTTCCTAATAAATGTCTAAAAAGTAAGAAATAGATAGAAAATGTAGAGTCTAATACACTCTTTTATTACTAGCTCAAATTCGTTCAAAATATCCTAAGTTGCTCAAACTAAAAATTCATAAGAATGAATAAGGTCACTAAAAAAAATATGAACTCATTCAAATATATAATGAATTTGTATTAAAGACAAATAATCTTCTTATTTAATTAAAAAATCTATTTATTTTTCAAATAAATAATTTTTGGAAAATAAAATATCAGTTCTAAAAATATTTATTCAAGCTAGTCAAATTGACTATATAAGCAAAAAAAAAATCAACAGAATAGTCTTATCCGAATAATTTTTATTTTTAGTGATTAAAATTATTTTAAAAGGTAGATTCTAAAATAGTGTGTGATTGGATAAAAATATTGAAAAGAAGAGGAAAGAATTTTACCATGGAGTGAAACGAGTCGTTTAGATCTCATCAAAGCTTCGTCTTGGTCTTCTTCTTCCTCTTCTTCTCTTTGTTTAGGTTTCTCAGAGCTTCCTTCAGCGTTCTTCTCCAACCCATTTACCTGTATTTCACACTTTCAAGCACAACTGCACCATACAATCCTTCAAATTTTGAAATTGAAACTCATATTTAATCGTATTGTATCATCATATCTCGTCGCACGATATCTCGGTTCCTTTGCTTCTTTCTGAATTCCCATTGATCGATCGCAATTGAGAGATGGTAAAAGCGAGGGACAGAACCGAGGATTTCAAAGATGCCGTGCGCCACACCGCTCACTCTTTGGGCTACGACGAGGTTCCTTGTTCACAATTTTGCGATCTTCATAATTCAAATCCTTAATTTTTCTAGTGTGTGGAAATGTCACGTTTGGGTTTGGCTGAATAGGGTTTATGAACACGTGTTGATTGTAATTGGTTATTGGTTTGAGCATTGAATGGTTTCTAATCTCACTGATGAATTTGTTTTGCAGGCTAAAGTAGCGTCAATTATGGCATCTTTCATTATCCATAAACCGCCCCAAAGGTCTCCATTTTCCAAAGCCGCATTGAAGACGGTAGACTCGGCTTTCAAAAGTTTATTCATGTCTGTAGTTATGTGCTGTGCTAATTTTATGTGATGTGACATTTTTTCTTGGTTTTTGTTTTTAGCTGGAGAGTATTGGAGAGCTGGATCAGTTTTTGTCGAAGCATAGAAAGGACTATACGGATCTGCATCGCACCACAGAAAAGGAAAGAGATAGCATCGAGCATGAAGTAAGCTGGGATTCTAGTTTTAAGAGTATTCTGGTGTCTTGTTTGATGATTGGAAAATCGTAGTACTTATTGGCAAAAGTATGGTGTTTCTCCTTGGGCATGATTCCATGCTTGTTGTTGGCTGGCATTGGATGATTTAGAGCTTTCTCAGCACTGTGTTGTACATTATAAGACATGAGTTAGTTTACTTAGGCAGCCTTGCGATTTGGTCCGTGAAATCTGTTCCTTTATACATGTCGTCTAGGGGAAGAAACAGCCAATAGAAAGAGAAATTACCAATAGCAAGAAATTGATCAAGAAGCGAGTGATAGAAGAGATTAAGATATATATGTTTGGGGCTAACGTGTTATTCGTTTATGGTCCCATCTTAGGCTGGTATTAATTTTTTTTTTCACTCTAGCACTATCATTATTAAATCACATTGGTTCTCTCATAGTTGAATTTTCAAAGGCTGTTTTTTTTTTTTGTATTTGCTGTTCACACCATTCCTTCAATGTTCACGGCTCACAACAATATATAGATAGAACTTATTTTAAGCCTGCCAAGCAATTTGGCCTTTACCTGCGTATATAATTTTTATTAGCCTTCTCTGTATTTTTGGGTCAAAAAGCATTGATATCTCTTAATCGTGTATAGCGTCAGTTTTGCTTATCACTTACTATAATCTTGTAATGAATTCGGTGCAGGTTAGTACTTTTATTAAAACATGCCAGGAACAAATTGATATTCTTAAGAATAGTATAAATCAAGAAGAGGAAACTTCCAAAGGTTGGCTTGGCATTGCGACTACAAAATCTAATGCCGACATGATTGCCCACAAACATGGGGTGGTGAGGACATCTTGTGCTTGTTGATTTTTTCTGCTATTAGTTACGTATGTGGGTTGAGCAGTTGTATGATCCCTTATGCAGAGTGTATGCTTGATAATGTTATCTGAATACTAACAAGTTCATGAATATGGCTATTTACTTTTTTGTATACTAATGTTTACTTGGGTCCAATTTTAGGTTCTAATTTTAAGTGAGAGACTCCATACAGTCACTGCACAGTTTGATCAGCTAAGAGCTGTACGCTTCCAGGATGCTATTAATAAAGCAATACCACGGAGAAAACTTAACCGTGTAACCAGAAAAGATTCTGCAGAAACCTCAAAACCAGATACCATGGAGCTCAGAGAACCTGAAGAGTTACGTGCTGAGCCTTTAAGAGTCCAGCAACAACTCTTGGACGATGAAACACGTGCCCTGCAGGTAATAAAAATCAATTTATTTATGAATTTATGTAGGTCTTATTCTGTCGTTTGTTTAATTGAAGATTTTTAGATTCTCGTGACTAACCCTTTGCCATTGTTTCTTTTCCTGTAGGTGGAATTGACTAATCTTCTCGATACAGTTCAAGAAACCGAAACTAAGATGGTGGAAATGTCTGCACTAAATCACCTCATGTCTACTCATGTTTTGCAACAATCTCAGCAAATTGAGCATCTTTATGAGCAGGTTAGATAACATATCATATTCTACCCTCCTGTTTTCTTGTTTTTTGGGAACACATGAAGGCTGCCATCTATCATGTCTATACTGCCCACCCCCTGTCATTAACCCACCTTCCAAGTATAGCCAAGTAATGTGAAACTGGAATTAGTGTAGAACAGGGATGGAAATAGGTCACATATATAAAAATAGGATTGGTATGCTTGATTCAAATCAAATTCAAGGCTTAATTCTGCAAATCTTAGTAATCAGCTATCTTGATAGTATGCAAATCCCGCTTGTTACCCCGATAATAATAAGGGACTAAACTCTTGAAATAAATTTATTAAAAATAACCCCCAATAAGCAAGAACCCCAAGAAAACTAAAAGTTCCGTAATTACAATAAGTAGTCAATATCTTATACACCTAATAATTCTAATATCCACATTCTGTGTTTTAATTAATATCGCTAAGGTATAATAATTTTCACAGGTTTCCAGATTGTAGTGCATCACAGTGCTTGAAATTTGTTTATTCTGCCTAAAAATAGTTGCATTTCCAATTTCTAAGAAATATAATCGTGCTTCTGCTGGCTTTTACAGGCTGTTGAAGCGACTAAGAATGTTGAGCTCGGTAACAAAGAACTCTCACAAGCCATTCAGCGGAATAGCAGCAGCAGGACATTTCTTTTACTGTTTCTATTTGTGCTTACTTTTTCAATCCTCTTTCTTGATTGGTATAGTTAAATGCATTTGGTTTTCTGCTAGCACAGTGTATCTTCTTATAGAAACCTGGCCTCTGTTGCTGTCAATATATGTTTTTACCCCTAGGAAGGAATCTTTTTCTAGATGCGATGTATTTGGTTATTGGAGAAAGAATTTTAGTGATCAATTTATGAAGGGAATTACAAAAGGAGGACCTCCCCTACTGTTTTGTAGGAGGGGAGAGAATCAAAATATTTTATTTCGTTTGTAAATTTGGAGGGATAAAAGGAAAGAGAAGGGATAAAAAATTGTTTCTTTTCGTTTGAATCAATCAGGTCTGTCGGAAATCTTAAAGAATTCTTAACTGAACCTGTTATGTACCAGGCGTTGCCTTTGTCATTATATCTTCTGCAATGAAATATTTTTATTATCAATTAATTATGAGATTGGAGTTTCAATATCAATTATTAAAGATTACAGATTTTGGTACTTGCAGAAAGTGTCGTTGCTTGACATATGAAAAGATATGAATTAAATTAAATCTCCATACTACTGTAGAAACTACATCAATATAATGACTATCGTTCGTTATACTCCATATACTTCCTAATAAGATGGGGGAGATTGTTTATTTATAACTGTTTCCTTAAAGATAATTTTAATTAAAAGTCTTACTGTTAATTGAAGAAACTACAATTTCTTGGACCCATTAACAAAAAAAAAGAAGACAAATGATAATTATTTTGATATTAAAACGGCTCAATGTATCATATATTGACCAAGACAAAAATCACCATGTATCATGTTAAAATAGTTCGAGATTATTACACTTCACAAAAATGAACATAAAGAACATTAAATATATATGAAAACTATTGTTTTACGTTTATGGCAAACCATCCTCTGACTTTATTTTCTCAAAAATCTAGGATTTTCAATTGTTCAAATAACAAATAGATGTCACCATCATAACCATATTTTCAAATAACAATTAGATAACTAAAGTATATGTTTGAATATATAAGGCCAAAAATAGAATTATCATTTCTTGAGGAGGAAACAAAGATGTACAAGAGATAAAAATGGGGGGGCTACTGTTATACAGGAAACTAAAACAACAAGTTTTTTTATTGACGAAGTCAACAACCACAAAAACGTAATTTCACTCGGCATTTTCCATATCATTTCCATGGCATACAATTTTTCCAACTCAGTTCTCAGAATTAAACGAGGTTCATTTTCAACTGCACAAATGTGAGCATGTCTCTAACTCATGGTTCATCACAGAACACCTACAACCTGAAAATGGACCACCCAAATGTCATTGAATAGAAGTTTCCTTTAAAACAGAAAAAACTATTACAAATGTTGCTTCAAAAATCTTTGATGGTTTAACAATATTCACTATACGGGTATTTTTAAATTCAATAAAAATAAACTAAAGATAACAATTAATGTTTCCAATCTCCATAAGCCTGATAGTATATTAGTCTATCACAATATTGGTTATTGTGAAACACCAACCTCTAATGGGTTTTTTATATTGTCCTTCCACCGTGACAGGTACTAAAAATTCAGTAGAAAATCCAAATTCAACTTCTATGCATAATAAATAACTTTTTGTTTCAGAAATTACACAGTTGTTTCACCAGCCCTCCCAACCAAATACAACAGTGACAGAGACACAAACAATAACAAACAGAAGTACATACATAAATATTGAATTGCTTACTTACACTTATAGGACAAAATTTGGGGTAGCTGAACTCAACTCCCTGTAATAGGTCTTCGTTTCACCACCAAATCATCAGCTGAATAGTAATCAGCTATGAGTCGGTACATATATGACGGGTTGTGCCCTCCCCTGAGAAGTAATTTATTTCCAGTCAGGTGAGTGCAGAAAAGGAAACTGATTTTCCAATGGCAAAGAAAAGGAAGTTTTTCCAATCAATTTGGATCTAACTTACGTGTCAGTAATAAATAGACTAACGAATTTTGGCGGCACATAATCAAAGGTTGGATTGACAACATGAAGAGACCCAGCACCGCTTGCAGAATCCATGCAATCTGAGAATTCCCCAAAGTCAAGTAGCTCAGATGGGGATCTCAGTTCATTCAGTAGGACTTCAGGATTGTGTGGATACAAAGGACACAACTGTAAACAAAATATAGCAATTTTCAGCAAATGACAAAACGATTTGGTAACTGAGATGATGAGGGAGATCACAAACTATTTTTTAAATGGCATCAAAGTTTCCTTAAAAGCAATTAATGGAAAGCATGGGAGTATAGTACATTATTAGTGATATTATCACAACTTCGGACTTTGAACTTAATATCAGTAATATTATCAAAGTTTCCCTAAAAACAATTAATGGGAAGCATTGGGGGTATAGTACATAATTAGTAATATTAATGGAGAAAACTAATTCATTATTATCATCATATAAATTATTTTCAAATTTTCAGAATTGCAAATCTCTACAAACCCCACATCACTAGGTCAAGAGTTTGAGATATCTAGACTTGACTTTGATTGGCACCTTCATTTTCAAATAATGCAATTTTTTTTAGATAACTTCTCGACACTAGTTGAAATGGAATAATTAAGGTCCATTTTATACATTAGAATTTACACCTCATCAGAATAAAAAATTCAGTAACATTATTTTAAATTAATGGCTAAAAAAATTACAAGCTATTTCGTTTTGATGTATATTTTGAATATTTTGCATTTATATAAATACATTCCCAAACCCCAATTTGTATTCATCTCTTCCTCAATACCCTGCTGATGACTAATACGTTGTCTAAATAGCCTAAACATGGACTAACATGTAATTGAACATTATGGATTGACTATTCATAGCTCGTAAACTATTTCTATCATCCATTTTGGGTTAAAGAACAAAAAGATGCAAAAGATAAAACTAGTGTCGTGGATCCATATAAATTTTTACTTGAACTATTATACTTTTTTTGCCTGATATTTGGTTCACAAGAATTGTTTAGATATTCATTTTGAAACTTCAGTGAAACAAATTCAAAATACTACATTGATTATGTATCTTTTTATTCTGATATTCAAATTTATAAATGTATAGGCTGTATGTACTATCCAATCCATTAACAACTAATTCTCGAGTCCATATGTGCAAAAAATAATTCATATTCTATGCCTCACCCATGAATTTCACAATAACCTGTCGTCCTCTTTACAAATTAAACACAACAGGAAGTAAATTATAGAAACATCAGAAGTCATAAGAATTCTTGTTTCCTAAGAACATGCCAGATGCGAGGGCACAGAGATATTACATGTTAAGAACTCACCTTGTGACTCCCAGCAAGTACCACAAATGGAACAGCATGCCTTTGAGCTGCAAGTGCAACCATATTTAACCCAACTGGGGCAATAACTCCACCATTAGCCATGACAGCATGAGCTCCAACTATAACCTATACAATGGCACGTTCAAATCAACTTAACTTCAGTACAGGAGTCTTAATTGATTCCAAAATTTATGCCAGGATTTTCACATACCATGTTCACTCGGGAAATCAATGCAAAAACGGCAGAATCAGAAATTACTGTGGTTTGTAAGCCTCTGGAAGCCAATTCTTTTGCAAGGATATGTCCTTGATATCTGATTGCACACACAGTCGACATTAAAAATGGTCTAATGGAATATTTAAACAACTTTATTGATAGTAAGTCACGATCATTCCATGCAAATGTTGGATAGCCACTACTACAAACCTTGGGGCACCTTCAGCAACAAAGACCTTAAATGATCTTTGCTTTTCCTTCGCAGCATAAAGAAATTCCAAAACTGTTTTGGAGCTGCCTAGCGTTAAAATTACCTCACTGAAAAATATGCAAGTGTCAGTGGAGGAGATAAGAAAAAACAATACAAGACTTTACTCTATCTAAACAAGAAAACGAATCCTAATATCAAGACATGATAGCTCAAATCAAAAGAAGAACCATTGCCTTGGTTATTTTAAGATACCAAGAATATCCAAAAATAAATAAAAAATATAAGGAAAACGTATGGACCAGTAGTGTAGATTAAGAAGGGGTTATTTTAACAAGTGTTTGATAAACTCGATCATATGAATAATAACATAAAAGAGTTAGTTGGAACCTTCCTATATAGTTGGACACCTAACATGGGCACTGCCTGTAATACAATGGTTATAAATAACAACTAACGGTTTAGTTTGTGATTATTCATCAGAACATCTAGAAATAAATATAATGTACTGTTCGATGTTAAGGCTTGATAAAGAATAGTCGACTGAGGAAACAAAATCTTTCAATGCTCCATTAAGAGAATAACTCTTGGATGTCGGAACCATTTATACAAATACCCATTTAAACCAGAACAAGACTTGGGATTGCTCCCGAATAAAATTAGCAAGACTACTGGAACATTGTCCACTCAAAACATGGTCTGTAAATATATAAAAGTTTCGATGCAAGTTATTCAGAGTCACAGAACAATTCCGATTTTGTAAAGCATGTATAATATGTTTTCAGACAAGTACTTTAAAGTATCTAAACATAAACAATATATATTTAGACTATTTTCATGGGAAACACACTTGTGGTGAATGTGCTCCACTGCCTGCTCAGCTATTTGTTCATAGCAAGTAGATATGTCTTGAATAAGTTCATTAACTGCTTCAATGACATCATGCTTCAACTTCCGAACTCTTGAACCTTTATCAATAGCTGCAGAAAAGGAAAACAAAAAACTCAAACAAAAAGACATGCAACTAAACACCAAAACAACAACAAATATTTCATCATGAAATGTCACGCAAGAAGGAAACAGTATTATAAAGTATTCGCAGGGATCAACAAAATAAATAGACAGCAAAAAGCCAATCAAGTATTCTAATATCGTTAAAAAAATTGAGAAAATGAGAATATTTTACGCATCAGCCAAAATCATCAAAAAAAAACAAAATCTTTAGTCTAGCATGGATTTTTGCATTCAAAAGGAAGAAATAAAAAAATGACCACTTTATTGCATTTAACCATGAATGAACAAAACCCTTTTTTTATTAAGAAGCAAAAAGAAAATATCTTGAAAAATATTATAAAAGTTATAAAAATCTCAATAGTCAAGTGTCATCCTCACATCTACTTCTCCCGTCAGATTCACCCCCGGAGGAAGATGTGTGGGGAGCGGCAGCTGAATCAGATGTATCCTCTAGAAGTGTTTGTAGTGACGGCGGACGTAGTGTACTTCTAGCAGCGGCTGCTACAGCAGCAGCAGATAAAACAGGATTTTCGTCTCGCACCTCATTATCTTCTTCGTCACTTTCAGCTGATACCCCCAAACCAGCCATAGCAGCTGTTGCAAGGGAAAGATCCTCTTCCCTTATAATGTGCAGAACACGCCTCACAATATTTCCCACGGCTAGCTCTGCAACCACATACAGTACATGTCATGAAAGGCAAACAATAAATCAATCTTAAAATTTGCCAGATCACAATAGACTTCTGCATGAGACTGATAGGGGCACAAATACAGTTGCTTGAATTTGAGGGCAAGCTCCTTTGCCTAAATATAAAACAAATTTGATTTTTCACCACCTTCTTCCATTCATGGTGGTGTTATTTAAACTAATTACAATGGCCAGTCATTGGCTCTCCACCATGGTAGCAACAGGAAAAGGTATTTGCAACATGCAAAATGAAATAAAAGGTAATTGACAGCTGTAACAAACTTCTCTACTGACACTTAATGAGTCATGCACCATCAATCCAAATCCTTCAGATGGTTTTGCTTCTTTGATCTTCTATTGGGCCTAGCATCTACCTAATGAGTATGCACCATCAATACAAAGTACATCCATAGAATTTGGGTTAGCATCTGACTCAATCTCAAAAGCTAGTTTATGGAATGAGTGATACGTCCCACTTACACTATTTATCATATGACTAGAGAATGTAGGATCTCCAACCACTCCTCTCGCACCAATGACTAGACATATAAAATGTCAATTCTGCAGAATTGGACATCTGCAAGCGGCCTAATAACAACCATTTAGGATATCCAATCTTAGTATTTGGATCTGAGACTAATTCAACTAAAAGTCTAGTTTATTGAATAAGGTTGTTCCCACTTATATATATATATATATATATATATATATATATATATATATATATATATATATATATTATGTCTCTAACATGCATATTTATAGTTATAAATACACTATAAAAAACAATGATCTTAACATACCAACAGGATTGGCAGCAATAAGCTGCTCCCCTACAGCCCTTACTGCATGAATCAGAGCTGTGGCCTGGTTTGTGTGTGGCACCCGCTGCTGTGATATCACAGACCGGAGCAACTCTGCTGTGAGCTTTGCTGTGGCCTGAGAACCTTCAATTTTACTAGCATCACTCAGCAAAATAAATAAATAAGAAATCACAAATAAACAATATATAAATAATAAATCAAACTCGCACACAGAAAATCACAAAAACAGTTCATAAACCTCGGAAGTCACATGATGGCTCCTACTGCACCATTATTGAACTCAAAAAAGTATCAGAGGAGTAAGAAATTACCGTTTCTTAAGCTTGTTCACAAAATCATTGACAAGGGTCTGAACGTCTGGCATTTTGGGCAAACTCAACCTGAAAATAACAATACTAATAATAAGAAAAAAGGAATAAGGGTTTTACTTTATGAAATACAGATAGAAGGGTAACCTAAAGTACAATTACAATGTCAAGGGTTTTCAATTGGAATTGGAACAAGGGTGTTTGCGACAAAATAATAGAGAATGAAAGAAAAAGAGTACTGAATGTGATTCGCAGCAGTGTCCGCTGAACCCAGATTTTCTGCAGTCGAGAATTTAACGAATTCACCGGTGAGTTAATTGTAACCGTTGGATAAAAGTCCACGGATCATAATGTATATAGTAAATCAGACTTCAAATATGCATCCGAAATCATAACCGTTGATCTTCATCAAAGGATGTCAGTTCACAATCGTATGGATAAGATGTAGTGAACCCAGTTTCTGTTGGGCTTTTTCGTTCCATTAGTGGAACCCAATATTCCAGGTTCGGATCCAAATATACCCATCATAAAAAATTAAATGGTTTAATTATAAAAATGTAATGGTATAATTATATTTTAAGTCTTTATTTTTAATTGATGTTTTATAGATTTATATTTGAATTATATTTTTGATCGAGTAGTTAATAAATTTATATTTTTTAATTAAATTTCTATTGATATGATTACTATATTATATTTAAGTTTTTCTCACATTTTATTTTAATATTTTATTATAAAATTATACAATTATGAAATTATGGAATTATAAATCATAAAATAGTAAAATGATAAATTTATATAATTGTTGTCAAATCCCTCTCTTTTAATCTTTGATCTAAGTATACCAGCCCACCCCACACTCAAACAAAACACTTTTCACCCACACAAATTTTTTCTCAGTTTCTTTTCCAAACAGTTACCTCTCTATTCTTTTTATAACTCTAATCCTTCTCTTTCTTTTGCAATCAGATTTTGGAGAAGTAATACCTTAAATGTTAAAGTGTGAATTGGGATAATGATATGCATGAATTGATGTTTTGACAAACATGAGTGGTTTAAATGTATAAATTGGATTATGAGAGATGTGGGTAGCCTAGAATTTCAATGGAAAATTCTAAAGGGTATGTTTTTAGTGTATGTAAGGACATGAGGATTCACTGTTGGGGGTATCCTAAAACTCCAATAATCATTCGCGTTCAAGTAGAGCAAAATGGATTATGTCGTGACAAGTAGCGGGAGGTCCTAGTCTTTGGACTTGATCAGGTCTTAGACGAGAAGAGGACTTACCTTGTGAGTGGTTGGGTGATAACCTCTTGAGACCAAACTCTGCAGAGTTTGGGAACCATCACAGGTGCAAGCCACCAAGAGGTCCAATATCGTTTACATAATGTGAATGATCGAGTATAGTGTCATTTATTTCTCCCGTGTTATTGTGATTTAAGTGATTTTTGTTGGAATTATGGAATTGATATTATGTTTATAATTGAATTGTATGTTTCTTTTAATCAGAGTAGCTTACCCTTTTTTATTGTTTCTACGTGTTTTGTGTCTGGGTTCTTTCCTTGCAATGATCACTATTGCGTGAACAGATAAAGATGCAGGTGAAGATACTCCCCTCTTGGATAGGAGTTGAGACAGTAGGATAGGGTTTTCGATAGTAGTCTATGTTTTGTGTTTTGATTACAGATGAAACTTCCTGTTAACTCTTTCCTAGTATAGACTATACATATAGTTGGGATTTCTATAGTTATTCAGATGGCTGTATTAATACTCTATATTGGCTTATTCCTACTAGGGATGCCAACGGGTAGGGTACGGGCAGTAGCTCCCCCATACCCTACTCGCTAGCTAAATATCTGCCCCGTATCCGTACCCATATCCGTCGAGTATCCGTTATACGGGTACCCGTATATTTTTTTCATATCCGCGGGTATCCACGGGTACCCGCGAATATTTACGAAATTATTTAAAAAATAATTATTTAATCATAAATTCAAATAAAATAAAATAAAATACATCACTGTCATAAATTTTAAATAAAGTTCAAACAAACTCAAGTCCATACAAGTCCAAATAATTATAAAAATAAATATAAAATGACGTTCAACACAATGAAAATTCTTTAATTAGTGTTTTGATCAACATGTCCACCTTCTCCAATTGATTCCTGAAAAATAATCAAATAATAAACCTTAATTGCCACGTGCCAAGTACTCTTATTTTGATTACATCATTTGACAACAAACCATAAATGTCAATCTATATAGGGCTTGATGTATATGCCCAATTTCAAAGAAGGAAGAGAGAAGAATGTCAAGAGGTGTACTTGTACCAATACGTGAAGCTAGAAGTATGAAGACAGAAGACAAAACCAGATATGCAGCTTAGAAAAAATAGGTCAGAATATTTTTTACTAATATATATATATATATATATATATATATATATATATATATATATGTACTTTTGTGAATTAAAGTTTAACGAGTACGGGTATCCACGGGTACAAATACTATGATACCCGTACCCGCCCCATTAACATGCGGGTATCAAAAATACCCGTACCCATGGATAGCGGGTATCCATTTTTAATATTCATTTCCTACCTATTGCGGACTTTATCCACGGATACCCGCGGGTACGGATATTTTTGACATCTCTAATTCCTACTATTTGTTTTGTTTTATTATGATATGATATTTTATTTAGTAGTGTAAAAACTATTAAATAGGATGTTACAACCGTTAAATCACAAAATTATATAAATACAAAATTCTTATATGGAATTAAAAAAATATAAAATTGTTGTGAAATTATAAAAATAAAAAATTATAAGTTCATAATGTTCTCTTCATGTATCACGATGTAGTATAATAACACACAACTATAATATTCCTATAAACTCAAAAGACTTAATGAGTTTCGTGAATTGAGTTACGGTGACCACTTTTAAATCTAAATCAACTATTTAATTGAAGTTCCAAGGAGTATTTTGAAATTATCAGTTTCCGCTTCTGAGTAAATTCTACTCTACATTATTTTTTTAATAATTTTGAAATAAATTTATTTGATGTTGATGATTTTGTTTAATATTTTATTTTAGATTTAATTATATTTTAGTTTATGCAATTTAAAACATGTTCATAAATTTTGCAATCTAAAAAATCAAAGTATCGGCACTTTTAACATTTTTAACACCTCCATAGTGAAGCAGAAAGAAACTATGAAGTACAAAAAGCAATTGTCCTCATAAGACATTTAACTTAAACCAAGCCCAGAAAAGAGCGTCATGCAGATTATGAATAGATATCCAAAAAAAAAAAACATGGCAGTGACAAATAATACGTCTCAAATAAAGGGGTCAGGGGTTGTTTGTTATTTAATTTAAATTTACCAACTGTTTAACTTAAAATTTATGTTAAATGTTAATTTATATTCAATTCTGCAATCATATAATTAACCCTCAACAAACAACTTAATAATACAATACACTCTTCTATGTAATTTTCTTTATCTGCTTGTGTCCATTACTTCTTATTGGTGCGTGTAATATTGTGGATTAATTCAATTTTTATAGTTTCTAAATAAAGTTTATCACATCAAAATAAAAAATATTGATAGCGAATGAATGTATATATCACTTTTAAGAAACAATTAACAAAAATAAAAATATTAACTAAAAAAAATATCAAAAAAATGTTATTGTTATGAATTTAAATATATAAAAAAAAAATTAATATTAACAAAAATATATTCTTTCAATCTCGTGAAGAAATTTCTAAAAAATAATAGCTGTGTGATCCATATAGATACAAATGCATAGCACAAATATATGTTAATTTTCAATGAATTCATAATTTAATCTATGATAAAAAAAAATGCAAAAAACATACCTGAATTTGTTATTAGAAATTATGTGATGATAAGATTAACTACAAGTATGTAATCTTCCAACTATACCAACTATATAGTGTCTTAGGCTCCTTTTTTGTTATACGAGGAGAAAACAAAACCTTATAAATAAATAATATTATATTCTTTATAAATATAGGTTAAAATATCTTTTTGGTCCCAATTTTCGTCAATTTTTTTCAAATAGATCCCAATTTTCGCGGGGTGCTCAAATAGGTCCTAATTTTGGTTAATTTGATTCAATTAGGTCCTAATTGGGTAATGCCGTTTAAATTTACTACGTGTTGAAATATTAATCATACGTGTCAGTTTTTCTTTATAATGAGATGGTTAATTAGGGGGTTAATCACATTAAGTGTTTAATTAAATGCAAAAAATGAAATTAAAAAATAAAGTGTTAGGGTATATAAAAAGTCGAAGAAGCCATCTCTTTGGAAGAAATTTCAGCACCCAGAAGAGAAAAACAAAACCCCAGAAACTTACACCCCAAATATCTCAAAATAGTCTATGGAACCATCGACGGGTTGAATGCACCGACACAAGTCGCATACGAGGAAAGGTGCGGAGTGAGGTGGAGCATGGCATTTCCAGCACCCAGTTTGGATTTCCACGGCAGATTTAGAGCATAAGCTTTTCCAGGAAATCCCCGGAGAACAGTTGAAATCGAAGGTGAGAGCACAAGGAGGAGGATGGTGAGGTGATGCATGGTGAAGAAGAGAGAGTTTAATGTGAGGAGAAAAATTGAAAGTGAAGTGCTGAGGAAACGAAGTTAAAGAGCGCCGCAAGAGAAAAGAAACGGGCGTGAAGGTCCCAACTTTTTATAAATCCTAACACTTTATTTTTTAATTTTCATTTTTTGCATTTAATTAAAAACTTAATGTGTTTAACCCACTAATTAACCACCTCATTGTAAAGAAACACGGACACGTAGGATTAGTAGTTCGACATGTAGTAAGGAAAGGCCAACTGTACAGTGAAACGTTATCAATTTAAACGGCGTTACCCAATTAGGACCTAAGTGAAAATTGACCAAAATTATGACCTATTTGAACACCCCGCGAAAATTGGGACCTATTTGAAAAAAGTTGACGAAAATTGAAACCAAAAAGATATTTTAACCATAAATATATAATTATGTTTCATGACAATTATATCCTTTCGTAAACTTAATATTGATATATCATTTTATAATTTTAAAGATTCAGACAATGATCTAATACATTTTAAAAAATCCCAACATCTACTTCTTGTTTTCTCTATTTGTTATTATTGCAAATTATTGCAACATGGCCAAAAATATTTTGTATTTTCTTTTTTGTTTTTTAGATTTTTTCTTTCCAAAATTTATTATTTTGAAGTAAATTAAAAACTGATATGTATATAAAGAAGAAGTTGATTGCTTTAAAAAATGTTTAAAGTGAAGTGATGAAAAGTAGAAGGATATAGTACTTTATTTGATGTTGGTGGTTGAATATATGTTTTTCTCTTTTGTGATGTGTTGGAGTTGTCCCAACGGTGGAAATTTGTTTGAGACATCTTCTGGTCAAATCAACGTCGAGAATGGCCATGTATTTAAGTCCACTCTCGTGGCTCATGTGTTTCTTCCTCTTTGCTTTCTTTGTGGAATTTTTTAGCCAATTACATTTTTTTTCCACTTTCTTTTTTTTTCTTATTTTCTATATCTATAAACAAAACTTTCCACACCTAACAATACACTCCTTCGTATTAATTCACTTTTTCTAAATTTGAAAAATTATAAAATTCATAATTTTTGGAAAAGGTTAAAATAATTTTCTATTGTCATAAATATTTATTTATAAAATATGAATGTCATTTAGTTCAAGATTAACGGTAATTTTGGTCCTAAATTATAAAATATGTTTTTGGTATCTTAACCTTCAATGAATTTTGGAATTATTTCATTTGGAAACTTTAGACCAATTTCATCATTCATCTTTCAAAATACGTGAATTTAATCCTTTTAATCAAATTTTGTTAAGTTTATTTGATATTTCAAACGTGTTTCATAATAGTATTTGATTTAACATCAAAACAAAAATGTGTCAACAGTATAAATAACTCAAATACAATTTTGAAATGCGTACGAAACATCAAATAAACCTAACAAAATTTAATTAAAATGACTAAATTCACGTATTTTGAAGTATTACGAACTAAATTGGTCCAAATTTTTGAAATAAATTAATTTCAAAATTCAATTAAAGTTAAATGACCAAAAACATATTTAACTCTAAAATAAACACACCGAAGAAGATTATCACGAATTTTTCTATTTAGTTTAATTATATATAATATAGCAACAAAATAATTTACTTTGGAAGAAAAAACTTCAGATTTTTTAAATCATAGAACTCCCTATACTATTAATGTGTTGAAAATGATGTTAAAGGGTCCACTTTGGAATCATTGAATAAGCATCCAAAGCAACAATTTAAACTTTCTCTTCAACCACCATCTTCACCCGCCACTCACCCTTTCCCGATTTTAAATTATGTTTATTTTTTTATGAATTTGAACATTTTCAGATGAGCTTTTTTACTTTCTTTTATTTATCGAGTATTTAAATTTTTTTCTTATTTATTTTATTCCGTATAATTGTTATATTGTTTTGACATTTTATCAATTACTTATAGGTATTAAAAATATTAAATCGTTACTTAATATTAAAAATATTAAAAATACTTATCAATATTAAAAATATATAATTTTTATTTATTTTTTATAAATGACCTATTCAATAAATTTCAAACAAAACGGTAACACGTGTTATAAAGCGATGTATTTTCTAAAGATCGAAGAAATGTGTTGCTTTTTATTTTCAATCTTACATTTAAAAAAAAAAAAAAAACTATATATATTGTGAGAATTTGTTTCTAACCAACATTTTCATGCCTAAAGGTTAAGAAATGAATTATATAATAAGAAAAAAAAATGATGAAGTACATTTCTTTAATTTTGCTTTCTTCTTCTTAGTCAAAGTTTGGCAAATGCAATAAATCGGTGAACCAATAATTGATGCAACAGGCTGATATTGACAGGAATTTAACTTATTTGGAGAGAATTATTACAGTCACATAAACAATAGGGTGATAGTTTAAAGTAATTCAAATTATTTATTAGAAACATGTGGATTAAAATTTTAGAGTGACTTTATTTTTAATTTAAATTTAATTAAACTTTTAATACGTTTAAGGTAATTCACCATCTTTTTTATTTTATTTTTTTACCAAAAAAATCAACTAAATGATTTTTTTTTTGCATTAAAAAGACGAATAATGATATGTGATCAGCATTATAAGTGCGAAAAAGAAAATGGTTGAATTGGAGTTGACTATTTTTACGTGTCCTTATTAATATTGGAAGGGGATTGTGACGCGTATATAGAAAAACAACTATTTGTCAAATACAACAATATTTATTTGATATTTAAATAATAAATTTCTCTATAGAGAAATATTTAAAGATAAAACTCATTACTATCATTTTATTAACTTTCACATAAATCTAAATGATTTTGTTTTCTTAAGCGTGTGCTTAACAATAAGATAACAGTCAAAACATCTTAAAAAGAAAAATAGTACATGAAAATATTAAACAATCATAAATTATATATTATAAGTTAAGAAATTAAGATGAGTATAAAGTCTTAAACCAGTTATCTTAAGATTTAAAGATGAGAATGATGTCATGATATTTTATATTTATTTTTTCATAATTTATAGGTACTAAATTTTCACGATTTTTTTAAAAAAATAAAAAAGTGAATAATTCTAAATACGTTATAAAATAAGTGAATGATTCAAATAAATACGTTATAAAATACGTTATGTTTATTATGTTAATGATTCAAATAAATACGTTATAAAATAAGTGAATAATTCTAAAAATTTAAAGATTAGTTTTCACAAACCTACTCATACATACTTGATAGATAAATATTCCAATGTAAAGAAATTTATACAGAGAAAGAATAGGTTAGAAATAGTAAAACATGAATAATGTATAATTAAAAGAAGATAAATATAGGCTTAAATACCTTTTTATCCTTATTTTCGTAGTGTTTGTTGTGGATAATCCTCATTTTGACAGAATGTTTAAAATGATTCTCATTTTTATCGAATGTTTAAAATGGTCCTCATTTTTGCGATTCGTGTTTTATTTGGTCCTTTTCTGTAACGCCGAGCATTCTACAAGTGACACGGTTTGTATTAGGGTGTGTTATGTGTACTGTACATACAAACTCAAACTGTCATTTGTACAATGTTTCGTTAATGATTTAAACATCGTTACAGAAGATGACCAAATAACACGAATTACAGACCATCTACAACCAACACTACGAAAATGAGGACCAAAAATGTATTTAAGCCACCATAAATATATTATTTAGATAAAAGGTTATGTATTAATCTCCATACTTGTTTATAATAATATTCATTAATTAAAGGAGTTAAATATGTTTTTGGTTCCTTAACTTTTAGTGAATTTTGGACTTAGTCAATTCCAAAATTTTGGACCAATTTAGTCTTTCATCTTTCGAAATACGTAAATTTAGTTATTTTAATCAAATTTTGTTAAGTTTATTTAATATTTAAAGCGCATTTCATAGTGTCAAACCATATCAATAACTCAAATATAATTATGAGATGTGTGCGAAACATCAAATAATCTAACAAAACTTGATTAAAATGACTAAATTCACGTATTTTGTAAGATGAAAGACTGAATTAGTCCAAAATTTCAAAATGAACTAATTTTAATATTATGTACAAGTTAAGGATGAAAAATATATTTTAATTAAAATTTATGTAAAATTATTAATTTAATGGATGCTAAAAATATCACGCGTATTAAGTGCACGCGTTGGAATGCGAGTGAGAGCGAGTGGGGACAGTCATTGTCTACTCCTATAGAGATGGACAAAGAATAATATATTTTAACACACACGCAATCGCATGACGTCATCTTCTTGATTTTCCTAACATCATCACTCACTTCTCACACGTCATCTTCCAACCACTCTCCACTTTGCTTCTCTAATTTCCACGAATATCTAACTTTTTTTTATTCTTATTAAAGTACTACCTTTCCAATATTTTAATATAATCACGCACCAAATAGAAAACCATTTAATAAAGTAACAGAAAAACTTAAGGATTAAGAGAAGTTTATGAATAGTTTATTTTATGATTAAAATATTTCTTTTTTTACTAAAAATGTATTACCAAACATGTAACTTTTTATGAATATAACACTGACAAATAGTTGCCTTATAAAAGTAGAACAACCAACTTCATACCTTTTAAATGATCATAACATATGTTTTTTAAAATATAGCAATATTTAGAGTTTAGTTTCTTGAAGAAATTTATTTACTTCTTGCTTCTTATCATTTCATTTATTTTCATCCTTGTTTTTTTATTTTAATTTTTAACATTAGTGTTTTAATTCATGTAATATGTTGATCGATTATTTCCAATCTCTACTGTTTTTTTTAAATGAATAGAACATTAAGAAAAATAGGAGTAGATTTCATTAAGAAAACGAATTTAAACCTATCTATTATACTATGATTATGATCAGAAGTTATAATTTACTAAAGGAAGAAACTCTTATAATTATTTTGGTTAAACAAGTGATGAATTTGTTTTCAAGTATTTTTCTTTATGAGATCATTTTATTCAGAGCACAATTTAATATTGTGTAGGGACATTTCTTTCCTGAATTTTTTTTCCATGTAAAAATTCAATTTTTACACTTTTTTTTTCATTGACTATACTTTAAACAGTAACGTTGGAGATACAATTTATTCAATGGGCTAACAATCAATCTATAACATCAATAGTTATGAGTGGAGCTCGAACATTCTATTTTAGTTTAAGAGAAGAAAATAAAAACATTTTTTTAATTATATTGGACAAATAATTATAGTTTTAATTATTTATTTTTAAATATTAATAAGTTTTAAAGTATATTTGTAATCTCCCTTGTGGTTTTTATAATTTTCTAGAGTCAATTTCTATAATTTTTTCAATAAAAAACAAGCAAGACAGTACTGGAATAATAATTATTGCCAAATTAATTATGATTTTTAATTATGTTCATTATTAAAAATTCTCATATTATATAGAAATTTTTTTGTAAATTTGTAAGAAAAGACTTTTTTTCTGTTATTTTTTCTAAAAATTTTAATTGACAGTTAATTCCTTTGTGAGTAATTATTTTTTACAAAATTATAAAATTCGCAAGTATTTTCTACAAAATTTATTGCGAAAAGTATTTTATACAAAATATTTTGCAAAAAAATTGACAATAATTTCCTGCAAATTTTTTTTCATAACAAAATTTATAAATATTTCCTACAAAAAAAATTCAAAACAAAATTGAAAGAAAATATAAGTTTTTTTAGTAGTAACTTTATAATTTTTTATATGAATTTGTAAATGTTTTAGATTTTTATAAGTTTTATAGGTTGAGGAGATAATATTCCATGAGTATGAACATTTGACTTTGATGTTTTTAGATTTTAAAGAGTACTAAATTAGTAAGGAAAGTTGATAAATTATTTTATTTTAGTTGATGGAGGTGATGGGAATCAATGCTGTTTTGGAGTGGTACCTGATCAAACATGCATTCCACGTTGTTGTATTTTAACGTTGTAAATTTATTAATGTAAATGTTTCGGTTAAATTAACTATAAATTTAATGTATTTAAGGTGATATCGTTGAATGTTGAAGGACATATATTGTATTAATGTTATGAAATGTTGGGTTAATTTGTTAAGTTTTTTTTTCTTTCTATTTTATGATGTAAGTATGGTTTTTAATGTAAATATGTTTAATAAAAATTAGTTGGAATATAAAAAGTTGTAATCATAATATATTGGTGTATTTTCAAGTTGACGTGTAATTACATTTTTATGATAGTTTTGTTTAAATAAATACAATAACAAACTTTTAGATGATTTTTATTTAAGTGAAATATTTTTTTTTCAAGTAAAAAGTAAGATGAAATAATTATCTTTTTTAGAAGGATATTTTTAAATGAAGGAGTAGTTTTGTAATTTAAGCGAAATCATTGTTCATCGAATTAAGAACTTTGGTGACTATTTGTAAATGATATGAAATATTGTATGTAATTGATAATTAATTACATTATATGAGTATTTAACTTATGAGTTTTAATGAGACATATAATTGATAATGATATAGTAAGTGAGATAAACCAATATATAATATGTAACAAGTTAATAAAAGTTTTATACACAAAATTAAGAGTTATCAATATTCATCGAAAATGTATAAATTATACTGTTATAGGAGATTGTAAAATAAAATCTATATTGAGTAAGGAATATTTTTAATTATCAAATTATTGATATGTGTTAGTTTTTCATTCAAACCTACCGTTAATATTTTGACATTTGATAGATGATTACTTAAATTAATATAATATTGATTATATCATATGTAGGTAAGATACTACTGCTACAAAGTTTTAATATTGAAGAAAAAATATAACAAGATCTTATTTGAATATATATAATTTTTCTTTATAATGTGGATTTATATCTTGTAAATTTTTATGAGTAAACTTTAAGGATTTTTATTCCTAATTTATAGGAAATATCGTCTTTTAGGTTCGAATAACAAATGGAAAAATGTCTACAAAAAATATTTTGAGTCAAAGTCAGTATGAGATATGAGACTCAGATGTTAATGTAAACATGTAAGCATGTAATTCGTAAGAATATCTTTTATAGTAGGGTTCATAAACCTTACCTAGTCGGACTTTGAATTTGTTGACTTAATTACCTGTTAATCATAAAGAGTTAATTAACATTAGACTTATCTTATATGGGGGATTATATTAACTTGGCAAGACGACCAATTCAAGTGCATGATGTCTTGCAAGGTTGACATGTAGCCGACCAAACCGTATATGAGATGAATTCTCTAGATGTGTAATCCTCGTAGCTTCCGAGACTATGTACTCTGGGATACCTTCACTAACACAAAAAAACCTTTTAACGTCCGACATTTTCGACCTTTGACGTCTGCCCAAACACCGACGTCGTATTGGGTGACGTCAAAATAACGTCGAAAAAATAGCAGACGTCACTTGACGTCGGTCTTTTAGGAGTCCGACGTTATCCAACGTCGGGACTAGTAACACAGACGTCAATTTTCGCGCTAAAATGAGGGAAAAACCTGAGCAATTTAACGTCTGTCAGAGCCCGTCAGACGTTAAATAACGTCGGCCCTGGTACGGTCAGACGTCAAATAACATCTGTCAGGGCACACCAGACGTCAAACTGCTCCATTTTAAAAAAAAAAATTGACTGTTTTTACAACATCCATACACCTGAAAATCAGAAAATTCTCAGAACAATTTCATAATACTTTCAGCACAATTTTGGAGTTACAGTTATATATAATAGAACTTAAGTTTCAACATATATTCTAAACTAATATAAATAACAACAAACTAAAAATTTCAACATGAAATTCTTGTACAATAAAGTTTTTGAAAGGAGTTCTAA
>Ga0209589_1004518_pt1 | contig 23997 bp, 34 predicted proteins | sample CowpeawhiteBW_FD_187525 | JGI IMG/M metagenome (GOLD analysis project Ga0209589, IMG submission 187525) | Root nodule microbial communities of legume samples collected from California USA - Cow pea white BW (SPAdes) (version 2) | ecosystem: Host-associated > Plants > Roots > Nodule | place: USA...
CCCTATACGCTTGTTTAATTTTTCCTCAGAGTCCAAGCAACGCACTCTCCATGATGCCAGCCTTTTCCTTTCCGCTTCCCAGCCTTCTTTCTCCTTTTCCAAAGCCGCCTTCTCCTCCTCAAGCTTATCTACTTTACCCTGCAACTCCCCCACCTCCTTTACTTCCCTTCTGTAAAGAGACCCCACACGTCGACTCAGGACTAAAGCCTTGTTTCCGAACTCTACCATTGTTCTCACGATGTGATCCACCTCCATGTTATCAATAGAGTTAACAACAGTTTCCGGAAGGTCGATCGAGATATCCTTCCTAACGGATATCTCTGGCAACTCGATCAACCCGGCCTCAGGCAACTTTTCTCCACTAGCCGACCCCGCCCTGCTAGCCGTCCCAAGAAGAGTTGCCCTTATCTTCTTCACGTCTTTGCCCTTCTCGGGTCGAGGCGGAAGCTCAGCTTTCCTTTTCGTCCCGCCGTGTACATGCACCTCCACAACCGACTCCTGCAAGTTGGGAACGTCAGCTTTCCCAGCCGCCTTGGCCTTAGCGGCCATCTCCTTCCTCAGTGACTGAAAGAGCGCCAAATTCTTCTTACCAGACTGCGCCATATGCCCTGCAATAACATATCACGACTCGGATCAAAACAACTTAGCATCATTAACACAGCGTAAGTAATAAATAGATACCTTCAATATCTATTATCGGATGCACCGAATTATAAACCCTAACTAGGCCCTTAGTGGGCAACTTATCCACAAATTTCAACAACATCCCCACCACCTCCTTGTCACTAGCTGACAACTCCTCCACTCCCATGTCTTTATAACGAGAAGGATTGTTGGTCCAGCTAAAGGGAAACTTGGTACTCCCATCCGCATTCAAAAAATGAGATTTACCGCCTTCCTTCAGAACGACCTTGAAGTACCCGTCTTTGAAATGCTTGAAAGACTGGGAGAAAGCATCCAGCCTGCTGATGCTAGGGCGACTGATTAGAGAAAGCCAAGTAGCCGGCCTTCGGGGTCTGGTGTCATAAAAATACAAGAAGGCATAGGGAGTAGCCTCCAGATACAAAGACTCGCACAGAATGCGGAAGGCCTGCAAGTAAGCCCAACTATTAGGATGTAGCTGGGTAGGTGCCACATTCAACACCCGCAGCACACCCATAGTGAAGTCGTCTAGGGGTAGTCGCACATGAAGGTGAGAAAAGTGGCACATGTACATGTAGAAGAATTTCTCGGTAGCCCCCTCCTGCCCGTGGCATACCCGGTCGACAGCACTCACCCTCTCCAGCGAAACAATGTCTCCGCTGACACCCCTGGACATAACGGGTGTGCAGTTTAGCCAAGAGTTTAACAAACGGGACCACCTAAATAAGGACGATTGCTCACGAACATCAGCAGCAACCCATCCATAGCCGCCTTTGGCCGGCCAGTTACTCTCCTCCAACTCTTCAGGAGGATCCTCTCGAACCTCCCTCACCACCTCCATCGGCACCCCGCTCATAACAACTCCAGAATCTGTACCCTCTCCGCCAAGTCGTCCATCCTTACTTCTATCTGACTCAGTACTTTCACTACTACTAGACGAAGACACGCTACTACTACTGGACATACCTGATTTCGTTTTTTACGGGAAGATGTCGGTCGAAATAGAGGACTAGTCGGACACTTTTACGCGCACAAGGTCTTTAAATTCAGAATTCACAAATGAAACAGGTAACCCCTTATCTGTTTGCAAACACACATTTATAGCCTGCGATTCCAAACGACGAACCTCTTCCCGCCAAAACCATACCACAGACCAATCGACACCATCATTGCGAAAAATCCCACTTCAAAATGACGGCGCCAAAACTTTTTCAATGTAACCAACTGACACCCTTTCACCTACCTTCTGACAGTTGCAAATTCTAAGCCTTAACATTGTTCACCACACTTAAAGGCTGGGGGACTGGTGTATCACACCTAGCCGGTTCTGCTAGCTTATCAACACATATCATCCTTGACCGACAACCCATATCGGACAAGGCTGGGGGACTGGTGTACCGTACCTAGCCAAACTCAGCCAAGTAAACAATGTGCATATCGAAACCGCCTAGTACCCAGGCTAGGCCGAGTTAGCACCTCACATCACCAACATAAGCCATCTAGTCAAGTAGCGGGTCGAGACCGACTACTCCAATAAACTTAAGCCAACATCGATGCCCCCGCATTCAATAGGTCGCAAGGGCCTGGGTTGGGGCCCAGGCCCATTCATGGCCCAAACTAGAGCCAAGTCAAGACCCAACCCATGAAATGGTCAAACGTCATTAATGTCCTATAAATACACGTGGACCCCATCATTTAAAGGTACGCATTCATTAATCACTGATTTGACTCTCTGAGAGCTTTGACTTACTTGAGCTTCGGAGATTCTTCTGCAGGTAACCCCTCCTGGGTTCAAGTCGACATGTATCAACCGGGAAGAGGCCAACTGAAGAGATAGCGGACTACATGGTAAGGTGACGCTTGTGCCTAACCTCTTGTTTGTTCTCTGGAGGAACACAAGCGAAATGTTTTGAATATTAGTTGATTCGTAATTCAGTTTCTTTATAACTGGCACTTTAAAGGCTCCGCTTCATGTCATCAATATTATTTATAATATAGGAATTGTTTGAACATATTCGAAGTAATCATAATTTGTGCAGGAAATATTATTTTTTTCTTACATAATGTTAATTTGTAGTGTCTACTTTATGTGTTAATCTGTGGGTTCATAAGTGTTAGGCTATATCAGTTGGTTTTCACTGATATTCGTCTTGATAAGAGCCTTTAAATATTGTGAAATTCCTTCAGACCTAGTATTGGGGACTTCATGCTTCTCCTTGTAGTAATATAGTGAACTCATTTCAACTCATGTCTATATTTCTCTTTATCCCATCTGTAACTACAAAGCAATGACTTAAGTATTGCTAACTCAAGTTAAATGTTTTGAACAAAAGCTTTGCCCTGCTTTAGTTTCTTTATAAGTAGCACTTTGAGACTCATGTCATGAATATTATTTATAATTTAGGAATTATGTGAACTTATTGGAACTAGTCATAATTTGTGCAGGAAATACTAATTTTGTCTTATATAATGTTAGTTTGCAGTGTCTACTTTATGTGCTAACTCATGGGTTCGTAAGTGTTAAGTTGTATTGTAACATCCCTAAGGAATATTACTTAAATTAAATAATAAAAGAAATAACTTATGTCAAAAGACGCATTAATAAATTATCCCAACGCGGAAAAATTTAAATTTATGAAAAACACGCGCCAAAACTTATAACATAATAATTAAGTGTTGCAAGTTCCCAATATTCAGGTTCATAAATAAAAACATAATGAAATACATGTGAACAAAATCCTAGCTCTAATCCCAAGCTAGCCCTCACTCCGTCGCCTGGACATCCTCAGCACCACCTGTGTTAACATCTGCTCCCGTGTAACGAATCACACGATCATCGCCATACACAAACACACAAACAAGAAAGGGTGAGCTGAGAAAATAAAATAACAGGAATATAAAACATAAGATAAATTATATTCCCATCTTATTCATTCTACATAGTTCTTGGCCAAGACCTTAACCCCAAGGCTTTAAAGCCTTCAAATCACACAAATGGTTAGCCTTGGACTCGGGAACATGATGCTCACACGAACCTACCCGCTCGTGGTCCTGCCTCTACGAACCTCCCCGCTCGTAGTCTTGCTCTACGGACCTGCCCGCCCGTAGTCCAACACATGTGATCCACCAGCCCTGTACCTCCCCGCACGTGGCATCTCTCAACGCGAGCACGGAACATACGAACCTACCTCGCTCGTATCCCCACGTGAGAGTAACTGGATATGAACCTCCCCGCTCAAATCATCACATGTTATCCACCCTCGATGAACCTACCCGCTCATGGCACAACATCTCCCGATCCAAGAAAAGCATCATCGTTAATTAAAAACAACACACCAAGAAAGCAAAGAACAACATCATTTCCGCCTGGCTCGGCCCACACGCCGCCAGGCGAAACTGTTCCAGACCGCCAGGCGCCAGAGCCCCTTCCAGCGCCACTGTCTGACCGCTACCGCCTGGCGGAACACGTCTTGCCGCCAGGCGCCACGCAACACAAGAACCTCCACAGTTTTTCTACCGCCTGGCGGTTATTAGCAGACCGCCAGGCGCCATATCATAGACACTCTTCTACTGATTTGGCACACGACTCAGTTGATTCTACAACCCAGATTCGCTCTATGGTATCTATCCCATGTTTTACCAATATCAGCTAGATACCTTAACTTTACAATGATCAGTCCATCAGATTCAAGTTTCCTCAATTAATAAGAACACTATCATAAAATAGCAACTACATCCACCCTATGAAAACAACTAGCCTCATTACCTGAAATCACACCCCTAAATATACCACATACTTTTGTTAACTCCACAGTCACGTACTTCTCTCTTACCTAATTCATATGCTTCTTCCCTCTTTTTGTCTTCTTTCATCCTCCCTTCTTTCTCAACTATCATACCAAAACCTAGAATTTCCTAATCCCAACTCTTGCTCACATTTTCACCTATTCGATCTGAAATCCATCCTACATTTCCTTTATACTACTCTCATGTTTTATTCTCCGTCAGACGCACTCCAAATTTCTCAACACCACTCTAATAAAACATTGTCGCCTGGTGGCCAATTATCTACTGCCAGGCAGTGCATCAGATCATGGGTACCATACCCAGATTTCTGCACCCGCGCTCAACACCAAAATTTCAGAATTTGATTCCGCTTTCACTTCTAACAACGCGCCATCAGTTTTACATAATTTATTAAACCTACTCTCAATCATATCACTCCTTGTATCCCATTAGATTTCCAGACACATCATTATATACTTAAATCAATAACCATCGAATTCCTTCCTTTCACTCACGATTCCTCTCTTCTCTACCCCAATGACAATTTAACTCGTGCCAACACCAGGAACACCAGGGTCTTTTATAACCTCGCAGTTATAGCAATTAATGGCAATCAACACAAAACAACTTACGCCACAATTCAATCAAACAGTGTCAGTATAGCATACATCGCTTGGCGGCTCGATCTCACCGCCAGGCAGTTCATAGCAGAAACAACATTTTTAGGTCAAACTGATGTGCCGCCTGGCGGCACCTTCATACCCACCAGGCGGTTTCTGGGCGAAAACCCAGAATTTTCGTGAAAACAACGTCAGACAGAGAAGAAATTCATACATTTACACATGGCAGTACAAAATCAATTAATCACAAATATAAAAACAATAAGCAACTCCCCTAACCTCTGATCTTTGCTCCAAACACGGATTGCACGTGACTTTTAATTCAAAATCACCCTTGTTCTTGCCTCACGCTTCCACAATGGTTTCCCACTCCAATTCTCCTCTGCAATTCGTGCCAATAGTCCAAAAGTCTGTGATTCAGTATACACCCCACTCTCTCAGACCCTTAATCCTTTAATTATCCTCTCTCACTCTAATTTATTCTACCCTTAATTTCACTTAACCTTTAAAACGAAAATTACAATAAAAAACGTGTGTTAATGTCTACTCAATATCCCTCACAGTGTATTCTCTAGCACTCACGGTTGCCTTCTTGGCTACTAGGTTTTCCAAACCTTTTCACATTCATGCCAAAGGAAAAATTGGCAAAAAGAAATTATTTGGTTCTCAACAAGGTTTGAACCCACACTCATGCACATACCAAACCAAGGCCAAACCATTCAACCAATCCAGATTTCATGATAACTCCTACAATTCTAGGAATTTATCATCACCCCACGCATTCAATATATAAACACACAAAACGCATAATTTAAATAACACCCAAGTGGCACATATAGGACTCAAACCTAAGTCTTCACATACAATTAAAGTACTCCCAACCACTTGAGCTATTACTTTTCCATGTCATAGTTCCTCACATTAATTGTTTTAAATGTTTCTATTACCCGCCATAATTATATAATTATTTAATAACTATTTAACTTTCTCGGGTCTTACATTACCCCCACCTTTAAAGATTTTCGTCCTCGAAAATAAGACTTACCAGGAAATAAGTGCAGATAGGATTGCCTCATGCGATCCTCCATCTCCCAGGTCATCTCCTGAGTAGTCTCATCCCATAGCACCCTCACGGTCCGGATTTCCTTCCCCCGCAGTTGTTTCACTTGTGAGTCTAGAATTCGCACCGGTCCAGTGTTCACTGTCAAATCCTCCCGAATTTGAATATCATCCGACTCCAGGACGTGAGATGGATCTGCAATGTATTTCCTCAACTGAGAAACATGAAACACATTATGCAGATTCGCCAGCGATCTCATAAGCTGCAGCATCAATTCTCCTTAAGATCTGATAAGGCCCAACAAACCTCGGAGTTAACTTCCTTGATTTGATGGCCCTCCCAATGCCTGCCGTCGGGGTCACTCTGAGGAATACATGATCCCCAGCTTCAAATTCTAATGGTCGCCTCCTCTTATCGGCATATGACTTCTGCCTACTCTGCGTGGCCCTCATTCTCTCCTAAATCCCTCTAACCTTCTCAGAAGTCTGTTGTAGAAACTCAGGACCCAACACCAACGCTTCCCCATCCTGGTTCCAATACAATGGTGTCTTACACTACCGCCCATACAACGCCTCATATGGAGCCATACCAATGCTGGTGTGATAACTGTTGTTGTAGGTGAACTCCACTAATGGAAGCATCTCACTCCAACTACCCATATGATCCAGCACACAAGCCCTTAAAAGATCTTCCAATGACTGGATGGTACGCTCCGACTGCCCATCGGTCTGTGGATGGTATGCAGAACTCATCCTCAATTGAGTCCCCAGTACTTCCTGTAGAGACTGCAAAAAGCGAGATGTGAAATCTCGGGTCTCTGTCTGACACTATACTAGCAGGCACGCCATGCAATCTGACCACTTCCCGCACATATAACTCGGCCAATATGTCCAACGACCACTTCTGATTAATAGCAAGAAAATGTGCACATTTTGTCAACCTGTCCACTATTACCCAGATTGAGTCATGCCCTTTCGCAGACCTCGGCAAATGAGTTACGAAGTCCATGGCAATACTATCCCATTTTCACTAAGGGATATCCAACGGCTCAAGAGTACCCCCTGGTCGCTGGTGTTCAATCTTGGCTTTTTGACATACCAAGCACGATGCCACGAAGTCAGCAATGTCAGTCTTCATCCCATTCCACCAGAAGGACTGTTTCAGATCCTGATACATCTTAGTCATACCTGGGTGTATGCTAAGACGGCTTTTATGGCCCTCCTCCATGATCTGTTTCCTCAGCCTCCAATTTCTAGGCACACAGACCCTATCTCTGAATCGTAGGATACCATCTGACCCGATCCTGTAATCCTTCCCTTTCTTAGTCCCTATCCAACTCACAAATTGTTGCAACTCGGTATCATTTTTCTGTTGATCACGGATGGTTCCCAACACGTCACTAGTCAATGTAAGAACATTGCATCTGATGGAATCCTCACTCAGCTGTATACCCAGGTTCATATCCCTGAGTTTCTCAATCAACTCCAGCTCCTTCACCATCATGGTTGAGATATGCATCCTTTTCCGACTCAAGGCGTCCGCAACCATATTAGCTTTACCAGGGTGGTAAAGCAACTCAAAATCGTAATCCTTGAGATACTCCATCCAGCGCCGCTGTCTCATATTTAGCTCCTTCTGATCGAACAGATATTTCAGGCTTTTATGATCACTGAAAACTTGAAATTGGGAGCCATACAAGTAGTGCCTTCATGTCTTAAGGGTAAACACTACAACAGCCAACTCCAAATCGTGGGTAGGGTAGTTTTTCTCGTGCACCTTTAACTGTCTAGAGGCATAGGCTACCGGCCTCTTCTCCTGCATTAGTACAGAACCCAAACCCTGGTAGGATGCATCGCAGTATACCTCAAACATCTTACTAGTATTTGGAATAATTAAAATCGGAGCTGTAGTCAACCTCCTTTTCATCTCCTCGAAGCATTCCTCACATTAGTCAGTCCATGAGAAGGGTTGATCCTTTCTAGTGAGTTGAGTTAATGGACTCACCATTTTAGGAAACCCTTCCACAAACCTTCTGTAGTACCCAGCCAACCTCAGGAAGCTTCTAACTTTTGTTACTGTCCGAGGTCGTTCCCATTTCAACTCCGTCTCAACCTTACTCGGGTCCACTGCTATACCATGCGAAGAAATCACATGCCCCAGAAATTGTACCTCGTCCAACCAAAATTCACATTTGGACAGTTTACCGTACAATTGATGTTCCCTCAACACCTTCAGCACAATTCTCAGATGACCCGCATGCTCCTCCTTAGTTCGAGAGTAGATGAGAATATCATCTATAAACACCACCACGAATTTGTCCAGATATGGTCTGAAAATGCGATTCATATAATCCATGAAGACAGTTGGAGCATTGGTCACTCCAAAGGGCATCATGACATATTCATAATGTCCATATCTCGATCTGAAGGCTGTCTTCTGGACATCCTTTGGCTTGACTAAGATCTGATGATAGCCAGACCTTAAGTCAATCTTGGAGAATACTCCTGCCCCTCTGAGCTGATCAAGCAAATCATCAATTCTCGGCAATGGGTATTTGTTCTTTATCATCAACTTGTTCAACTGCCGATAATCGACACACAGCCGAGAACTACCGTTTTTCTTCTTCACTAATAACACCGGGGCTCCCCACGGTGAGGCACTAGGTCAGATGAATTTCTTCTCTAACAGGTCTTCTATCTTATTCTTCAACTCTGCTAGTTCAGCTGGTGCCATTCTGTACGGCGCTGCCGACACTAGACCCGCTCCAGGAATTAGATCAATTGAGAAATCTATATCCTGGCTAGGTGGTAACTCAGGTATCTCGTCTGGAAATACGTCAGCGTATTCATCCACCACTGGTATCTTACTAATCTGCTCCTCTGTACTCATCTTCTTCTCCTAGGCCACTATCACAAAACAAGTAGACCCCTTCTTCATCTCTTTCACTGCCTCTCCAGACGTCACCAACTCTATCCCCTCTGTTTCTGGGAACACAATCCAGTGTCGTCCACAATCAAGTACCACATGGTTGATAGACAGCCAGTCCATTCCCAGTATGACCTCCAATCCCTCCAAGGGCAAGCAAACTAGATTCACCTTGAAGCGTCTGCTCTCTACCTCCATCAAGCATCCAACACATGCTAAATTTGTTGAAACTTGTCTAGATGCCGGTGTCGAGACTATCAACTCGCATCCAAGGTCACGAGTAGACAACCCCAATCTCTCCACACAATCATTGGATATGAAGGAGTGCGAAGCTCCTGAATCAAACAACACTAACACACTGTTACCAAAATGCAAACAACGGTCCAGAATCAAATTACCTGACCGGGTGGCCTCTGTGCTGGTCATGGCAAAAACCTGGCCTGCTGCTCTCGGCCTGTCAAATGAGGATGGCTGAGGTCGTGATGCTGGAGCAGTGTCCTGGCGAAGTGTCCTGGCTGATCACCTGCGAAGCACTTGCGAATGCTCATACCGCTGCCTCCACTGCTGGCGGGTCTAGTGTAATCCCTCCGTAAGTGTTCTCTTCCATAGTTATAACATCTCAGCTTCGGTGAGGATGAAGCTGGTCTACTATAGGGCTTCTTCTGTTGCCTGCCCTCAGCATTATTCTTCTTTGTGTGGTTGACCCGGCTGGGTCCCATCTCCAGCTGCTCGACGCTCTTGGCTTGCTCAACCAAGATCGGGAACTCTCGCACCCTCAACGGTACGATAAAACGCCTCAGCTCATGTTTGAGGCCGCCCTCAAACTTCCTACAGTGCCACTACTCCGTCACCGTCTGGGAATAAAACCTCGAGAGGTACTCAAACCTCTCCACATACACCTGCACTAATAGGTTCCCCTACTGTAGGGTGAGAAACTCTACCTCACGCTCGTGTTTAGCATTGTCAGGGAAATACTTCTCTAGGAACCTCGTCCTGAAGCTGGCCCAAGTCACCTCTTCATCTCTGTTTAGCATCTGTTGCTGCATGCTCATCCACCAATACTCGGCCTCGGTCTCTAACAGGAAGGTGGCGAAATTGAGCTTCTGAGCCTCCGTGCACTCTGTCACCCTGAATATCTTCTCGCATTCACGGAGCCATGCGTCAGCCTCATCTAGCGTCGCATTCATTGATGTTTATCTTGGTAGGAGCCCTTAAATATTATGAAGTTCCTTTAGACCTAGTATTGGGGACTTCATGCTTCTCCTTGTAGTAATATAGTGAACTCATTTCAACCCATGACTATGTTTCTTTTCATCCCATCTATTACTACAATTCGGTGACTTAAGTACTACTAACCCAAGTGAAATGTTTTGAACAAAAGCTTTGCTCAGCTTCAGTTTCTTTATAAGTAGCACTTTGAAGACTCTGCTTCATGTCATGAACATTATTTATAATTTAGGAATTATGTGAACTTATCGGAACTAGTCATAATTTGTGCAGGAAATCCTAATTTGGTCTTATATACTTTTAATTTGCAGTGTCTACTTTATTCGCTAACCTGTGGCTTTATAAGTACTAATCTATATCAATATGTTTTCATTGATATACATATTGGTAGGAGGCCTTAAATATTGTGAAGTTCTTTCAGACCTAGTATTAGGGACTTCTTGCTCATCCTTGAAGGAATACAGTAAACTCATTTTAACTCATGTCTATGTTTCAGTTAAAATAATAAAGAATAAAATTTCACGTTTTTTAAAAATCATTTTAAGCCTTTGGCACTAAATTTGAAATTATTTCAGGTATCAATAATTAAAAAAAATCTGTTTTACCAAGATGGACCTAGGTTTTATTTTGTAATCTTATGTTGGATTGTTGAAGATATTAATGTTGCTGCGAAATATTTGCGAACCTATGCATAAATATGTACTAACCTAGTTGAAATTTTTTTGGATAATGTTAACATAAATATAAGAAATTTGTAATCAAAATTTTGTTCACTGTAATCTTATAAGTTTGGATAGGTGAAGTATAGCACAATATAATGTGATCAAATAATTTATCCAAAATATACAAATTAAGTACAGGGATGATACCTTCTGCAAACCTACTGCTAAATAATTGCTAACCTCAGTTGACCATTATGTTTGGTTTTTACGTCTGATACAAAAACATTTTCAAAACAGCAGAACTACACAATCAACCTTGCTTTATCATGTCATCATCAAAGAGATACAAAACATCCAAAAGTACTCTTTGTGTATGTCATGGTATCCAAAAACATATGATCAAATAACCATCCAAATGATGTCACTATCTTTCGCAATGAAAGGTTAAAGTCATGAAATATGTCTAATGCTTTGGATCTTAATAAATGATAGCAGAGTTATAAAGTACCTACTGAAGTTCTCATTTGCAGACATTTGTGTTTCCACATTGTTGTGTGATGACATTAAAAGAGACACAAAATCTGTGCAAGGTGGTGTTGAGAAGGGGTTATGTAATTCACTTGTGATAGTAGTTAGGTGAATTGTAGCTGCTGTAGTTTGCATGTTAAGGCTCACTTCCTGAAAAATTAACAACATATATGGGGCCTAATGAACTAATTTTGACAAAATCCATTTAATTATAATTAAAGTTAGACTAAGAAGAAAGTGATGTTGGAGTATAACTTACAACATGATCCCTCGCAGATTTAATTGATGCTGCTTTGGATTTGCATTTCTTGGAAACCTTCTCCAATGTTAATTGAAGCCTATGTGATCGGGGTTGACCCCTCCTCTTAACATGTAATGAGCTTCGTACAATGTTCTTTGTCGTGGGTGTTGTATTTTTGATCAATTTTTCCTTAAGTTGTTGTGAAGGGATACTGTCTATATTGAATATAGGTAAGTCCAGACTTGCACAGATGGGGTCAAGTTGAGTTAGCACAAACTTTGTCTCATTCTCATATTGACAAGCAACTTCTGCAATTTCATAAAATCTATTAGACATTAAGTCATATCTTTCTACATGGGGCTCCTCATTTTTATCTTTGTATGACGCTCTTCCGTAAGTGTGTTGTCGTCGAATGTGTTTGCTCCACCTCTTCAAAACGTACTTTGGCAATAAAATTTTAACTTCCTCCTATGCAAGAATAACAAAACAATGTTAGCATATAATACCTCTAAATTAAAAAAGAAGACAAGTACATCAAATTTCTAGACTCACTTTATCAAATAAAACTTCATGCATTTTGTTTGCACTTTCCCCCATTATGTATGCACTCTTCTTTAACCATGTACCTTGAATGGATGTCATCACATTCGTAACTTTTGATATTGCAATTAATCTTATTGCTTATCACTTGTTGAACTTTAGCAAGCTTTGCATGAGTGTATTCTTCTTGGAACTGTCTTTCAATAAATGTCTGAGAGGCACAAGGTAGGGTGGTATTTAATGAACCAAAGTCGGCTTCAATTTTCTTCTCGGTCTTTGATCATAGAGAATTGTCATATTTAACCCCAAATTTTTTTAGTGTTGTTGTACAATTAATGAAACCATCAAAGAAGACATTCAAACCCTCACTTCTCTGTGTGGTGGACATACCAGCACAAAATTGTAATTGATTTCTACAAGGAAAGTTTAAAGTCATGACATATGTGTAATGGGTTGGAACTTAATAAATGACAGCAGTTATAAAGTACCTAATGAAGTCTTCATTTGCAGACATCTGTGTATCCATATTATTCTGTAATGACGTTAGAAGAGACACGAAACATGTGCAAGGTGTGGGTGAGAAGAGGTTATGTGAATCAGTGGTGGCAATGCGTAGCTGAACTATGGCTGTTGCAGTTTGCATGTTAAGGCTGACTTCATGAAAATATAACATCATATATAGGGTATAATGAAGTTATTTTCAGAGAATCCATTTAAATATAATTAAAGTGTTGGAGAATGACTTACACCATGATCCTTTGTAGATTTATTTGATGTTGCTCGGCATTTGTGTTTCTTGAAAAACTTATCCATTATTGATTGAAGCCTATTTGTTCGGGGTCGACCTTACTCTTAACGTGTAAAGGGCTTCGTACCATGTTGTCCGTAGTGGGCGTTGCATCATGGGTTAATTTTTCCTTAACCTGCTGTGAAGTGGAACTTACTATATTGAATATAGGTAAGTCCAGACTTGCACACATGAAGTTAAGTTGGGTTAGCATAGACTTTGTCCTATTCTCAGATTGACAAGCAACTTCTGCAATTTCATAAAATCTTTTACACATTAAGTCATACATTTCCACATGGAGCTCGTCATTATTATCTTTGTATGACACTCTTTTGTAAGTGTGTCATCGTCGAATGTGTTTGCTTGACCTCTTCAAAATGTACTTGGGTGATAAACTTTTAAATTCCTCTTGTGCAAAAACAACAAAACAATTTTAGCATATAATACCTCTAAATTTAAACAGAAAACAAGTACTTTGAATATCTAGAGTGAATTTATCAAATAAAACTTGATGCATTTTGTCAGCACTTTCCCCAATACGTATGCACTCTTTAACCATGTACTTTTAATAGATGTCATCACATTCGCAACTCTTGATATTGCAATTAATCTTACTCCTTAACTTTTGCTGAACTTCAACAAGCTTTGCATGAGTGTATTCTTCTTGGAACTGCCTTTCAATAAATGTCCGAGTGGCACAAGGTAAGGTGGTATTTAACGAACCAAAGTCGACTTCAATTTTCTTCTCGGTCTTAGACCGTAGAGCATTGTCATATTGGACAACAAATTGTTTGAGTGTTGTGGTAGAATTAATGAAACCATCAAAGAAGGCATTGTGACTTCTAATAACAAGGAACTCATCTACTTCTTTACTCGTAAAGCGTTGAAAGCCATTCGTTATTTTGTAAGCCGAAGTTGGATATGAATTCTTCCAAACCTAACTCAAAATCAATACTATAGGTGGACTCGTAAACCAATTGCTTCAAATCATGCTTTATGCTTTTTTAGTTGGTCAATCCACTTAATTTTTTCTGGACTTTCTTCATGATGTGCCATAGACACCACCGATGTCTAGTTTTTGGAAATACAACACCAATAACATTTTTCATTACTTTGCATTGGTCAATTATGATCCCTTCTGGTGCCTTGTTCCTCATGCACTCCAACCAACATTGAAACAACAATGTAAAAGTTGAAGTATCTTCTGAAAACAACAATCCAAAACCTAGTAGAATGGATTGTCCATGATGGTTAATACCAACGAAGGGTGCGAACAACTTGTCGTATTTGTTGGTTAGGCATATAGTATCGAATGACACAACATCACAAAAATCCACTTAGGTTGCTCTATTCCTTGCATCTAGCCAAAAAACATTAATGATTCTATTCTCAACATCTATGTCTAGTGTTGGGAAATACAACAACAATAGCATTTTTCATTACTTTGCATTGGTCAATTATGACCCCTTCTGGTGTCCAGTTTCCTTGTGCACCTCAACCAACATCGAAACAGCCATGTAAAAGTTGAAGTATCTTCTGAAGACAACAATACACAACCCAATTGAACTGATTGCCCATGATGGTTAACACAAACGAAGGGTGCGAACGACATGTCGTATTTGTTGGTTAGCTATGTAGTATCGAATGACACAACATGACCAAAATTCACTGAGGTTGCTCTACTCCTTGCATCTGCCCCAAAAACATTAATGAGTCTATTCTCAACATCTATGTCAATTTCATAATAAAAATCATTATTAAACTATCTCATTCTTGAGAAATGAACTATCAATGCCTACCCATCTCCCTCCTTTCCAAAGATTTGTTGTTGTTTCGCCAATGTAGTTCCTTGCGTCTCGCTGTTGGAAATCTAAGTTCTCAAAACCACCTGCATGGCCTAACAACGACCAAAAAGTCTTGTTCAAATGAACACCAAATTCGTCGTTAATTTCAAGGGTTCTCTTAACCTGCAAATTCAACCTTATATTTTCCCGTATTAACCTTGACTTAGTAGGACTAATGTCATGATTGTGCTCATGTACCATAGTCCTTAGGATCCATGCTTGTGGTTTTTTGACAACTATTATACAGGATGAACATTATTTTCTTTGTGTAGGGTGGGTCTTCAATTTAGGCGGGATTTGGAACACATACTTACCTTCCCATGAGAAAACTAATTTAAGGTAATACAACTGGTCATCGTCATCCTTCTTTTAGGTTCGAATTCGCACTCCAAAACCACATTTCATAGCATGTCTTTTGTAGAAAGTCTTAATGTCTTCTACAACGTCAAATTGCATTCCAACAGTGGAAGAAGCATCATCATCAGGGTCGTTAATGAGGTCAGCACTATCAAAGTTATCCTCCTGATCTGATGTACCTAGACCAAAACATGTACTAAACTAATGTCATCCAAGCATACAAGGCCATATTGTTCCCCATTTTAATCTGTTGACGAAATTAAAATGGTAAGGATCACACTTTAACCACACGTGGAACATCAGTATTTCCATTAAATGAGTTCAGTAAAATTTCTTTGAAAAACTTGGACCAATGTTTCTAATTCATGTCAGGGTAAGGAGTGAATTTCACAACAACAAAAAAATATTACTATGTAGCATTTAGTTTGATAAAGTGTAACGCAGGTGAAAATTAAACATACCAAAACAACAAAATTAAAGACAGAAAAGACACCTTGAGAATGGGTGGAAGTAAATGACGATATTAAGTGATTCTTCAACCTCTTCAATGCATCTACAAAAGTTCTAGTTTAAGTGTGAAGCAATGGCTTATTCAGTGTAAATTTGCATTACTTTGTTTTCCCTCAGCCTGATGTGGGTAGTAGCTCTTCATTTTTGAGAAATTAACATGTTTGCTTCATGCTTGTAGTGGGATGGAATAAGGTGAACCCATTTGAACAAATGGTACTGTTACTCCCCATCCCACATGTAAGTGCAAACCAATGACTTCGATTCTGCTAACCTACGTTAAATGATTTGAACAAAACCTTTCCCCTGCTTCACTTTGTTTATAAATATCCCTTTGAACAATTCCCTTGGTGCCATCAATAATTTATACACTTTATTAATTAAGTGACCTCAAAGGAAGTAGTAAGGATATATTTTGACGATTTTCCAAATTGTGCTCTATGTATTGATAATTTAAAGTTTCTAGTTTAAGTGCGAAGCACTGGCTTATTAAGTGCGAACCTACATTACTTTCTTTTCCCTCAGCCTGATCTAGGTAGTAGCCCTTAAGTTTTGAGAAATTAACATGTATGCTTCATGCTTGTAGTGGGATGGAATAAGGTGAACCCATTTGAAGAAATGGTATTGTTACTCCTCATCCCACATGTAAGAGCAAACCAATGACTTCGGTTCTGCTAACCTACATTAAATGATTTGAACAAAATATTTCCTCTGCTTCACTTTGTTTATAATTTGATAATTTAAAGATTCCAGTTTATGTGCGAAGCAGTGGGTTGGTAAGTGCGAATTTCCATTCCCCTACTTCACTTTCTTTATAAGTAGCCCTTAAGGCCTCGTGAGGTTAACATGCCTGCTTCATTCATTCATCCCATATTTAAAAGCATAAAAATTACTACGTATCTGCGAACCGACATTATATGTTTTGCATAACCACCATATTAGGAATGACAACTAAATTATGGGTCACCAATGCCATACATTGAACATAAATTAAAAAACAAAATGCACATAATGTCTTGTAGAAGTTCATATATGACCTAACAGAAGTAAACTTAACATTCAGTTTAGCTTCACATCCAAAAGCATAATATATAATGGGTAATATTTATATTGCCCCTATGGTTGCGACTTTGATGATTGCCCTACTTGAGTGTTCTTGAATTTCTTGAATGGATCAACCAGACTTTTAATCATGTCATGAATGCTAATGTAGGTCAATTTCTCATCATCACTGTTATCCTCTACTGTCTCTAGAAGGATTTCATCCAGGTGCTCCACATTTGGATCCACATTCTTTTCCATATTTGTCTGGACATTAATTTGTACATTGCTATCTACAGGTACTTGTTCATTGGGGTTTAAATTGGCCTGAACACAGTCTTGGGGTTGTTCCTTTTGTCCATCCACAGTATGTGAAGCTACTACCTCTTAAATTGTTGGACTACTGATGTCATGGTTGAAGACCTATGCATTTCATGATAACATAATTAAATATGTTTTTGGAGATCACACAATATAATGAATAAATTATTAAATATCAGACCTTAACAATATTCCTTAGCATAATGTTTATCTACAACTTATCTGGATTAGGCTTAAATACGACCACTTCTTTCAGTAATATGACAACCCCAATAGCAATTAGTGTACCACATTTAGGGTTTCACCAATGCCATACATTGAACATAGGGTTTAAGACAACTAATGGGTCAAGTGTCATTCCTAGATACAAGTTCCATTAGGTATCTTGTTCAAATACTAGGTTTCAAGAGATATTTTCCAATACTTAATGACCCAAATATCATGCAATAAATGGTTAAAACAAAGCAAGCTTTAAGTAAATAAACAAGGATACTAGCAATTAATGGAAGAAGCATATATATATATATATATATATATATATATATATATATATATATATATATATATATATATATATATATATATATTCAAATCATCCACAAATACATGAAAAGTCAGTGGCTACATCTAACCCCAACAAAAATAGGTTTAGCTCTCCATTGTCATGGACAGCCCAAGCTTACAAAATGGAAGTGGAAGAGGGAAGAGATACAAAGTGGAAGAAAGGGTAGTTCCCACTAGCCCTAGCAGACCTCCAAGCGGTCCAAAACGTGTTGCTCGAACTCCAAAACGTCCAAGATGAGTTTCCCCTCGCAAAAACACAAGAAAAAGGGTCAACTTGTCACATCAACGAAACTGGCACTTAGCGGAAGCCACTCACCGCCAGGCGCTAGCAATCAAATAGTGCAGCGAACTTGCGTGTACCACCCGGCAGTGTCCAGGTGCCGCTAGGCGGTGAGCATTTGGAAGCCTGGCTGGCGCCCGACACTTGCGTTGTGCCGCCAGGCACTGACTGCCTCGTATTGGTCTTATGCCTGGCACTGGAGTTGTGTCACCAGGCACTTCCAGTTGCTTTATTTTTATGGCATTTTTTATCTTCTCCTTGCTATTCCAGGTCACTCATTTGTCTGGATTTTTGGAACAAAGCTTCCAATCTATAAATAGAAACAAAAATGGGGATTAATAATATATTTAGATCAATGTAACTCAAAATGTATTTATTTACAAAAGTAAGGTAAAATTGAGGATTAAGTAGGTTAAAAGCTTTGGAAGAGATGATTTTGCTAATAAAAATGTAGTTTGGATAATGGTAAAAATAAACAATATCAACTCCCCCAAACTTAAAACCTTGCTTGTTGTAAAACCCGAGAAATTTAAATAATTAATTAAATAATTATTTAATAAATGTGGGTAATAGAAGCCTTTAAGGCATTTAATGTGGAGTGTTATGACGTTGAAAAGTACTAGCTCAAGTGGTTGAGAGTAGTTTATTGTGTGAGAGGACTTGGGTTCAAGTCTTATGTATACCATTTGCATGTTATTTAATTTGTTCATTATTTTTAATGATATGTTTGAATGTTAGTCGTGATAATGTAACTCTATAATTATAGGATCTATCATGAAACATGTATTGGTTGAATTGGTTGTGCAATGGCTTTGAAATTGAGTGGTTGTGGGTTCAAACCTTGCTAAGAACAAAACTAAACTTCCTTTTTGCCAAATTTTCTTTTGGCATGGATATGAAAGGGTTTAGGAACCCTAGCAGCCAAGAGAGGCAGCCTAAGGGGCTGGGAAACACTAGGTTAATACACATTTAATAACCTTTAATCATTCATGCCTGCTAGGCGGCACATCAGTTTTACCCAAATTCTGGGTTCTGTCATGAACTTCCTGGCGGCGAGACTGAACCGCCAAGCGATGCGTGTTATTCTGTCATTGTTTGATTGCAATTTTGTGTAATTCGTGTTGTACTGATTTTTCATTAACTTCTATATTTGTGGGGTTGCAAAAGACCATTATATTCCTGCTGTTAGGGTGGTTTTGAATTACCATTGGGAATGGAGATGAAAGGAATTGTGAGTCAAATGAAGGAATTCAATGAATGTTTGGTTTTTGGCATATAATGATGTATGTGGGAATCTTATGGTGCATAGTGTGTAATAAGATTGGGAGGGAGTCTAGTAAACTATGTAAGATTTGTTGTATTCTGTTAAAATTGGATGCTGGATCAAATTCTGGGAATTTGATGTTCTTCGCGGGTACAGAAATCTGGGATTTGTACCCATGATCTGATGCACCGCCTGGCGACATCTTATTGGTCGCAAGGCGATAGTGAGTAATAAGGGCTGTTTTGGGAAGCCTGACGTAGTGGTTGGCAGAAAGGTACATGGTGAATCCAAAGTGGGAGGAATTCCAGTTCGACTAGATGATAAGAGTGGAGGAATAGGAATCTAGTGATGGTGTACATAGTGCTTGATGTGGGAAAGGTATTTGTGATGTAGTAATGTCAATTAAGTAATGAAAACTTTATCGATGATAGTAAATCCGATATAAAAAAATGGTGGCTGGAGAGGATAAACCGATTTAAATAATGAGATGATCTTGGGTCTTGGTAGGACAATTGATAATGGTTGAAGGATAAAAGAATGTAGTAAATTGGTTAAGCATAAGAATTAGAGCTTAATGGAAGTCTGTGACAGTGGAGTTAGGGAATTTTTCTGATATGAGCTCGCATAGCCTAAGGTGCTGACTGAATTATATCCTTGAGATTGGAGTAATTTCATTTGGTTGGAATAGGCAATTTTCTTAAGCTTGATTGAACCATTATGCTTGGAAGGAGAACTTAGTGAATCAAATGGTTAGAATAAATGGACCTATGAATGAGATGTAAGGAATTAAAGTGATGGTGGGATGGCTGGAAACTAGCAGGTTCTGAAAGGCAAATGTGTAATATACCTTTCGAGCAATCGAGATTGGAGAACAAGTCAGTTTGGGGTGCCAAAAACTAGCAGGTTTCGCTACTGTCATGGTGCTTGGCGGCTCGAGTAGGTGCATCAAGCGATAGGATTTCCAAGGGAGTCTCTGCACCACGTGGCGCCTAGCGGCAAGGGGTGTTCCGCTAGGCGACAGACCTTGAAACAGTGGATCTGTCTGGAGCTTGGCACCTGGCGACGGGGCTGGTACCGCCAAGCGGTCTGTGCAAGTTTTGCCTAGCGGCGCTAAGGCTGTGCCAGGCGATAACGTTGTAGTTGTGACTTGTGTGCGTTGCTTTTAAGCGGTGATACTATACTTGGATCAGGGGATGCTATACCATGAGCGGGCAGGTTCATGGATGGTGGTGAACATGTGATGATATGAGCGAGGAGGTTCATATCCAGTTACTCTCATGTAGGGATACGAGCGAGGTAGGTTTGTATGTTCCATGCTCACACTTGAGAGATGTTGCGTACGGGGAGGTACGTAGCTGGTGCATCACATGTGTTGGACTACAGGCGGGCAGGTCTATAGAGCAGGACTACGAGCGGGGAGGTTCGTAGAGGCAGGACCACGAGTGGGTAGGTTTGTGTGAGCATCATAAATCCTGAGTCCAAGGCTAACAAATTGTGTGGTTTGAAGGTTGAAAAGCCTTGGGGATTAAGGTCTGGGACAAGAACTAATTATAATGACTAAGATGAGTGAATTACTATTATATTAAATACATGTATTTTATTTTGTGTATAAGATCACCCTTTCTATTTGTGATTAGCGATGATCGTGTGATACATTACACGGGAGCAGATGATGATACAAGTGATGTTGTGGATGCACATACGATGGAGTGAGAGCTAGCTTGGGGACTAAAGCTAGGGATTTTACTATGTTTTTCATTTATGTTATTGAAATTTGGAACTTGTAACGACATTATGTTTTAGTTTCATTTAAACTTGGCGCCTTGGATATTATTTTACATTGTTTCCGCGTTTGGGAATAATAATATTGCGACGTTTGAATTTCATTTCTATAATTATTTATTTAATTAAGTAATATTCCTTAGAGATGTTACATTTGGTATCAGAGCAAAAGTTTTGAGTTTTTGGGAACTTAGGGAGTGAGCTTACGACGTTTTGTCTATAGTCTTGTGTTATGTTATTAATTGTTAAGGCATTGATTGGCTGTTATAATCTGAGCTGGTTGATGTTAACAGCTGAACAACGTGGCATGCACAGGCTATGGCAAACAAGAGGCGTAGAAATACAACTGGAGCGGATGAGATTACGAATGCAATCCACAGGATGGTAGATGCGATGCAGCCTGTTGCAGCGCAACTGAGAGCTATGATTCCACCCATCAGACCTGTGATGATGGAAGATTTTATGCGCCATAAGCCAGCGAAGTTCACTGGGAAAGCCACCCCAGAAGAGGCAGACGCATGGCTTCGAGAATGCGAGAAGATATCCCGGGTGATTGAGTGCACGGAGACCCAGAAGCTTACGTTTGCCACCTTCCTATTGGTGACCGATTCAGAGTACTGGTGGATAGGAATGCAACAACAAATGCAGACCCGTGAGGAGGAGGTGACATGGGTTAACTTCAGGAGGAGGTTCCTGGAGAAGTATTTTCCTGATAGCGCTAAACATGAGCGCGAGGCCGAGTTCCTCACTCTATAGTAGGGTAACTTGTTAGTGCAGGCGTATGTAGAGAGGTTTGAGTACCTGGCGAGATTCTACTCGCAAACAGTAACCAAGGAGTGGCGTTGTAGGAAATTTGAAGGCGGCTTAAAACATAAGATGAGACAGTTCATAGTGCCTTTGAGAGTTAGAGAATTTCCAGTTTTGGTCGAGCAAGTCAAAAGTGTCGAGCAGCTTGAGATGGGTTCTACAGTAAATAGTGCTCGAGCCGACCTCAAGAAAATAGTGCAGAGGGTAGAGCACTTTAAGAGGAACTGCATGAAGCCAATGGGAAGTGGAGGAGGCAGTGCTAGCACTCGCAAGTGCTATGCGTGTGACCAGCCAGGACATTTTGCTATGACCAGCACAGAAACCACCCAGTCAGGTAGCCTTATACTTGACTATTGTTTATTGTTGGATAATAGTGAGCTAGTGTTATTTGACTCAAGAGCTTCGCACTCATTCATATCCCACGATTGTGTGAAGAAACTGGGATTGTCGACTCGTGATTTGGGATGCAAGTTAATAGTCTCGACACTAGCATCTGGACAGGTTTCAACAAATTTTGCCTGTGTTGGATGCTCGATGGAAGTATAGGGCAGGCGATTCAAGGTGAACCTTGTTTGCTTGCCTCTAGAGGGATTGGATGTAATATTAGGAATGGATTGGTTGTCTATCAACCATGTGGTGATTGATTGTGGACGATGCAGAATTGTATTTCCAGAAACAGAAGGGATAGGGCTGGTATCGACACAAGAGGTCTTGAGAGAAGTGAATGAATGAGCTATTTGCTTCATGATAGTATCTCATACTGAGAAGAAAAGCACTGAAGTGCAGATCAGTAGAATACCAATGCAAGATGAATACACCGATGTATTTCCAAACGAGATACCTGAGTTACCACCAGCAGGGATATAGATTTCTCAATTGATCTAATTCCTGGAGCAGGTCTAGTGTCGGCAGCACCTTACAAAATGGCATCGGTTGAGCTGGCAGAGTTGAAAAAGCAAATCAAGGATTTGCTAGAGAAGAAGTTTTTTAGACCAAGCGCATCTCCATGAGGAGCTCTGGTGCTACTGATAATGTTAATTTTTACCATTACTAGTTTTTTGACCCGTGCAATGTACAACCACATTTAAAGATGATTACGTGAAATAGAGAATTTCCCAAATACTAAAACCGCATGTGAGAGTCAATTTTGATGTCATACAAATCTCTCATATTACTCCAACCTTCTATGATTTTTGGGTTATTTGAATCCATGTTATAGGTAACTGTCGTGCTCTTACCATTTACATCTACCAAGTGCCACTATGGAACTAATTCGTGTTCATAAGCAATAGCAAAATGTCGATTGACAAATCCAAATGGCTACAAATTAATAAACATAGTTAAAAAAGGAATAAATTTATCTCTGTAACAAAATGAAAACATACACTCAAACAATTATATGAGGGAAAAATCTGAACATCTTAATGTGGCTGATACAATATGAATCAGGATGATACAGTTGACACCAGAAAACACATACAACAACACATATCAATGCTTTCCAAACATGTATTTTTGTGGTTAAATTTACACCATACCTGAGAGCAGATGTAGATTGTGTTGAAGTTCCAAAGAATTGTTCTGTTGTTTGCTCCATCTCCATTCATGTAATTGCAACACAAAGTCAAGGTTTAAATATATGCGTAACTGAAAAGGAGTGTGAATGAATGGTAAAGTTGAAGTTGGGAATGGAAGAGCAAAGATTATCACGTGGAAAAGGAATCTTACCTGAAAGTGGCAACACAAATTCAGTTTCACGTGCAAACAGTGATTGTAATTATAAAGTAACTGAAATATATGTTGTAGGTGTTTTTTGCAGATAGTTTAATATATAAAGAAACTTAAACATAAACCATTTACAACTGTACTGCAGAAACATAAAACATAAAACATTTATAACAGTAAAGCCAGATGTACTACAGTAAGGAATAAGAAGATGTAGGTAGATATTTTTTCTTCACAATACATTAAAGCCACTGATGAGTGCGTATTTTTGCCCTCATTTAATGTTTAATTCAGGGTATTTAATTGAATTTGTGTGCTTAAAGAGTGATTTAATTGATAATTCTGATAATTAGGTTGTTTGAGCTTGTGTGATAAAAATGTCTTAAAAAGTGATTTTTAGCTGCATAAGTTATTTTTGGATATTTTAACGTTTGTTGATGCAGCTGAAGTTAAGTTTTAAGCTCATTTAGAGGTATGGAAATAAATT
>Ga0209589_1004525_pt1 | contig 23977 bp, 31 predicted proteins | sample CowpeawhiteBW_FD_187525 | JGI IMG/M metagenome (GOLD analysis project Ga0209589, IMG submission 187525) | Root nodule microbial communities of legume samples collected from California USA - Cow pea white BW (SPAdes) (version 2) | ecosystem: Host-associated > Plants > Roots > Nodule | place: USA...
TTCTTTTTTTTTTTTGTATTACTGTGGCAAAAAACATGTTAAAGTTAGTGCAACTATTGAATTGTTCTTTCATTGTTTTTTAGTATTGAATCGTTACCTAAGTAATATCCAAGTGAGAGTGAAGTAACAAACATGTTATAGTAGGGAAATTTTATAGAAGATGCAAAATGTTTTTATAGAAAAATTATATTCTACACATTCACGTTAGGATATCACTACAAGAAAATTGTTCTTTATCGGCGGATCATTACCGATGGATAACAGTCCATCGCAAATTTGTCATTATCGATGGATTTACTGACGGATATCATAGTTCAATTTACTGACAAATATATTCGTCGGTAGTGCGTCGATAAATCATGGTAGACAAATCATCTGTCGATCATTTCAATCACCAGTCCTACAATATCTCCCTCCTAATGCTTAGGCTCATCTTCAACAACCACAACCACAACAACCAAACCCTACTCAACAAAACTCTAAAGTCCCTCAACCACATTCTTAGCAACAAAATAATGAAGAGAGCGATAATCTAAATGAAGAATCTTCTCCTGATTATGAAGATTATTTGCTCTTCATGTCCTTAAGAAAAACTTTCTTCAGCATGTACTTAATAAACTTGTGTACTATTATTCTTACTTGGTCTTGATCGTGCTTATGTAATATTTGACAAACATTCATATGCTATATATTAGTTTATGTTTTATAAACAATTTAGTGTGTCATGTGATATATATTGTGATGGAGTTTGATAATGATACAATATTTGATGTAATGGAATGCTGGATTTGTTTGTGTTTGAATTTTCTATATGCAGGTATTGTGGATTGTTAAACAAACAAATTAACCAAAATAAAATTTCAAAATTTCCGATGGATTACCGACGATCAGATTCGTCGGAAAATACATTTGTGTAGCCACTGCCATTACCGACGGATAGATCCTTTGGTAATTATCGACGGACAGATCCTTCGATAATAATCGACAGCTTGGACAACGGATGTGTCTGTCGGTAATTACCGGCAGACTTTTACAATCCGTCAGTAAAGTATTACCGACGATACGTTTACTAATGGATTTTTTACTATCGAAAGTTCATCGGTAAAACATAATTACCGATAAATTAGAGCTATTACCGACGAACTCTGACCGACGATAATAAGCGTTATTCTTATAGTGTATTAAAAAAAGTCAAAGAAATGCAAAGCAATTTACAATCATATTATATTATTCTTTTATTACTTATGTTTAAAATGTTTTCTTATGAAGGGATAAAAAAAATAAAGAATACAAAGATTTTCATAAAAGATTCCAAACAATACAAACTAAAGGGATCTAAAAAATTCAATTTTTGTTAAGTTGAAAAAAAAAATCTAAATACATGTTTTATTTTGTTTTATAATCCATAATTGTAGCAATGAAAAAAAATCCTCCCCAAAATACAAAATGATAATGAAGTGATTACAAATATCTATGACCCATATTCACTATAAAGGACCAAAAATGCCTTGCTTAAAGGTTGTGTGAAAATGATTCGAAGCAAGATTTAAACAAATCATCAAAAATTTATATAAAGGATTCAAGTTGAATGTGAAGTGTTAGTTTTGAAATGGTTGAAAAGCCAAGAAGGGGGTTGAATTGGCTAGTTAAAACTTTAGGTTATCTTTGCAAGCTAAAAACCACCTTTAATTGAATCAAATAGATCACCAAGTTAGGATGCAAACAATACTGAACTATACACTTTCAATCGATCAAAAACAGAGTTAACAGATTGATTTTACTAAACAGATTTTGTTCTGGTATAATCAATCGAGTGAAACTGAAAAACAGTCGACTGAAATACTGGGAAAATGCAGAAATGTGAATTTAAATTTTAAACCAGAAACAATGCTCAAGAATGATCAAGATCAGTTTCAAATGATTATGCAAACATGCTCAATGCTTCAGATGCTATGAAAACATGCAAGAACATGAAAAAGATGATTAAAGCACAAGTTCTTGAAACTTTAAAATGAAAATGCGAGAGAAAGGTTAGAGAAGAGAGGACACCACGAATTTTTATACTGGTTCACTCAAACCTGAGCTACATCCAATTTGTAAAGGCAACCTTAGCTTGACTTTGCACTATTTCAAAATTTTTACAAAGTATCCACCCTTACACTTCCAAAATATGCAAAAACACCACAAAAGACTCTTGAATCACACAAGAATCACACCAGCACAGCAAGAACCCTCTTGCAGACCTGGAAAACCACCAGGCACACACACAAAGCTTGAGAAAGATCAAACCTTAGTGGTAGCACAACCTTGCCTACCACAAACCACTTTCTCCAAGCTTCAAACCAAGCCAAAAGCTTCAAGAATTGATCCAAGATCAATCTTCAACAGCTGCAACACCTATGATCACGAAGGAGAGAGTTTCCACAAGTTTCCAGAACCAAATCGTGCTCTAAAATGATCAACAGACCTCTCTTTCGAAAATCACAACTTTTATAGTCAAACTGTTACGAAATTCAACAGGTTGATTTCACTTGACTTAAGTGAAATCAATCGATTAAAAACTAAATCAATTGATTGAATTTGTTGTAGTTTAAGACTACTGCAGCCAACCTTTTAACCTGTTAAAAAGTCATTCAACAGAGTAAAAGAGACATTTTAACCTGTTGAAAAACCATTCAACAGATTAAAAACACACAAAAGACCAAACTACATCTAATTAATGCTTTAAGGTCTACGATATGAATTACAAACTACAAGCACGCTTTCTTAATGATGGAGAGCACACATTCCAGCCTTGATCACCATGGATATAATCAAATCTCATTTCCTTCATCAATATAGACTTCATTCCAATGTTTATGGCTTCAATATAGTTGAAAAGAGCTTCATTCAATCTTCATCAAATCTTCAAGAAGCAAACCACCTTGGCTTCTCATGTTAACACCATTGACGACGTAGCAGCAGCGGAAACCGTAACCACCTGCACCACCATTTTATCACTACACCTCGCCTCATCTTCCAGCAACACTTGCACTTTCGTGAGCCACCGTGAATGCAAATACTGCACCACTCACCATGGAAGCGCCTGGAACAGTTGCAGCAGCGAACATAGCTTCCACACCACCATGCAAACGCAACAGCAACAGGCAGTCCATCACACCTGGGGTTCGCGCAGAGAGAATTAGGGAAGAAGATGACTAGTGATCGGGGTTCGCAATTTGGGATTTTAGCAGGCTCAATGGCCTCGGTCGAAGGGGACCCGAAGCCAAAGGGGGCAGCGCTGATGAAATTTTTAAATTAGGGTTTCTGGGCAGGGTTATAGGCTTCGGTTCTATTTCAACTGAGGCCTAAAACTGCCCAATATTGCCTCGGTCGACAACCAACCGAGGCCAAATGTGTTCTCGCTAGTGCCAATTTAAAATTTTCATTTCTAGGCTGTCTAATAGGCTTCGGTTCTTAAGGAACCGAGGCCTAAAGCTGCTTACGGCACCAGTTGTTTGTAGAACCGAAGCAATATAGGTTGCTGAAATTGCAAAATTGTCACCGCCTCCTTATAGGCTTCGGTTCCGCCATAACCGAGGCCTATAAGACGAGGTAAAATATCAGATTTGCACTAGTGTTTGTTTAATAGCCTTATAATCTAGTATATATAGAGTTGAATAAATAGTTTAGTATCATACATATTAGTGAATTTTAAGTTGTAGTCTTAGCATTATTTAGAATTAGTTTTAGCTTTTATAGTTCTGCAGCAGTAGTAGATAGTTATGGTATTTTAGCTTAGCCTAGCTTAGTTTACCTTAGATTTAAGCATAGTTATAATTCTTTTAAGTAAATAAGTACTATCTTGTGTACGAATGATCTTGGTGTAAGTTGACATACTCAAATCCAAATGCTGAGAGCTTATAAAACTCTAAGAAAAGAAAATTCTGCAATTGAGAAGAATTGTGAAGTGAATTGGAAGAACAATTAAATTATTAAGTTTGACTTGTTGTGTTTCAATCGTTGTACACAACAGTCATTCCATCGAGTATCTCATGAACATACAATATGTAATGGAGTTGCGTCCAATATTAATAAATTACTCCTAGTATAGAATTTTTTTTAAATTTATCGACTTTCCGTATATGCATTCATCACCCTCCTAAAACTCAAATTCTTGATCTTTAATCCCAAAAACATCTTTTCCCACAATATAGTATAAGTCTTTTTAATTTTAATTGAAATAATTGCTTAGAAAGATAAAACATTTTAAGCAAACTATAACTTGTTTATCACACATAAAGAGAAAGCCAAAAACAAATAACAAACAAAAATTAGTTGATAATATATTTCTACAGGAACGTGGTACAAATATTTTAATATGCATGAATCAATTTCAAAATATTGTAAGGAAGGCATAATTGGATTCCACTAAAACATTCATTTGCATATATTTTATTTGTAGCTTCAGTTGGATGAGCAAAGTCAAAAAAATAATATTCATTTCGGTTTGCACAAGGTTTCCTTCCTTGGACGCATGAGTCAAAAATATTTTTAAACCCTGAAAATGTCATAAATAAAAGTATCAGCTATGATCATACTGGAATAAAAAAAACACATGAACTTCTTAATTCCTTTTTTTTCCGAGAGATTAATGGTAGACATTGTTTACCAAAGTTTTCAGGGGAATTTCTTATTTTCTGGGAGAAATTGTAATTATCCAAATTAATGAAGAGTGAATGTGAGAGTTGGGTTTGCAACTCTTGTAGCTTCCGAGGGAGTTTGTCTGAGTAGTGCTTAACCTTTTGATTTATATCTTCATTGCATTTTTGGGAATATTGTGTCCTTATAACACATGTTGGTGTGCATCCAATTTGACCAATTCTACTTACCACAAACTTTCGAGCTCCAAGGTCATAAATTCTCTATGGAAAAAGAAAGAATGAAGGAAACACATTTTTCAAAATCATTGAAAATTTAAATACTTATGATATGTAAAATACTTAATTGAGAGGTGACATTAAAATTTAAAAATTGCTACACATAAGAAATCAACATATAATTCAAAACATTTACTAAAAGATTACCTTGATACGTGAAGCTAGTTGCTCAAGTAGGTAATCTGAATATTTTTCTGGATTTAGATTGTTATTGGTTCCATTTGGGTACTTGAAATAATTCAACATGTAATCATTAGATCCAATTTATAGGAGATATATGGAATTCGATAAGTAATGCCTTCGTTTTCTTTTGCTATGTATGCTTCTTGGAAGATCGTGCGCCACAATTAAGGTGAAGTATTCAATTTGTTTGTCTAAAGACAAGCAATCTCCCTTCGCCAAAAATAAAAATATGATGAGAAATAAATTGAAAAATTGTTTTTATTTATGGGTCAGTTATGTTTTTTTATCCTAAAGTTACTTTTAAAAATTATATAATTTTAAATATATATTGAATATATGCTTTTTTATTCATCTATTTTATAAAAGTTATATAAAGCATCTTTTTAACAAACAACACTGGAATTATTTGTTATATGATAAATGGGGTTCCACAATGAAATAGAATATAACTTCCAATGTGTTGTTTATTAAAAGCATATTTAATATCACTTTCATAAAATCCAAAGAAATAAATATATTTGGAAATACTTCGAGAAAAAAAAGGATATTAAACTCTATATTTATTTATTTTGAATCTTACTCCTTTGGTTGAATTCAAGATTCCACAAGATCCTGATGCATAGTTAATTCCTGTGACTACTCGATGTCTCTCAGACTTGGGCACACCCAAGTATGGAGGTGGCATTGGCAAACCCAATCTAATAGCTACAAAATCACAATAAATGCATAAAAATCCACATAATATTGTTTTTTTCTATGTTTACATGGAAACATTAAATCTCAATCAGAAAAAGACAGATATGGCGTTTGAGAAGAAATGTGGAAGAGTTACCAATAAGGTCAGCAAAGGTTTTTCCATTGCTAAACCTTCCCGTGGAACAATTATTGTAGTCAATGCCATAGGGAAATGCATTTGCCTTGGCAAGTGTGTTGAGATTGTTGTTGTTTCCAGCATCTATAGTTGAATCACCAAAAACGTACAAAGCTGGCACAATCCTCTTTCTAGAATGTGAGGCATTTGCCAAGAATACAAATTGTTCAATTATGATTATGGAAATAACCCAGAGAATTTTTAAGATTTTTTCCATTTTGTTTTCTTTTGGAGCAATTAAACACCACAAATAATGTCTTAAATACTAGCTTTTGTGGTAAGCATTATCGTTTCATAAGGAAAATTACAACTCAAATATGTGTAGTTCTCTCTCAGCATGCTTCAATGTTTAATTCATGTTTTGTGCCCAAATAGGATTTTTGTTATTCATTTCCAAATTAGGTAAAGACTAACTCATTCTTCCTATTTTTCTTTTTTCATCTATCTTTAGTTCTATACCTCTTCATTTAATTAATTTTTAAAGTTATACTTCCTATTTTTCTTTTTCTATAAATATAACTCCTATTAGTTAGGGGGTAACTAGACATGGAATAGTTCGAACTAGTCATGTTCATTTTCATAGTGTCTTTTATTTTAAAATTTCTCAATTGTAAATTTCTTTTACTCTCTAATAGATAATTAGTACCAACAATTAAGTTTTAAGAAAATGAATTGCAAAAGTAATGTGTGTGTAGTTAACCATTTGTTTCTTAAATTCATTTCTCTTCTAATTTTGGTTCTCATGCACCTCTTCTTTTTTAAACAAAAAAATTAATTTTTTTAATATTTTTTTTTATCACCAAAGAAGATTATATAGTTATACATTGAGTACTTAGGGCACATGATAAGTCCCTTATCTCTATTTTTTTGTCCTAGATAATTGCATTGTTCTAGGTCAGTTTTAGTGGTTAACTTAAGGTTTTTAAATTATATTTAGGTTAGAGAGCCTTTTAGGTTAGTGTTATAAATCTAGCGTAGTTTGATGTTTCTAGCATGTTTTTTATGTTGGGTGTAGAACTAGTTTTAAGAGTAGTTTAGATTAATAGAATTTTAGTCTTAATATTGATTTCCTAGTTTAAGTTTAGTTCAAGAGTAATGATTAGGTTAGATTTTGTTTAATAGCCTTATAATCTAGCCTATATAGAGTTGACTAAATAGTTTAGTATCATACATATTAGTGAATTTTTAAGTTGTAGGCTCAGCATTATTTAGAATTAGTTTTAGCTTTTATAGTTCTGTAGTAGTAGATAGTTGTAGTATTTTAGCTTAGTTTAGCCTAGTTTACCTTAGATTTAAGCATAGTTAGGATTCTTTTAAGTAAATAAGTATTATCTTGTATGCGAATTACCTTGGTACAGGTTGACATAATCAAATCCAAATGGTGAGAGCTAATAAAACTCTAAGAAAACAAAATTCTGCAATTGAGAAGAATTGTGAAGTGAATTAGAAGAAAAAATAAATTAAATTGTTTGACTTTAGGGTTGACTTTGACATTTAAGGTTCCAATTGGTGATTTAAGAGTTGGAGACCTTCAAGGACATTAAAATGGACTTTTATAGTGTTGATTGAACATAAAGGAAGGACTAATTCTAACAAATTCAGAATATTACCACAATGAGACATTCTAGATACTTAAAAGTTGATCTAGAGTTGAGTTTTTTATTTTGATTCAGATGTGGGAGAAGCTAAAGAAAATAAATTAACACTTGTGTTGAGCTTTAAAAGGTGTTTTTGCCATCCAATAAGATGCCAAGATGAGTACACCATCATGAAGAAGCTTCAAAGGATCCCACAAAGGCCTTCCACGTAAACATTGATTTTAGAAGCTAATTTGGAGCTACTATGAGCCAGCTAGCTTTGTTACCTTCTACAACAAGTTAAGGAGCTTGAGGAGGCACAATGGACAACACAACATCCTCTTACATGGACTTGCAGGGGAAGACATCATCATGTTCCATCATGATGTCTGCTGATGTTCAAGAAGATCATATCTACTTGAATGCTTTTCCTCATTCTTTGATGGATAAACCAAAACATTGGTTGTACTACCTTGCATCTAGGTTTATCACGAGTTAGGATAACTTGAAGAGAATGTTCTTGGCCAAATTCTTCTCTACTTTTAGGACCACAACCATAAGGAAGGATATCTTTGGCATCTGGTATTAATTTGGGGAGAGGCTTTATGAATACTAGGAGAGGTTCAAGAATCTATGTTCTAGTTTCCCCCATCACTAGATTTTCGAGCAACTCCTTCTTCAATATTTTTATGAACGCTTGCACTATATAGGTAGAAGCATGATTGAAGCTGTGAATGGTGGTGCTCTTGGTGATATGGCCCCAACAGCAACTAGACAATTGATTAAGAAGATGGCTTCTAACTCATAACAATTTGGCGCAAGAAGTGATGTCATTGTTTTTAGAGGAGTTCATGATGTACAAGCAGTTGAACACACCAAGAAATTGGAGACTAAGATTAATGCTCTCACCAATTTGATCAACCAACTTGTAGCAAATCAAAAGGCTGCACCTATAAAAGTTTGTGGCATTTTTTCTTTAGGTGATCATTTCATGGATTCTTGTCCAACCTTGCAACATGTTACAACTTCTGCAACTTCTGATACTCCTCAAGCTTATGCAGTTAATATTTTCAACAACAACAAGCCTCATAAAAAGCAGCAAAATCGTTATTTGTCCATAAATAGGTACAATCCTGGTTGGAGGAATCACCCTAATATAAGATGGGGCAACTAGCAACAACAGCAGCAACAAAACCAACAAGTTCAAAATGCACAAGTTGTCCTTATAGTACCTACACCTACAGTCGCACCAGCTCTTGCTACACCTTCATCTTTTACTTCATTGAAGGACTTGGTGAGGTTAATGACCATCCAGAATATGGAATTTCACTAGGGCCACAATTCATGTTTGACTAATCAAATAGGGTAGATGGCTACTCAATTTAATCAAGCACAGGCACAAAAATCAGACAAGTTGCCCTCACAAATTGTGGAAAATACGAGAACTATGAGTGCCATCACATTGAAGTATGTGAAGCAACTTGAAGTTCTAGAACTTAAGCGCATACCTCAGCCTACTTCTGAGAAGGAAGTTGACCTAATTGCACCCAAGAGGAAGTGTAATAAACATGCAATCAGTCCTTCCACCTCCAGTGCGCAGAGCAACGACTAGCCTCCTATCCCTCTTCCATTCCCACCAAAATTCATCCCAAGCAAAAAGATGGAAGAGGTTGATAAAGAGATCTTGGTTACCTTCAGGAAAGTGGAGGTGAACACACCTCTACTTGATGCAATCAAACAGATTCCAAGATATGCCAAAGTCCTTAAGGAGTTGTGCACGCATAAGAGGAAGCTAAAAGGTAATGAGAGGATCAGCATGTAGAGAAATGTATCTACACTGATAGGTAAATTTGTTCTTGAGATTCCTGAGAAATGTTAAGACCCAGGTACATTTTTGTGTTCTCTACATCATTGGTAATAATAAGTTAAAGAATACCATGCTTGATTTACGAGCTTCCATTAATGTCATGCCTCTGTCAATCTTTAATTCTCTGTCTCTTAGACCTTTGCAACCTATGAGTGTGGTCATTCAATTGGCAAATAAAAGTGTTGCCCACCCTACAGGTTTCATTGAGGATGTCTTGGTTCGGGTTGGTGAATTGATTTACCCTGTTGATTTTTACATTCTTGATATAGAAGAGGGATTCTCCCAAGACTCTACTCCAATCATTTTAGGGAGACTATTACTAAAGACAACCCGAACAAAGATTGATGTATGAGGGTACTTTGTCTATGGAATTTGATCATATTGTTGTTAGATTCAACATCGTTCATGCCATGAAAATTCCGTCAAAGAATCATTCTATTTTTCGTGCTAAAATATTATATGGTGTTATTGATGGCCATGTCTCTGAATCACAAGGTTTGCGTGACAGAAAATACCCATTGTTGTCCAAATTATTTGAGTTTGCATGCATTAACATTGTGATGAGTCTGAGATTGATGATAAGTTTGATATTGATGTTGAGTTTGATTTTGATGTTGATTATTAGTTTGAATCTCTAGGTGTTGTACCTATTGATTTTGATGTTATACAGTTAGAATGCATTAACCATGTTGTAAGAAGTATATATGCATCTTACTTTCACGTTGAGGTACAAGTTGTGGAACCATTTTCCCCTTACCCTCAGGTTCCTACTATTCAGCTAGCGCCCAACATTCTAGAGTCCCCTACCAAACAACCTCTAGTATGTCTACTTGGAGGATGAGTAGAGACTACTTGTCATTATTTATACCTCTCTTACAGTTGAACAAGAGTATAGGTTGTTGCAAGTGCTCAAAAAGCATAAGAAAGCCATGGGATAGATATTGGCCAACATCCCTGGTATTAGCCAATCAACATGCATGCACCAGATACACTTGGAGTTTGGACCAAGCTAGTGAGACAACTGTAGAGTGCAAAACAACTAGTAAATTTTCATTGACTATAGGGGGTTGAACCAAGTGATAAGGAAGGACCACTTTCCCCTGCCATTCATTGATCAGATGCTTGAGTGCTTGGCAGGTAAATTCCACTACTGCTTTCTTGATGGTTTTCCTATTTACTTCCAAATTCACATTGCACTTGAGGACCAAGAGTAAACCATGTTCACTTGCCCCCTTGGCACTTTTGCCTATAGGAGGATGCCTTTTGACCTATGCAATGCCTTTAGCACATTCCAACGATGCATGCTTAGCATTTTTATTGATTTTCTTGAAAATTTCATAGAGGTGTTTATGGATGACTTTACAGTATATGGATCCTCTTTTGATGCATGTCTTGCAAGTTTGGATAAAGTTCTAAATATATGCATTGAAACTAACCTTGTTCTAAATTTTAAGAAATGTGATTTCATGGTAGGATAGGGTATAGTTTTTGGGCATATCATTTCTAGCAAGGGCATAGAAGTAGATTGATAACGTTGTTGTGAAGCGATCAAATTAATACTACTTATCTGTAACAACTTCAGTATTGTTAAGAAAGTAGCCAAAATATTAGTATGGGTAAAGTCAACCCGTAGTCGTCTCCTTACGAAACGAAATTGATTATAACAAATTAGTTCTTATAAAAAATATACAAAAAAGGTAGTCAAATAAAATTGGGAAAAATAACAGAAGAAGATAAAGATAAAAAGATATACAAATATGATAAAGAAAATAGATTGATTCTACTGCTTTTTCATAATAGATCCATCATCGGTTATCTAAATATTATTGCTCAATTAATTATTGTTGTAGATTTTCAAATTACTTAATGTAAATTCTCAATTAACTTGTTCGCGTTCTCACCATTAACCAAAGTATATTCTCAATTAATAGTAAGAACTTTGTATATTAGTCATAGTAAATTTAACCAAAGTACATTCTCAATTAAATATTACTACGCCTAATCATGTCTATTCTTTTACCTTAAAATCAAGAAAAAAGCTAATTAACCAAAGTACATTCTTGATTAATTCTAGTAAAGTTTTCACCTCTAATCAAAGTACATTCTCAATCATTGGCAAAAATTCATTCAATCACATAAAATTTTCTAAATTTAATCAAAGTAAATGCTCAATTAAAGACCCTTGAACTCATATGATTGATATAATATAGATTAAAACATCTCACGAATTAGCTATGATGTAAAAACCATTACCTTTCACGTGATTCAAAGATAAAATACATAGATGAATTAAAATCTCAACAATAATAAAAAGAACAGAGAAATTATTTCATTCTAACCCCAAAATCCATAATGAAATTACAATGGAATCAATCCAATAAGTTTAGCACTCCATGGAATGCAAAATAAAATAAAAATAAAAGAAGAGAGTGGAGAGAGAGGAAGAATTTAGGCCCCCCTAAGGGTTCCTAAACTCCGAAGTGTCGAGCTTCCCTTTTCTGCTTTTTCTTTGTCTCTTTATATAGGCCTTGCTGGACTTGAATATGATATTTTTTATTGTTGAAATCTTTTATCTTTTGATATACTATCTCTCAAATAATTAACAAATTTTATCAGTTTCTAAAATATTTGGTAGATTTTCTTTGTTGATAATTTGAGATATGCCAAAGATAATTAAAAAATATTTAATTAATTATTTAGCAACTTAATTTTTTTCCAATTTCCAAATTTGTCCCTCTTGTTTTACCATTTGACGATGTTTGACCAAAATTTGTCTAGAGTTGACTACTTTGACCAAGTCTGACCAGATTTGATGATATGACGTGATTTTGGCTTGATTTTGTAACTCTGAACAATTCAATTTCACACCTTTAATGAACTAAATTTAACTTTAGCTGCATCAACAAACGCTAGAATATCCAAGAATAGTTCATGCAACTAAAATCACTTTTTAAGACATTTTTATCGCACAAGTTCAATAAACCCAGTTATCATAATTGTAAATTAAGACATTCTTTTAAGCACAAAAATTCAATTAAATATCCAAAATAAAACATTAAATGAGGGCATAAATATGAACTCATCATAAACCCAACCAAGATCTCAATAATTTTGCAATTTCATTACCTCTCTTGCGTGCGATAGGCTTGTTCTTTTCTTGGCCATGCAGGGAGGCGCTTCATCCATGATTTTAGCAAGAAGACTCTTCAACTATCTAAACTACTTCAGAAGGATGTTGATTTCAAGTTTGATGAGAATGAAAATGAGGTATTTGACTGCCTCAAAAAGGCCCTAACCACCATTCCTATCATTTAGGCATCTGATTGGATAACCTCATTCGAGTCGATGTGTGATGCATCCAATTCTGCAGTAGGGGATGTCCTAGCTCAAAAGATTGATAAGCAGTCGAGAGTGATCTACTATGCCTCCAGGACTTTAGATGTTGCACAAGAAAACTACATTACCACCGAGAAAGAGAGGGTTGTTGAGAAGGTTATTGATGATACTTCACTAATCCGAGATGACTTTTTTGATGAAATTTTTTTCACCATTCCTAATTCTTTTCCCCCTTGGTTTGCAAACATCTCCCCTTTGGCAATCAAAGCTCAAACTGACAAGATTAAGAATGATGCAAGTGTTACGTGTTGGCTTGTGTACCAAATCATACAAGTAATACAACAGACAAGTCCAGATATCGTGTCCCAAAGGGACTATTATGGTTTAAATTAATTGATTTGCCACTAATAAAGGGTGAGAATAGCAAAATATTTTTTGAATTAGAAAAAAAAATTTAGAATAAAATGTAAAGAATAAACATAAGTTGACATAATGGAAACAAATAACTTGATTGAGAAAAATATAAAATAAAAACTTCACTAGGATTGGGTTTCATGATTCCATTCAGTATGAAAACACTAACAATATATTTCTAATTCCTAACTCTACTATTCACACCACTATGTAGAAAGCCCTAGTGTCTTAGTGACAAGTCTAAACTTTAATAAGAACCCTAATGTCTTAGACCTTTCCTTATTAGAAGTTCACATTAGGCCTTAAGTTCGAATGTTAAGAATGACCAATGATGTATTATATGTCTAGATGCGCAATCAATTAGTTGTATATTCTAGTCTAGGTTCTAATATTGTGTCAAATGATTAGATACCCATAAATATGCGATCAATAATTGTACTACACCTAGGTAGCCTAACCTGACTACAACCGTGAGATTCGCCTACATAATCCCTCAAGGACGCAAACGATCATCGATGTCGAACAAGCAAGAGTAAGCGACCTAAGCTGCTAACTCAAGGAAATCAAACGAGTACTTGATAAACCTAAAACACTACTAACCAGGCCCTTAGGGCCCACAATAACCAAACTGTGGGACCTGGGCTTGGCCTAGGCCCATTTGTGGCCCAATCAAAAGCCCAGCCCATGACGTGGCCAGACACGATTAATAATCTATAAATATACATGGACCCCACGAATTAAAGGTACACATTCATTAATCTCTTAATCACGAGATTTGACTTTTTGAGAATTCTTAGCTGACTTGAGCATCGGAGTCTCCTCCGCAGGTAATGTAAGACCCGTGAAATTTAATTAATTAAATAAATAATTAATTAATAAATGCGGGTCGTGGAAGCCTTTATGGCATTTAATAGTGGTTGATGTGATGTGGAAAAGTACTAGCTCAAGTGGTTGAGAGTACTTGATTGTGTGAGAGTATGCCAATTATGTGTTATTTAATTATTATTGTTTTAATAATATGAATGTGCGGGTTAAGTAAGAATATAGTACTTGAATTATGTTAGTTGGCACGAAACATGAATTGGCTTGATGGTTTATCATTGACTTAATATTTGCATGGTTAGGGGTTCAAACCTTGGTGAAACCTAAATTAAGTTTTCTTTTTGCTAAACTTGATTTTTTGACAAAGAAGAGAAGAGGTAGAAAACCTAGCTGCCACGTTAAGGCAGCCAAAGGGGCTGAAAAACAACCCCATAATGGTCTTGAATGACACTTATCACAAGCATTAAAACCAATTTTCGTTTTTGGCTAATTAACCGTCATTAAAAAGTAATTAAAAGACAAATTAAAGGGAGAAAGAGGGTTTTCTTAGTCCGGACTGGTACTGCACGAAAATGGAGAGAAATCAGAGTGAAGAGAGTGAGTTGGGTGAATCTGTGAGGCGTTTTTCAGGAGGACTAAAAGAGACCTTTGGAAGCAAGTGAAAATCTAGAGCCATTCAAGTTTTAAGCAAAAGGATCCAAGTTAGGGGAGTTCTTATTGCTTGTTTTTATTTTGCTATCGTTTGAATATATGATCTAAATCATAATAAAAGAGTAGAACATGTCTATTCTCGATTTTCTTCACATTTCTGGATTTCTTCAGAAACCGCCTAGCGGCAGTTCATGCGGCGCCAGGCGGCACATGTGTGTAAGCCCTATTTTTCTGGGTTCCCTTGAACCGCCTGGCGGCCACGCACAGCCGCCAGGCGACGCCTCCTGCTTTGGCCAAATTCTGATTCGTGGTGAATTTTGTGGTATTTGTGATTTTGAAAATAATTATGTATGAGTGCAAAGATGTGTTGAAGGAAGAAAATCTGCCTGTGAATTGAATGGTGTGTGAAATTGGTATGAATTGGGTTTCCATGTGGGGTTGAGGTCTAGGGGCGTGAGATGATGAAATGTTGTGTCGAGTTTGATTTATTGGATTGCTTGTATGGTAATGGTATTGACAAAAACTGACTTAGACTCGTGTAATGGAATCACTCATATTTTGATTAAAAACGCGGATTGGAATTGGTAGTACAATTAGGGCGTGGAAGCCATGGAAGGTGCGAACAGACTTGGGGAGAACCAAGTTTTCACACACCGCCTGGCGGTGCTGAGGCTGCCGCTAGGCACCCCATCAGACTAGCAGAAAAGTTGTTATTGGGTATTCGCAAGATATGAGTGATCGAGTAGGGAATTAAATGTGTTGTGGTATATGGTAGACTGGAATTAGTAAGCATGATAAGGTTAACAGGTTGAATTGTAATGTGGAATGTGAAGTAGAAGGGCGTTCACAGTTAATTAAATTGTATGTTAAAAACTGAGAAAAAGATAGGTGTAGAGTGTGTAAAAATGTTTAGCAGATTTATACTTACAAATGGATTATGGAGAGTGATGTCTTGGAGTGATGGAGATTATATGCATCCATATTTGTGTATTCGAAAAGTACATATGTTTTATTGACAATCTTGATGGCATGGTTAATTGTTGATCTGCATTGATATAATATTTGGATTATATTGAGTGGCATAGGATAGAGTTCAATTTAGTACACGAAAGAAAATAGGATGTGTATAAATGAGAATAATTGTCTTATTCACTTGATTAAAATGGTTGCATTGTGATTGAGTCATTTTAGCATAAATGGATAATTGTACATGTGATGTAAATTTGTGAAATGTGTGATTTGAGGTCCCTTAGGACTTGTTAATGTGCCAAAATCCTGCAGTAATTGTGCTACTGGCGTGGCACCTGGCAGTGAGGACGAGCCGCCAGGCGATATCAACTTAAAATAGTGGCAATGGACCCTGTATGCGCGAGGCGCCTGGCGGCGTGAGCGAGCCGCCAGGCGGACTCACATAAATCAGTGACAATAGTCACAGTGCGAGCATGGCGCCTAGCGGTAGGGAGGGTTCCGCTAGGCGAAATGGTGCAGCAGAGACCCTGACGATGCGGTGCCGCATGGCGGCACAGGAAGGGTGCGCGAGGCGGTGGCGACAGGTGGCGCTTGGCGGCATGGTGAAGTCCGCCCGATGGTGACGGTGCAGTGATGATGTTGCAGGCGCGTGGCAACTGGCGGTGTGTGATGCCCGCCAGGCGATTTGGACCCAGTGTCCGCCTAGCGACGTGGGATGCGCGCTAGGCGGTTTTGGTTCATTGATGGTGCGTGAGGAAAGGTTTCTACACAACTTTAGGTGATGTTCATGATGCGAGGCTTTGGCTGGGGGTCCAATTACGAGTGTAACTCGATTGGAGTAAAACGTGACCACTCTAGGTTGTAGCCTGGTGGTTTAGGAAGTGTAGTGGAGTGTGCGAGTTGTGGCTCGTACGGCGAGGTTCGGGTGATTGCCCTCTTCAGAGCATTCTGATAGAGTTTTTGGTAGTCTGGAACAGCTACAAACATTATGTTTGTTTCGGGGAGCTCCACTTGGTGTCACGGTGAGATGCTGTGGCAAGGTTATTCCCACGTGTGTACTATCAGGTGGTGGCCTGTAGTCGGAGGGGCGAGTAGACACTCGTGCAGCAAAGATCGATCATTGTTCTCACCTAAAGGGTATAGAGATGATAAACGTCTAAAGGCAAGTGTGGGGAGTGAAGGAGTAAAAGAAAAGGGGGAAGTGTACTAACCCGGGTTTAAATTTGTTGATGTGGTATTTAATATTATATTGTTTGGTTTTATTTAAAGGAGCTCATCCTATTTGTGTGTGTGTGGCGATGATCATGTAACTTATTACATGGGAGCAAATGTTGATGCAGGTGAGTAGACAGATACATAGAGACGAAATGGGGATCTCCCAGGGATTTTATCACTAGTTATTATGTTGAACTATGGCTTTATTGTAATAATTTTATAGACAATTTTATTTGTAATACGTAGTGATATGACTTATTTTATCTGTATTGGCGCGTTGGACTTTAAGTTTTAAATTTTCTCACGATTTTTGGGAAATTGATGATTAATAAATGAGGTTGTTATTTTATTTATTTTCTTATTTATTTTAATAAGTAATTTTCGGCTAGGATGTTACAGGTAACCCCTCTCGGGTCCAAATCGGTCCAAGCCGGGACACCAGTAGATAGCATATACATGCCGAAATAAAGCTTACTAGAGAGATTGCGGATTGAGGTAAGGTGATACTCGTGTCTGACATCTCTTATTTGTTCTCCGTAGGAACAATAATTATCATGCATTTAAGATTGAGAATAGAACGCAAGAGTATGGAAAAGAATTATATTGAATAGCAGAAATCACAAAAAATTAAGAATACATTACACCTAACCCCCTGAATGGGAGAGTTAGTCATTCTTAAATATACTGAACACAAGACTAATGTTGAAATTGAATGTCTCCAGCCTTCAAAATGCTCTTCTACCTTCAAGTGTAGTGATATCAAGTTTCTTTCTCTCCAAATGGGTGTTTTTTACCTATGTCAGGCCCTATATTTATGGACTTTCATAATTGAACTAGGCGTAAAATTTGGACTTGATTTAGTACTTGAATAAAGTGTAAGAGATAATCCTTGATATATATTTTAATCTTTGGAGATTTCATATCTTTGAATTATTCTTCAATTATTCTGACCTTTAATTTGAGTAACCAACTTTGTAGATAATCGATATTATTGTTAATTCTTGATTAATCAATACTCCACTTATAACATGATAATCCCAATTATCATCAAGTATTATGTTTGGGATGACTGTAAGACTAGTACAAGTGGAACCTTGGTGCCCTCGTACCAAGATGAAGTACTTGACCTCAGCCTCGGTATAAGAGACCTTTAATTTAAAAAAAATGTCCTTAAAGAGCCACATTATGCATCATTTAGAGATATCCAACCAATCTTAGCCCCATGCTTCATTTGGTAAAAAAACATGAACATTCGAGGCATACGTAAGACCGAGCTGGTCATAGACAATCTCGAATGATTTCACAAAAACACCAACTATTGCAATAAAGTTGACTCAGGGCCCTAGACAGAGCTGACAGAAGGCCACTCTTGAAGTTAGAGAAGGGAAAGAAGATATCAAAGTCTCTAATATACTCGTAAGCGTATATGAAAACACCATTCTCCTTACCCGAACTAGAGTAAATCTTGTTCCTAAGAGAACACAAGAGAAGCCCATCAGGGTAGAAATTGAAGGTAGCCATCAACTCAGTCAGCTTCACTTTTGTAACGAACTTGGAGAGATAAAAGGCCACCTCATCGAGAATCCAAGTATACCTAAGATCCCTAATTGTGAAAAGCGATCACGACTATGAGCCGCTGGGGTAGACGGCTCAACCTATGTCACAAGAGGCACAACAACCTTACCCTTGACCAACTTCTTCTTCCTTTTAAGGATCGCAACAACAGCCTCGAAAGAAGCCACGACAGGGCGAGCAACAAAAAGATGTTTCGTAGAAGAAACCCCCTCGTTAGAAGTAGGAGGAGTATCGGGAGAAAAACCCTCACTCATAAGGATGATCTTGCTCCAGTATTAGACGGCGTCGACGATGACAACCAAAAACAAGACTAGAAGAGGAAGAAGAAGACCTACATATATAAGTAGGGCAAACTCGAAGAAGAAAAATGGAGACTTGGACAAAAGAAGAATAAACGCGAAAGTGAGCAAGAGAAATGTTGACGAAGGCGACCATAGAGGCACCAACATATAAGAAGAATTTGAAAATACAAAACACCTCACCAAGCATAGTTTTGATCCAAGAACAATCACGACCCTTCGACGCTTCGCTCCCCAGGCTCAAATCGCTCTAATGTCTCCATGTTAACTCCTGATTAACGCATTTAATGCGACGAGACAACACAATCATTGTGATACTTCAGATGAAAACCCTTCATTATTGCTCCATGATTCCCAATAAAGCTTGCCTAATTCTGCGGGATGACCTAAAGTCTGTCTAACTTAGGATCACATTCTAAAGTTTTCCCTCGGCAGCATATTCTAAAGCCTACCTAGCTCAACAACACTCAAAAATACCTGTCAGAATCTACAATACAAACTTCCTTCAGATATATTGTCTCGGGTCTTGCCCAAAGTCAGTAGGACAAACCAGCCCATCCACTTGCAAGATAAAAAATGACCTTTCACAGCTCGGTTTAGAGGCTAGACAAAGCCCCGAGAAGCTTGCTTCACGGAATAATCAAACTCTTGAGACTAGGGGCTTATGCACCTACTCGAACAAATAATGTGGCCCAATAAGGCCCATTAAGCGTAATAATATGGAGTTATCCTGAAATATTCCCACAAGATTATTTATTTTCATATTAACGGTAAATATGACAAATCTCAATAGTTTGATTATTCCATGATATTCCTTAATACCATATATTTGCATAATACTTGACATAAGAGGTATATTGACACAATATTACCATGATTATTACATAGTTAAGGTAAGTCATTATTTTACCTATATTATTTCATATCACGTTACCAGTTTTATCACATGGACACATATGACCAAAGACCCTATAAATACCACCAGTATTCTATGAGGGAAAACACACACCCTCATATACTCATTCTCTCTTACAAAAAGATCGTAACTCTCTTACTAACTTAAGTGTTGGTGAGTCTTTTGTAGGTGAATTTTACCCTGTGTTTCAACCCTTAGAAGTCTCTCATTAAGGTCTATCAAAACTATCAAGATCTTACCACCTGTATAAAGACTTGCCCAAGATCCCAATAATAACAAAACATATAAATAAATTACAAAATATTCAACCATATAAAGAATCCTACGAACAGAAAACATAGTAAATCCATCCCCTCATGTCTATTTAGGATATATCTTGCTCACTGACCATCAACAACTGCACTATGTACACTACACTAGCAAGCATGCACTTTCTCCACAATGTACATGTGTTTCCTCCGCAACAGGTATATTTCGATTTTTCTCTTTTCTTCTGACATTTGTAACTCCATGATGAAGTAAAGCTCTATAAATTGGAAATGTAGTCTTCATTTTTGTACCACACCTAGCCGGTTCTGCTAGCATACCAACACATATCACCCTTGACCGACAACTCATATCAGACAAGGCTGGGGGACTGGTGTACCACACCTAGCCAAACTCGACCAAATAAGTAAACAATGCATATACCAAAGCAGCCAAGTACTCAGCCTAGGCCGAGTCAGCCTAACTTGTACCAGTTCTAACCTAAACATCTAAGAAGAACAACATGCACCTCATATAACCAATATAAGCCGTCAAGGTAAGTAGTCGGCCTAGGCCGACTACTCCAGCAGACCTAGTAAGATTAAAGCCTAGACTGACCACTCCAATAAACTCAGTATAATGAAAACCCCCCAGCATTCAATAAAGTCCTAAGGGCCTAGGCTAGGGCCCAGGCCCACTTACAGTCAAAGCCCAAGCCAAGGCCCAACCCATAGAATAACCAGACATAATCAATGCTCTATAAATAAACGTGGACCCCAGTAATTAAAGGTACGCATTCATTAATCACACATTTCACCTTCTGAGAGCTTTGACTTACTTGAGCTTCGGAGTCTCTTCTGCAGGTAACCCCTCCTAGGTTCAAGCTGACATGTACCAACCGGGAAGAGGCCAACTGAAGAGATAGCGGACTACATGGGTAAGGTGACGCTTGTGCCTAACTTATCTTGTTTGTTCTCTGCAAAAACAATTGGCGCCTACCTTGGGGCACGAGACGAACACCTTTAGTACCCGCTTTTCTCTGAAGATGGTTTCAACCCATAGCAAAGCTGGAGTGAACAAGCAAGCGGATGCTGGTCCCTCAGGACCTGCTGGCATCACCCCTGACATGGCCGCCATCCTAGACGGCCAAGCAAAGATGCAACAAGAGTTGGCAGATCTGAAGAAACGCAGCGCTGACGAGATGGAGGCACTACGACAAGAGAACTCTCGCCTTAGGCGAAAGATCGAAGTTAATCCCAACCTGAAGGAAAAAGTCAAGGAAACCTCTGAAGCTGCAAGGTCCCCGGCCTTCCAGCCCACAGAGGAAGAAAGCGAATACAACCCCACTCCTCATACCTTCACCACCACTCAACAAACACCCATGCCCTCCACCCATCCCAATCACTTCCTATCTGCTCAACCAGGGCTTACCGCACCCCCAACCCTTGCCGCTACCCTCTCTACCACCCAAATCCCCTACAACATACCCACCATCCGACACACCACACATGTTCCACCATACAACCCACAATACCTTCCAACAACCCACATCCCCCCTCACAACCTTACCTCCACCTTCCCCGCTATGATCAACCATCCTGTTCCACCGCATCTACTCTCTCCCCACCAGCCCAGATGTCGCCACCCCTTCACCGACTTCATCGCCAACACTCATCTTCCTACCCAGTGGGAACCCTTCACCCTGGACCGCTATACTGGCGAAATTGACCCTGATGAGCACCTCAAAGTCTACATCACCCATGTCGCCCTGTACACGTCCCAAGACGCAGTATTTTGCAAAGCCTTCCCCACCACCCTCAAGGGCCCAGCCTTGGAATGGTTCACAACCCTTCCACCTTACTCCATTGACAGTTTCGACGTCCTTTCTCACATGTTCTCCACCCATTTTGCCGGCAGCCACCAATACTAAACTACCACAATCTCCCTCCTGGGCATTAGACAAGAACTAGGCGAACCCCTCAGAGCGTTCATAGATCGCTTCAGTAAGGCAGCTCTTCGCACACCGCACCTCAACCAGGAGATGATCCTCCAATGCATGGCCCTCACCCTACAACCCGGCCCCTTCGCCAACAACGTCTACCTCCACCCACCCGCCTCTATGCACGAACTCAAATTGCGTGCAGCCGATTATGTCCGCATGGAGGAAATGCAAACCCTCCACACCAAATTCTGCAATGACGATGCAACCACCACCGCCAACCCTACCCCGCAACCTAACCCACGCCCTGATGCCCGTCCACGCGAGCCCCGCCAACCTCGCTTCACCAGATATGCCCCTCTTACCGTAGCCCGCTCCTGCATCCTTGATGATGCCCTACAAGCTGACCTAATCCCTCCACCACACAAGACAACCACACCTCCCAATGCTGATATGACCAAATATTGCCGCTACCACCGCAACCATGGCCACACTACAGAAGAATGCAAAGCACTCCAGGATAAAATAGAAGAAATGGTCCGTGCTGGCCACTTCCGCCGTTTCATCCGCAAAGATGACCATTCCTCTTCCTCTCGATCCCGCAACCCCCCTCGATCCGACCACAGACGCCCTCCACATGACTCCCGCCACGACAGACGCCTCGCCCAACCCACCAACCAAGAACCCCAATCGGCCCACACCGACATCACCCCTGCTGACCCTCCCCTACGCGACACCATCAACACCATCTCTGGTGGCTTTGCCAGTGGAGGATCCACCTTTTCTGCCAGAAAGAGACACCTCCGTCATATCCAGTCCATCAACCATATCACCCATTCCCACCATAGACGTCGCATGCCTCCCATCATCTTTAGAGATGACGACTTTCATGGCCTCGACCACCAACAAGATGACCCCATGGTCACCACGGTTGAAATCGAAAACTACGCTGTTAAGAAAGTCCTTGTAGACCAAGGCAGCTCTTTCGATATCCTCTACTGGGCCACCTACCAAAAACTCCAACTTCGAGACACCGCTATGGTCCCCTATGATGAACCAATATATGGCTTCTCTAGCGAGCAAGTTTCCACCCGCGGCTACATCAACCTCCACACCATCTTTCGTGAGGGAACCCAAACCAAAACCATTCCAATCCGCTTCTCATCGTCGACGCGCAAACATCCTACAATGTCCTCCTAGGTCGTCCTTCCCTCAACACCCTTGGCACTGTCGTCTCCACCCCTCACTTGGCCATGAAGTTCCCTTCTCCCTCCGATGACATCCTTACCATCCACTGCGACCAACGCTTGGCACGCGAATGCTACATGGCTAGCCTGCGCCCACAACTCCCTATTCAACAAAACAACCACATTGAGCGATCACCTGGCTCTCGCATCACACTGTCAGGCGAGGACCTGGACCCTAGAGTAGGCCGGGATGTTCGTCTCGAGCCAGTTGAAGAGACCTCCCCTTTAGAGCTCCCCAACGGCCACTCTATCAACCTGGGCACCAGTTTGAACTCTGACAAGCGTGCCACCATCACACCCATCCTCACCAACAACACAGACCTTTTCGCCTAGTTAGCCGCCGATCTCCCTGGAGTGGACCCTCTAGTGGCATCCCACAAACTATTCATCTATAAAGAAGCCCGCTACGTATCCCAGAAAAAGCGCAAACTTGGCGAAGAACGCCGACTAGCAGCTAAGGTTGAAGCCAACAAATTACTGAACGCAGAATTCATAGAAGAAGCTCAGTACACCACTTGGCTTTCTAACGTAGTCTTGGTGAAGAAAGCCAATGGCAAATGACGAATGTGTGTGGACTACACGGACCTAAATAAGGCTTGCCCCTGCAATGCCTACCCCCTACCCAACATTGATCGACTCGTTGACGGTGCGGCAGGAAATAAAGTGCTTAGCCTTTTGGACGCATATTTTGGGTACAACCAAATCCCCATGGCTGTATCTGACATGCACAAAACCGCCTTCATCACGGACGATGCCAACTACTTCTATAGGGTAATGCCTTTTGGCCTCAAAAACGCTGGAGCAACCTACCAACGACTGATGGACAAGGTTTTCAGTCACCTGATGGGACAATGTGTCGAAGTGTATGTTGACGACATGGTTGTCAAGTCACCAAGTCACCACCAACATGCTGAGGACCTATCAGCAGTCT
>Ga0209589_1004530_pt1 | contig 23971 bp, 18 predicted proteins | sample CowpeawhiteBW_FD_187525 | JGI IMG/M metagenome (GOLD analysis project Ga0209589, IMG submission 187525) | Root nodule microbial communities of legume samples collected from California USA - Cow pea white BW (SPAdes) (version 2) | ecosystem: Host-associated > Plants > Roots > Nodule | place: USA...
GGCCGGCCCCACCGTAACCCTGTCCCAACCCACTTTATGTGGGATTCAAGGGGCTGGGGCTTTAAAAAAGCCCCCTGTTAACTGGGCTAAAAATATAAGGTTTATTTTTAAAGGGGGTTAGGGTCAGCCCGTGGGTGGAAGGCTTAAATGACACCTCTAATTATCGGTGACAACTTGAATGACATTTTCTTCTCCCACCTCTTCAACAATGCTATCCATCATCTCAAAAACTTTCTCAGTTGTTTTAGATATTGCAGAGGCATCTATTGACTTCAAAATCACAGTTCCCTTTGGGCTGTTCACCAAGAAGTTTATTATTGTCCTTCTTTTCTTACTAGTCCAGCCATCGGTCATAATAGTACACCCCGTTTTTTTCCATTCATCCCTATGTGCTTGCAAAGCAAGGGATGTATTTTGAACATCCTCCTTCAAATATTTAACTCTGATCTCATGATAAGATGGAGGCTTAAATCCAAGACCATGTCTTGAAACCAACTCAAGCATAGCAATGAATTCTTCACTTTTTGCCACATTGAAAGGTATAGCATTGTTATAGAAGAATCTAGCCATTGCTTGACAAGTTTCCTCTATCATACCTTTCTTAAACATGTTGTTGATGGTAGTTTGTGTACCAACTACTCTCTTCTTAAAAATATTTGTAGGACTTGAAGCTTCACTATTTTTTCTTTTCTCACTAGCTTCTTTTCTTAAAAATATTTCTTACTATTTTTCATACGATCTTACATTTTGGGTTGCGATTTTAACAACCATGATTGTTCCACTCGCTATTGAACCACCCACTCCATGCTCGAGATGTATACGTGTCGGGTGTGATGGGGTGTGTTGGAAGTCGTACATCGACTAGAAGTAAGGCTAATTTACAATATATAAGTGAATGTAAACCTCACCTTACCAACCGGTTTTGTAAGGTTGAGTTAGGCTTAAAGTTAACTTCTTAATAGTGTAGAAGTTACAAGAGAACTAGTGAAAGGAATGAATGATCTCTAACAAATGACATTCAATGCATCTTATAAGAATAGAGAAGATGTAATTCAAGAAGTTTGCAATTGCATTTATGGTAATGCATTGCCATTTATTCTTGTAAGGAGTCCTCTTTTTATTCAAATGTTAAAAAGGCTGTTGGAAAGTATGGCAAATGTTTAAAGCCTCCTTATCATAAGGTAAGGGTTTCATATTTGAAAAAAGATGTGGATAATGTACAAAAATGTTTAGAGAAATATAGGACTAATTGGGAAAAATGGGGATGCACTATGTGATGGTTGGATAGATGGGAAAGGAAGATCTCTCATTAATTTTATTGTTAAACAGTCCAAGTGAGACTATTTTTTTTGAAATCTATTGATAACAATGATGTGATACAAGGTGGGAAAAAATGTTTAAGTTGTTGGACAACATAGTGGATGAAATTGGAGTGGAGCATGTTGTCCAAGTAGTTACACATGGAGTTTCTAACTTTGTGGTAGCTAGTAGAATGTTAATGGAAAGAGAACCAAATTGTTTTGGTCCCCTTGTGCAACTCACTGTCATGATCTAGTTCTTGAGGATATTGGAGAGCTTTCCGTATTTGACAATATCATTGGCAATGCAAAGAATATCATCACTTACATATATAGGCAGACATGGGTTCTTAATTTGTACAGAAAGCACTCGAATGGAGGGGAATTAGCAAGACCAACTGTCACATGTTTTGTTACTTCTTATCTTACATTAAATTGTAATAAAGAAGAAAATAATGCTCTTAGATCAATGTTTGCTTCGGAAGAATGGGCTACTCTAGTCCACATGCTACTAAAATTGAGGCTATGCAAGTGATGAAATCTAGTGTTGAGTGATGGCAGATTTTGGAGATCAATCACATATTACCTAAAATGTGTGATACCACTTGTAAAAGTGTTGAGGCTTGTAGATGGTGATGCAAAACCACTCATGCCATATATTTATGAAGCAATGGATAGCTAAGGAGAAATATAATTTAAATAATATAATTTCTATTACATTAATTTATTTGACTATATTTTATTTTTATATTTAATTGAATTTTTATGTTTAGTTTATTTTTATTTGACTAATTTTAGTGAATTAAGATTAAATTTTTATATTTAATGTATTATAAATATTTGTATTAATATTTTTAGATTATAAAATATAATTAGTGTATATAAATATATATATTCTGTGTCCTAGGCATGTATTTTTCGATTTTGTCGTATCTTCGTGTCGTGTCTGGGCTTTATAAATCAAGATATTTGAAAGTCAAAAGTAGAATTTAATCAATTTAAAATATTCTTATAGAACATTTTAACATATTTAATTGTACTTTTTGTTCATTGAAATATACTTAATTATCAATTATTTAGGTCAAACACTTTATCAAGATTTAGAATAAGGCATTGAAATACCCACTTAAAGAGTTTCAGATGAATGGTCTTCAAACACTATCTTTGCTTTGACAATTACATATTGGATTTATCAAATCGCTTTGACAATCTTTCCAAGATGAACAAAGAAGAAATAACCTGTCAAATTCTGCTGTCCTATCTATTTACTAGGTTAAAAGGCAAGAACTAAATGATTGACTTTTTTTTTTTTCTGAGTAATAGCTAGTTCATTCTGAAAGAGACAGTAATGGTTCTGACAACCCGGGCTTTTTTGTTGAAACAATGCTTCTCATTATGTATTTTAGGAAGCTTTTTATTCTATCCTTGCTATGATTTTATTCTTTATTATAAGTGTATCTTGCTATTAATACTAGGGTCATATATTTAAAACAATGCCATAACTACATGGATTTGTTTCTTCAGAATTAGCTCTCCATATTTCCAAAATTAACCAGCAGGCTTGTGTATCTGTGGGTCCAAAGGCCTAATTATTGAAATATAGAAGAAATATATTATTCTTTCTAGATGTGAGAGTTTTATTCTCTATATACTCTCAGCTGGTGCACCATAATTCATGTTTTCCACATTGTTTTTTGCTCAATCAGGCCAGTGGTAAACTACTTATTCTGGACCAACTTCTTCAGAAGTTACATTATTCTGGACACCGTGTTCTTCTTTTTGCTCAGATGACCCATACACTTGACATTTTGCAAGTAAGATTTTTCTACCTGGATTAAGTGCCCAGTAATAGTTACGGGACTATATTGATGAAATATCTTTTTATTCTTAACATAGGATTTTCTGGAGTTGCGAAAGTATTCTTATGAACGTCTTGATGGATCAATTAGGGCTGAGGAACGTTTTGCTGCTATAAGAAGTTTCAGTAGCTCATCAGCTACTTCAGGCTTGACTTCTGAAGCTGAACAAAATGGAGCGTTTGTGTTTATGATCTCAACACGAGCAGGGGGAGTTGGTTTGAATCTTGTGGCTGCTGATACTGTGAGTTCTGACAAGCTTTCAACGTACACTGAATTGGAACCTGATTACTGATTTATTTTCTTGCTTTTTCTAAAAGAAATATTTTAAGTATATTTATATAAGTTTTTTTCTTCCATTTATTTTGGTTGTTAACATGATGAACCGTTTTTTAAAAGCTTGCAAATAAGCTCTTCCAACCAGACTTACTGTTTTGTTATTTTCTTAAACATGAATTTCATGTTGGTCATCTTAGAGGTAAAAATATGGTTGTGACACGCACTAGCATGTTTTGGATACCATCCCAGAATTATGAGAGAATGAAAAATAACCTTTTTAAGTGAACCATAAAATCCATCAAAATAGGACTACCGTTTCTTTAACTGGATGGTTTAAGCATTGTAAGTTTAACTTATCACCTGCAAGTTTAATACATACTTGACAATTTACTCTTGCATGTCATTCTCTAGGTTATATTCTATGAGCAAGATTGGAATCCTCAGGTGGACAAGCAAGCTTTGCAGAGAGCACATAGAATTGGCCAGATGAACCATGTGTTGTGCATAAACCTTGTTACAGAGAAGACGGTGGAGGAAGTATGTTTGTGTTTCTTATAAATTTTTATTCTGTGATAATGGAGGTATTACATATACTCTAGGAATTCATGTTACACTGTAGGTAATTATGCGGAGGGCAGAAAGAAAATTGCTTCTGAGCATCAATGTTACTGGTGATAACATTATCAAAAACAACGATGAAGAAACATCTGAAGTTGGAACTGGTGATTTGAAATCCATCATATTTGGGTTACATATGTTAAATCCCACTGAGATTACTGACGGAAATCATAGGGATATGAACTTACCAGAAATTAGTGTTATGGCTGACAAGGTGCTTGCCTTGCGTGATAAACAAATACGCAATACGGATGATAGGAAATTTGAGGTCAATCCAAGAAACATTTTACAAGGTGATGATGTTAAGGAAGGAGGTACTACTTTTTCTCACGATCTTGGTCTTGACGAGGCTTCATATCTTTCTTGGGTTACAAAATTTGAGGAAGTGTCTAAGTCAAGTTGCAACTCAATGATGGACTGGAGGAGCAAAAGAAACTCAGAAGAGGAAAAGAGTCTAAAACTTGAGTCTGCAAGGAAGAAGGCAGAGGAAAAGAAGCTATCCAGGTGGAAAGCTCTTGGATATCAATCATTGAGTGTAAAAGAACCTCTCACCCAAACAGACAATGACATTACATCAGCAACTGGGTCTGTTCATTTTCTGTATGGAGATTGTACAACTCCATCAAATGTTTGTTCATCTGAACCTGCTATGATTTTCAGGTCAACTTTCTTTTTTTGCCTCGCTGCAGCTTTTTGTTGCGATGTCCCATCTTTTTGTGTGAGCCTTTGGTTTTGTTAGCATTCTCTGTTGCATGATAAACATTTTATAGTAGAACTGTAGATTCTTTTTTGATTGTTCCTGTTGAAAGTCCCACATCGATTAGAGATAAGGCAATTTCATACTATATAAGTGGGGTGCAAACCTAACCTTACAAGTCGTTTTGTGGGGTTGAGTTAGGTTTAAACTCCACTTCTAACATGGTGTTAGAGCCAGGTTAGAGCCTATCCTAGCGAACTTTCTTGGATATTCTGTACTTTCTTGGATATTCTGTTCCACCCGCTATCGGGCCGCTAACGGACCACCCATTTCTAGACCTACGCACGAGATGTCTATATCTCGGCATGAAGGGGTGTGTTGGAAGTCTCACATCGACTAGAGATAAGACAATTTTATACTATATAAGTGAGGTGCAAACGTCACCTTACAAGCCGATTTTGTGGATTTGAGTTAGACTTAAACTCCACTTCTAACTATTCCCAATCTCTCAAGGAGATTTTGGAAGCATTTTGCATATTTCTCTATTATTAAGCAGTATTGTATATAGTACTTTAGGATAGGATAGGCCCTTTTTTTCTGTATAGATTTCTTTTTCTTTATTTCCTTATATTAGCACAATCTACTTCCTGTAATATAGCTTTATTTTGGGATGTAGTTTACTGGCATAAGTCTATAATATTGAGAAAGAAGAGAAGAGGACATGGGAGAGTCTCAAATTTAGAAAGAATAATATATTTCTTAAATATTTCAATAATGAGGCCATTGGACCTATAAATACATGAGCCAGCTGGTTATTTTAGGAAATATAGAGCGCTAATTATAAGGAAACAAGTCCATGTAATACAATTGTTTTTAAACACATAATCCTAGTATTAATAGCAAGATACACCTGTAATAAGGAACTAAATTATAGCAAAGATAAAATAAAAAACTTTCTAAAATACATAATGAGCAACATAGTTTTGATAGAGATGATAGGTGCAAGAGAACTATTCAGTGTTGTAGGTTAAAATGTCTAATCGTAGGTGTGTAAAATGATGTGTAAATCCTATAATGACTAATATCATAGATATGGGCAAGGTAAATATTGCATATCTCAAATCGACTAAATATATAGCCAACTTATGGGTTGTGGGTGTAAACATCACTTTGCGATTCGGTTTTGTGAAAATGATTTTCAATTAATGTAGCTAGATTAGAACAATCCTAGGTTCTTTCTATAGTGTTAAGATATCTTTAATATCTTATTTTTTTGTTTCTATTGTTATTATTTTTTATATGTATTTTGGGCTTAACCCATATGTTCTTTATTATAAATACAGTCCCTATGTGTATTTTCTATCCAAGGGAAATTAATCTCAAATCATATTTTCTCTATATTCAACACATAGTATCATTAGTCATTAACATTTTAACGAACACATTTAGGTTTAAGAATTGCAACATAAACGTAGGGGATTTTTACTTAGAGTTAAAACAAAAGTTGAAATTTGAAATAAGAAACAAAATTAAGAACCCAAATTAAGAAAATTAAAACACATAATTCTTCATTTAGAATGACGATCAATTAATTGTGAAACCTTAGTGAAGAACTGATCCTAAGCTTTCTAGCTTCGATAGCAGAATGCATGATCCTTGATGATAATGAACAACACATGCAAAATAGAAGAGGAATATAATAATATAGAAAGGCTAGGAGAGAAAAGAGAGAAAACAAGAGAAAAAGAGCTATCAAATCTGAAAATTGAAAACTGAATTTAAAGTTCCTAATAAGAGCTTGATTAGTCTATTTATAGGCTTTGATTTGTGATAGAATGGGTCTTTATTGTAGTTCCCAATTAGAAATGTTTTGGCATTGAAATATTTCAGCAAATCTGCCTTAACTTCAAAAGATCCAAAAAAATACTAGGAAATTCTAAATCTAGCTAATTGTGTTGATTTTGAAGCATTGGAAGTGAAGAATACAATGCAAACGTAGTTAGCCAAAAATAATACCTATAGCTCAAGTTAAGGCTCAAGTTAAGGCAAAACAGTACACAAAGTTCAGATTGATAAAAATATGAAAGTAAAATATTTATACACAAGCCCAATTTATTACAAAGGACAGAAAATGGTAAAAATACTAAAAATAAAACCTATTAAAAGTCAATTGAAGATACAATAAAACTATAAATGTTAGAACAACATGTGTCATTGAATTAGGCTTAAAACACTTTCTATGACATTATCAAAGTCTATCCTAGTAATGTTTGTTGAACTTATTATGTAACCTACTATTAGCCGTCATTGGACCTCCCATCTAATCCTATGTTCGAGATGTCTAGTACTTGGTGTAAGAGAGTGTGGGCGAGATCATACATTAACTACATATATGACTAAATTATAATATATAAGTAGGTACGAACCTTTTTTTCATTTTGTAGAGTTTTGTTAGAGTTAAATCCACTTTCTTAGAGTAAACAAAAGTCAGGTACACAATAAAGGTCTGCAACAGAGAAAAGAACTTTGCACTGATGGATATTACTTTCTGATGCAGATTGTACAGGGTGATTACATCAATCTTGCAGTCATAATATACAGTGATTAAACCTAGTATTAACAGGCTATATAATATTGCAGTTAATTCCAATTGTTGACTGCTGTATGTATTTTGTATTTTTATTTTAAATTTTAATTAAGTATTCTAGAAGGATCAGATAGTTAATAAGATCAAGATTAGCTTATTCAGATCTGATCTAATTCCCCCTTTTTTCCCTATCTTATACAAATACTTATTTTGTTTTTATTTTCAGGATGGTTTGGATCTCTTATAGCTTGTGGTGCCCATAACACATTCTAATGTAATGATCAATCGAAATAAGAAATATAATTCTCTTCAGAAATTACAAAAAAATAACTAAATTTACAGGAAATAAATTTGTGCCACTATAGAAAGACAATATGGTAATAAAGGAATTAAGATTAGAAGTTTCACATGCTCCAATAACTATGATTCACAAACTGTTCTGTGTTGACGAAGTCGTTTATTTCAAAATTAACTGTAAATATTTAGTCTGGTTTTACAGCTGTGTTGACACCTCTGGACATTGGGGCCACGGTGGAATGTTTGATGCACTGTCCAAACTTTCTACAAGCATTGGTGATGCATATGAACGGGCTTCTGAGCATGGGGATCTGCATCTTGGTGATCTGCATCTTATAAGGCTTGATGGTGAGCTCTATAGTGATTCAAAATAATTATGTTAAGTCTATATGGATTGCATAGCTTGCTTCACGCCAGTGAATGTATGTCAATGCTACCCTGACCTACAAGTGGGCAACCTTAACTCCTTGCATTTTCTTAGCAGAACAGAAATTTTCTCAATTATTATATAACAGTCTGTTTCAGTGTCATCTCCATACTACCAATCACTGCAGCTATTTGTCTGAATGTTCCTATTACCTTTTTTCACATTGTGCAAGAATACATTTTGTCTTATTCTATGTTACCATAATTTGTTTGGTAGTTTCAGTGAAGTAGTTCAAGCTTTGTTAGTGAAATAATGATTTGTATCCTCTGAAAGGTGGGGTGGCACGGGGCTCATTTCTGTTACTACAAACTACGTGATGAATTATGTGATTGTGTTCTTTTTGTTAAAAAAATGCAACATTAGCCAGTCAAGTTTAGGGTCTTTGGAGTAACGGCAGGTTTGACTGTGATTATTGAGGGCAGATTGCTTCTTTTTTTAGGTTCTGACCGATGCATTATGAACTGTTTTGTACAAAAATAGACTAGCTTAGATTAACTTATTTTCTGTTCAAAACAGCTGATGGTAAATAATTTCTGAAGAGTTTTTCTCGCATGTGTTTAATCTGTGACGTGGTGAATATGTGTATGGTTGTGTCTACTATATCGGTGCCTTGTTACTTGTAGATGGTTGTGAAGAACAAGATATGAATGGAAATACTCCCAAGATGGTTGCTTTAGCTGTGGTTCAGTCATATAATCTAAGGCGCAAAATTCCACGCAGTGAAATCTCACTTCCCCATTTGGAAAGCTGCTTATCAAAGGCAGCATTCTCAGCAGCTCAGAATTCTGGTAACATGCTTCCACATTTACTTTTTACTTTTTTACTTTTATTTAATTAATATTTAATCTTCCATTTACTTTTTAATTTTATAATATTTAATCTTCCATTAGAATTACATGCATGTGATCATTAACGATTTTGTTCGACGCATAATGGTCCAAGTTAATTTTGATGGTTCATTTGCATTTAATCACTGAATTGTTTTGCCACTACTGCTGCAGTACCTTGATCTTGCATATTTACCATGTATCATATCAATCATAGAAGAGAATACAAAACCTGAAAAGGAAATTATATCTAATAATGTATCGAAGTGCGGCATAATCTCATTATTGTTAGGAAAATTGTTTGGGAAACCCAATATGTATAGGTTATGTTGTATCTTGTAGTTCTTTCTCAGTGGAGATTGTGTACATATACTAACCCTTTTTTTCTGTTTGCGGCTTGGAAATCATTCTTCGGACATTCAGCTATAAGTTCTTTTTGACAATTACTTCAAAACAATATCTGTTAGTACATGATTATAATTTTAGTTGACAATTGAGACATGCTGATACAAAATTCTTTTGATGATTCTGTAAAGCATCAATACACATGCCACGAATTGGTTATCAAGATGGATCTGATCGTTCTGAGTGGTACACCATAGAACGACTCCTCAGAAAATATGCTTCCATTTACAACATTAATATTTATGTGTAATGCTCTCTCACTCTCCATTCATGCTCACTCATCATAATTGGATTTATGTGAACATATATCTATTTGGATACTCTATCGTATAACATATCTTCAATTTCTTACAGATATTATTATCGAAGATCAAGTTAAGGCTCTTACTTCCTAAACTCAATATAGTTTCTCATGAGAAGACCATTGAAGACGTGTTGTTGTAGTAAGGTGTTTTGTATGCACACATGTATGTGTATAATAAAGACAATTTAGGCAATTGAAACGAGTTTAGTTTCTTCCAAATCAAATATGCAAGCAATTTAGAATATCACTACTTCTAGTTGTAGTAAGGTGTTTTGTATGCACACATGTATGTGTATAATAAAGACAATTTAGGCAATTGAAACGAGTTTAGTTTCTTCCAAATCAAATATGCAAGCAATTTAGAATATCACTACTTCTAGACTCAAATGTAAGCAAAAAATATATGTACTGTGTGTGGATTTAAATATAGATAGATTTCAATTTCCTAAATCCTAGTCAATGTTGCTAATTATTCTTATTTTACAACGTAATCATCATTCTCAATAAATATAACTGAGGGTAATATAGGAAATATACCTCAATTATATGAAAACAAAATTAGCAAATAAATTAAGTTACTAATTTTAGTCCATGTAAAAGTAGTTAACTTGTCTTATAATTGAGTATAGAGTAGTATATCAAATGGGCACTCTTTGTTTACTATTTGTAGCAAACACAAGCTAAAAATAGGTACAAATTCGCTATAATTTTGCTTTTATGTATATGTGTCCGTCCAGCAGCCAAATAGAGCTTCCTCTGAATGTTTACTCTCCTCAAGCTTTTCTTCTTTACAACAGTGTTAGTTAGAATTATATGATAAAATGTACCCATTAGACAAAATCTTTAAGTGAATTTGATGATCACAGACTATTAAGTGATGCAAGTAAATTTTATTATTTGTCTAACAGGTTTTAAGTCTTGGAGATAAAAACACTTCAAAACGACAAGTTTTAGTTATCAAGTGTAATCAAAGAAGTAGACGACTACATGAGCTTGTTTACTGTTTGCTACATATTATTTGTTGTTTAAATGTTAAATACATTTTGTTAAAACTAAATTAAATATCTAATATGAGAATAAGATAAAATCAAGTATCTTTGTATTAATTCTTTCAATGCCTTAAAATAATTTAGGAAAAAAACAATTTTGTATGATTATGTTTAATTTATTGTTAATGTCACATTTGCATGATCTGTTTGAAAAAATTTCTTTAGCAAATATATTTCTAAACGTTGGAGAAGAGGAATATCAAATGTTTCTTCATCAAGTGTTCTCTAATGTGAAGATGGAAGATCATGTTTAAAAGCTTTATGAGAGATCAATTTATGCGTAGAATCAATGGTCATATTCTCAAAGGGTATAAATAGAAAAACAAGTTGAGCTTGAAGACAAAAGCAACTAGAACAACAATTTGTTACACTGTTTCATATTTTGTATATTTTTAGTGTCTTTTGGAATTTAGGGTAACTTTGTAATACTTCATTTGGCAAAGTTTTTCTCGTGTGAGCTAAAATTGTACTTGCTATGAGAGTATTCTTTTCTCAATTTTCTTCAGAGTTTTTAATTGCAGGGAGATATTAAGAAGTGTTTACCTAGAGAGCTCTTAAGTTGAAGGTTTAAGAGAGAACTCGACGTCATTTGTGAGTGTGAATCTTTGTATGCTTGTTACTAGACATCTAGGTCTATGTAACAAACACATTAGAAAATGTGAAGGGCAAGGAAAAGTTTATTGAGTCTACAGACCACGTGTCAGAGGGAGGTGTATGTAGGAGTACACGTGCAAGAAAGGAAAATGCTAAATAACGTGATTTCATAGTGGAAGGATAACGAATTTGGTATGGAAAATTCTCTCTCTCTGATTATTCTCTCTGGAGCCTTCCTTCCCTCTTTGTACCTTTCTCAATGCCACAATTAACTTTTCCTAATCTCATGGCTACCCTGTAATTGCAAGAATGGATGCTGGAGCAATCCATATATGCTCAACCCCTGCAATTTGAACATTGTTATTTCACTTTGAATATTGTTTCCTTTTTCCAGAATGTATTGGCATTGAACTTTTTACCAATAAATCAGAGCCATTACATATCGTTGATTTTTATCATTGTTTTATTGGTGAACTCTGTTTCTGGTTTTTTAGCACTGTTACATTAGTGCTTTCATTGACTTCCATGGCGAAGAACACCGAATGAAAGAGATGTAGACCAAGATTCGCAATCACGCTAAAGACATTCGTCGTTTGAACATGATGCTTGACAATCTCTAAAAAACAATGGACGTTAGAGATCAGGCGCAAGAAAAATCTATGGAAGAGATTAAAGTGGTTCTACAACAATTATTGTTGAATTCTTCGAACACACATGGAAGTTCTTCGCACTCAAGTTCACCAGTCCAAGCGTCTCCATTAATGATGGTTGCTGCAAGCAAAGATATTTCTCTAGGTTTTCCCCATTACGATGGTTCTTCATCCGTTTTGGATTGGATTTTCAAAGCTGATAAATTCTTTAATTATCAACATACACCTGATGGGGAGCGCATTTAAATAGCCTCTATGCATTTCAAAAAAGAGGTAGTGTCGTGGTTCCAAATGCTGCAGAAGATGAATGCCATGCAAACGTGGCCAGCTCTCACTTGTGCCTTAGAATCCCAATTTGGTCCTTCTCCCTTTGATTGCCCTATGGCTGAACTGTTTAAGCTGCAACAGAATGGGTCAGTTTCTGATTACCACTTAAAATTTATGTCATTAGCAAATCGTTCTGCAAGCCTCTCCGATGAAGCTATATTGAACTGTTTTCTTAGTGGTTTAAATGTTGATATTAAGAGAGATGTCATGGCTTTATCTCCTCCCAATTTACTCAGAGAAGTGGCTTTAGCCAGGTTGTATAAAGAAAAATATTTGCCACCTTCAAAAGCTCCTATTTCGTATTCAAGCAAATATCCTCCATTTTCTCTTAGTAGTTCCTCAAATACTGCAGCAGTCAAAATAATTCCGAAAGTCATAGTACCTATGGCAAAACCCACCTTACCTCCATTATTGCCCAACCCCCCAGGACCATCATACAAAAGTGCCAATGTGAGACACATAAGTCCAATTGAAATGCAATTTCGTGGAGAAAAAGGTTTATGTTATTTCTGTGATGAGAAGTTCTCTTTCAGCCACAAATGCCCCAACTGACAATTATATATATTGCAATTGAGTGAAGAGGATTTTGATTCGGTGGGAAATATTGATGCCCAGGGTACAAACACTGAATTAGTAAAGAGCGAGGATCATCATTTGTCTCTTAATGCTTTGAAAGGAGGCTTAGGAGTGGGTACTATTAAATTTATAGCACATGTGGGCACACTACCAATTACAGTGTTGATTGATGGCGGTAGTTTTGACAATTTCTTACAACCTCGAGTTGCCAAATGTTTGAAACTTCGAATTGAGCCAACACCCATGTTCAAGGTGATGGTCGGAAATGGTCATTATATGGAATCAGAAGGGTTAATACAAAATTTCACCCTCTAGACACAAGGGCATGTTTTTATGTTACCAGTCTTTTTACTTCCCATTTCAGGTGTTGATCTCTTCCTTGGTGCAAATTGGCTTAAAACAATGGGCCCTCATCTTGCAGATTATGAGTCACTCTAAATTAAATTCTTACATGAAGGGAAATATATCACGTTACAAGGTGATAGAGATATGGTGGCAAATTTGACTCAACTGCATCACATCCGACACATGGTACATACTAATGCTATTGCTGAAATTTATAGCATGCAAGTGATACATGAGGATATGGAATTAGTGTCTCTGTTACCACTGATAGAGGATATGAAGCCCGAATTGGCTCTTTTATTACACACATATAGGTCGATTTTTTCTCTTCCTAGTGGATTACCACCACCTCGTTCCCATGTTCATTCCATTCCTCTACTAGAAGGTTCTAATCCTGTGAAAGTGAAGCCTTATAGATACCCTCATAGTCAAAAAGAGGAAATTGAAAAATTGGTGCACGACATGCTTTTGGAGGGTCTAATTCAACCAAGTTCTAGTCTATTTTCTTCTCCAATTATTTTGGTTAAAAAGAAAGATGGCACCTGGCGTGTATGTAATGATTATAGGGCTCTCACTGCCATCACTATCAAGGATAACTTTCCTATTCCTACAGTCGATGAACTCATTGATGAACTGTATGGAGCTTGCTATTTTTCGAAATTGGATCTACGCTCGAGCTATTACCAAATTTTGCTAAATTCGGATGATTGTTACAAAACGACTTTTCGAACTCATCAAGGGCTATACGAATGGTTGGTCATGCCCTTTAGTTTATCCAATGCGCCTATAACTTTCCAAGGCTTAATGAATCAAATTTTCAATGGCATATTAAGGAGGTTTGTCCTAGTGTTTTTTGATGATATATTAGGGTATAACACTAATTGGAAGGATCACCTTTACCATCTTGAGGTCGTGCTCAAGATTCTTCAACAAAACCAGCTCTTTGCCAAATTTTCCAAATGTACATTTGGCATACAATAGATTGGTTATTTGGGTCACACTTTATCAAGAGATGGAGTGGCAATGGACATGGACAAGCTGACACGATCATTAATTTGCTGAAGCCAAAAACCTTGAAACAACTACGTGGCTTTTTGGGCCTTACAAGATATTACCAAAATTTTGTAAAGGGTTATGCTCAGATAGCTGCCCCTCTTATAGATCTCCTAAAGAAAGACTCTTTTAAATGGTCTTCAACAGCAGATCAAGCATTTGAGGCATTGAAAATAGCTCTTACCACAACACCAGTGTTAGCAATTCCAAATTTTGCTACACCTTTTGTTTTTGAAACCGATGCTTCAAGGTCTGGTATTGGTGCTGTCTTAAGTCAAAATAAGCACCCCATTGCTTATTTTTCTAAGAAGCTATCTCCAAGAATGCAGAAGCAATCTGTCTATACTAGAGAATTTTATGCAATTATGGAGGCCTTGTCCAAATTCAGGCTTTACTTGTTAGGCCATCAGTTTGTGATTAAAATGAACCAAAAAAGGTTGAAAGAACTTTGAGAACAAACACTTCAAACCCCTGAGCAACAACAATGGTTACCTAAATTCTTAGGGTATGACTTCAAAATTCAATATTCTCTTGGAAAGGAAAACATCCCTATTGATGCCTTGTCCCAGAGTTTAGCAATGGCTTGGTCTGCACCTTCACATACTTGGTTTCAATCAGTAGCGACTGCTACAACAACTGATGCAACATTGAGCAAAATTTATCAAGATTGTATTGAGAATGTAGGGAAAAGTGGGGAGTATGCTGTCCAACAAGATATGATTACTTGGAAAGGGAGAATTATGTTACCAAGGGATGAGAAATTACTCCAAATGATCCTGACAGAATTTCATACTTCAAAAGTGGCAGGCCATGCTTGAATTACAAGAACCTTGAAGAGAATTAGTGCTCAATTGCATTGGCTCAAAATGAAAGAGGATATCTGAAAATTTATTCAAGAATGTGTCATTTGCCAACAAGCTAAAGTATCACAATATTTACCTGCTAGTCTTCTGCAGCCACTGCCAATTTTGAACCTTATTTGGGAGGATATTGCAATGGACTTCATCACTTGCTTACCTCTCTCTCTCATGGATATTCTAATATCATGATGGTGATAGACATGTTATCTAAATTTGCCCACTTTATCCCCTTAAAATATGGATTTAACAGTCAAATTATGGTAGCAGCTTTTATACAAAATATTGTTAAGTTGTATGGCTTTCCCAAAACCATAGTCTCTGATAGAGATAGAGTCTTTATCAACAACTTTTGGAAACAATTGTTTAAGTCGCAGGGCACTACTTTGGCTATGACTTCGGCTTATCATCCCCAATCTGACAGTCGAACCGAAAATTTAAACAAAACTCTGGAAATTTACTTGAGGTGTTTTATTTTTGACCATCCTAAAGATTGGTCTGATATGTTACCATGGGCCCAATATTGGTATCATTCAGCTTTTCATCACATCATTTCAATGTCTCCTTACCAAGCAGTCTATGGTAAGTTACCTCTTCTCTAATCAGGTACGAGTATAATGAGAAGGATCCTCTAGACTTACAGCAGTCCCTCAGGGGCCGTGATGCTTTGTTAACAAAGCTAAAAATAAAATTAAATCAAGATCAGAACTATATGAAGCTACAACCAGATAAGAAACGTAGGGATATACATTTGGAGGTGGGTGATTTAGCCTTGGTTAAGTTACAACCTTACAGGCAAAGTTTTGTTGCTTTGAGGAAAAACCAAAAATTGAGTCTCAGATATTTTGGCCCTTTTGTGGTGTTGGAAAAGATTGGGAAAGTTGCTTACAGATTGTTATTGCCAGAATCTGCAGAGATATATCCAATATTTCACATCTCCCTGTTGAAGAAGTTTTAAGGGGCTATTAATCAACCATACCTCCCCTTGCCATTCACGACAAATGAATATGGTCCTGTGATGCTGCCATATCGGATTTTGGATAATCGTGTCATTAAAAGAAACAACAAAACCAGTTTGGAAGTGCTGGTTCAATGGGATTCATTGCGTGATGATGATAACACTTGGGAAGAGATTGAAGAGTTCAAGAAGGTCTATCCTTAGTTCAACCTTGAGGACAAGGTTACTGTCAAAGGGGGGAGTAATGTAACAAACGCATTAGAAAATGTCAAAGGCAAGAAAAAGTTTGTTGAGTCTACAAACCACATGTCAGAGGGAGGTGTACGTATGAGCACACGTGCGAGAAAGGAAAATGCTAAATGGCGTGATTTCATAGTGGAAGGATAACGAATTTGGTATGGAAAATTCTCTCTCCCTGATCATTCTCTCTGCAGCTCTCCTTCCCTATTTGTACCTTTCTCAATGCCACAATTAACTTTCCCTGATCTCATGGCTGTCCTGTAATTACAAGAATGGATGTTGGAGCAATCCCTATATGCTCAACCCTTGGAATTTGAACATTGTTATTTCACTTTGAATACTGTTTCCTTTTTCTAGAATGTATTGGCATTGAACTTTTTACCAATAAATTAGAGCCATTACAGATCGTTGATTTTTATCATTATTTTATTGGTGAACTCTGTTTCTGGTTTTTTTAGCACTGTTACAGTCTATAAGTGGTATTAAAGCCAAGTTTTGGGAGAACTCCTAAAAAAATCAGAAAATCAAGTTTTATACACCAGATGTAAAAGTGGACGTAACTCGTGAGTTTGGGTGAAACAATATCAATCTTTGTATGCTTGTTCTTTTTATTAAACATCTATTCTAACGTTGCGCAAAAAATGTTTATAAACTCTATTCAACCCCTTTGTGGAGTCCAGTTGTTCTATCAAAGAGTAGCTTCAACAATTCCCCATTCAACCCCTAAAATATTACCTTAAAAGAAACACGAGTTTGAAGAAATAAATGAAGTATTAATCAATTTATTTTTCACTTAAGAGTAAGAATAAAAAATCAATAAGAACTAATTTGAAACTAGATAACTTTCAAATGAAAGAATATATATAAAAAACTTAAAGTATTAAAAGGAAATATAACAAATATTAAGGCAAGTTTTAGAAGAAGACACTCAAAAGGAACCTAGTAAATAGGTCTAGATTATGAGTCCTAAATCAAAATTAAGATAAAAATTGTTTCAAATAAAATGATATTACCCCACTACAACTTCGATAAGGAATTAAAAGAATTTTACACTCAAAGATGCTCATTATACAATTCAAGTCATAGTTTCAACTAATATAGAAACCAAAAGCATAAAAGAATGTTACTATGGTGTGAATTGCTCTAGTTTGTTCTCTTTTATGAATACATGTTTCGATCAATGCTTTTTTCTTTTGTTTTTTAGATTTCACTTTCTTTTTTCAAATGAGTAAGTCATGACCTATGTGATTCTTAAGTCCATTTGAAGAGCAATTCAACAATTAGATTCGAATTTAACTCTAACATTCACTAGTAACAAGTATAACATGTTCCAATCAAATATTGAATTGAAAACTAAAAGGAAATGGCCTAAGTATAATTTGACCTACAATATACAAGGAAAGTTATTTTTGATAGTTGCTAGTGATTTATAGTAAACGAATAACTCAACCTATAAGAAATTTTAGGCTTTGTACGTATAGGCCTGAGATCGTCCCTACAACTTAAGGGTAGAGGACATCTCAACATATATGAAAGGATAGACACATGTGCCACTACTGCAGTGTAGATCCATCTAGTCAAAAGGACATGTTGCTGAGTGATTAAGGATAAGTAGACATGTTAAGCAAAACACTAAAATGAACTAATCCTGCATAATCCAAGCCCAATAATCTAGGCCCATCCAGGTAGTATAAATAACACTATTCACAAGATAAGAATTTGGTCACATTTTTATTACAATCACTCATATTTACTATAATAGCTAACTTGAGTGTTAGAATGTCTTTGCAGGCGCACCCCGTTGTCGAGAACTCTACACTCTCATCAGAAGAAGACATCTCGACAAGAAGAACTGAAAAGGTCTGGTGACTTGAAGGAAAGATTGAAGAGTGGATCCAAGTGTGGACCTAGGACATCTCGACCTTAGTAAAAGATTTATCCTTTAGGGTACATTTTATCCTTGTACGAACATTGGTGTCTCTACATTAACAATGTTTTTATGTAAAACTTAGACCCCAATGCTAAGTTTTTACCCTTTCGTAGGCACTATTTCTATGTAACATGGTCTCCACGTAAAACTAAGGCCCTAAGGCCAAGTTTTTACCCTCTTATAGATATCATCTTTACGTAAGCATGGCCTCCACCTAAAATTAAGGCCTCAAGTCCAAGTCTTTACTCTCTCATAAACATGTCTCTGCAAAAACATTGTCTCCACGTAAAACTAAGGGCCTAAGGCCAAATTTTTACTCTCTCATATCTTTGGGGTGGTGATAATCCCTTCTAGTTGTCCCTACTTATTTTTGATGGAGATAGACATAAGTTTCTCTTTTTCTGGACTCGCCATCCTCTTCATTATGACGATTGCCTGAGGACAATGATGATTGCAGAGGATTGCAAAATTCTTAGTCTTCTAGACGCTCTTCCTTGACACCTCCGCATTGTAAAATCTGGACAAATCCAAAGGCTTTATGAGAACACATCTTGATTCTCAAGGAAACATCACATCACTTTGGGCCAGGCCCAACCAAACTGCAAGCCTTTTCACCATTTTTCAGCCTTATCATCCTTTTCATGTCTTCAAGGCTTGGGGGCTACTGTGTAGACATGATCTAGAAACCTATATCCAAGACAAAGGAATTTTTCTTGCTTAAAAACACCTAAACTATATTAAGACTCTCGACTAAGATTGTCTTGACTCCCGGAGGCTATTGTACATATAGGGCTGAGATCGTCCTTACAACTTAAGGGTAAATTACATCTTGACATAAATGAAAGGGTAAACACATGTGCCACTAATATAAGACTTGGGAAAAATAATTATTATTACAAGAATGGTAATTAGCATGAGGTGTATTATTTAAATTAATAAATAAATAATTCAATAGAAGTGATGTGTAACACAGTTGATTAGAGCTTTATCATGGGTTGATGGTCAAGGGTTTGATTCTTGACATGTGCATTTGGTGTGTTTATTTTTAAATATTGTTTTATATATTTGTTTTGGAGGTGTTCAGTGTGCCTTGGTGTAATTTGTGCTTTTATAAATTATTCATAATATAATTGACATGCTTATAATTTTATTTTCTCGAATGCATTAAATGGGTGGATGTTATTGTATGTTGTTATGCGTATGGTTGATAAGAAAAGTGGAACAATTGGTATGGTTTAGAGTGTTGGGTTGGAACTTAGAGGTGGTGAGTTCGAAGCCAAATCCACAGGTTATAGAAAAATCTATTAGTCACTTGTGGAACTTGCTGGTTTGTATTCTATATATTTTGGAGTCAAATCCACAAGTTGTGGAAGTATCCACAAGTCACTTGTGGAACTTGCTAGTTCACATTTTGTTTTCTAGAGCTAAAACCATAGGTTGTGGAAAAATGCACTGGTCATTTGGCGTATCTCGTCGACACTCTTGAGGTGAATAATGGGAAGTTGTATACTTCATCGGGGCTCACTATGAGAATAATGGGAAGTGACATCTTTGCTTAGTTGTGTACGAGAATAGGTTGAGTAGTTGGTTATTGTGAGAATGCCATACCTTTGATATTACTCATTGTAGTATTTGAGGATTGCATGCTTGGATGTGAGAACATATGGGTTGTTAACCTAATCAAGTTTATGCATGTGTTATGATAATGCAAGGTGAGTTATAGGTGGGTATCATATTGTTGTAAGATGTTTTGATTGATTAGCTCACCCTTGCTTTTGTGTGTTGTTTGTATTTGTGCGATGATCATATAGCATATGTGTTATACGCGAGAAAATGTGGATGTAGATGCTAGTGGAGGAGCATAACTGTGAGGAGCTTGTGGAAAAGCTTTCTGTGAGTTTTTATGAAATGCATTTGGAAAGGTTTACTTTTGAATAAGGCAATTGTAGTAGTTTGATTAGAATTTGAACTTGAAATGACTTGTAATGAGTTTTGGTTTTGACGACTTAAACCAATTTGGTTTATTTTATTAATGACTTATTTTGAATAATAAAGTTTTGTTCAGATGCCATCTTTGGCAAGTGGTTTTTGATAAATGTTGTGAAGTTTCCTAGTTAATAAGTGATATCAGAGTTTTACATTTTGAATTTTTGGCAATTATAAAATTATACGTGCAATCTCAAAAAGGGTGTTACAACTGTTGTAGTATGGATCCACCTAGGCAAAAGGACATGTTGTCGAGTGATTAAGGGTAAGTAGACATGTTAAGCAAAATATTAAAATGACCTAATCCTGAATAATACAAGCCCAATAATCTGGCACATCCATGTAGTATAAATAACATTGTTCACAAGGTAAGAATCTGGTCTTATTTTTATTACAACCACTCATATTTACTACAATAACTAACTTGAGCATTGAAGTGTCTTTGCAGATACACCCTACCATCGAAGACTCTACACTCTCATCAGAAGAGGACGTCTTGAAAAGAAGAAGTGAAGAGGTTTGGTGACTCGAAGAAAAGATTGAAGAGTGGATCCAAATGTGGACCTACAACATCTCAATCTCAGTAAAAGATTTGTCCCTAAGGGTACATTTTGTCACTGTATGAACAAGCTTAGATTTCGGTTTTCATAATTTTGGCTTAGAAAAAATGTACTAAAATTTTAGGATTATTTCTAATGAAATGATGAACATATGGATGGACTAAACAAAACTCTAAACAAACTTAGAAGATTCCAAAAAATAAATCTAAGTAGAACAAGTAGAGAACCAAAGCATATAAAGGCAAAAGAACTACAAAAACATGTTATAAAGTTTCCCAGAAGACATGTAATTCACTCAAGAAAATTGGAATTAGAAAATGAATCCATTAAGAACAATCAATTACCTTTCCGATTGTGTGATCTGAAAGATATTTTTTCATTTACATTTCGGTTTGGATGTTTTGAAAGTATTTCCAAGTTTAAAAATATTTTCTAAAATATTCAATCCGAAATATTTATTTAGATGGGGAAATGCCTTCTAAAACATCATATTTGAAATATATTTATAAATTTTAGATTATATAATTCGAAAATGAATTGGATCTGAAAATACATTATAAAATACCTTTCAAAATGTATAAAAAATACATTTCAGATTATATGTTCTGAAAAGTATTTTCAAGTTCAAAAGTACCTTTTGAATTACATAATCCGAAATTCATTACAAAAAGGAGTTGTACGTGTAATTTTTACCTTTTTATTGTAAATTTAACGACGAGCAATTTGGGGTTTAAGAGTTTTATGGGATGCTGGAAGAAAAAGGAAAGATGCAGGAAGAAACAACTGACAATGATTTATGGGTCTAATGAGAGACTCTCTCAAAAAGGGAATCTTAGAGGTTGTTACTTCTTACAACCCATATATTTCTTTTTGCACCTCCTTAGATTGTAAAATCCTAAATTTACCCCTCAAAGAGTAAAAATCCTAACTCTACTTTCCCCTTCCCATCATTCTCCTCTCATCCGTGGTGTCTACAACTCCAATCCCTCCCCCGTCTTATTTATTTCTTGGTTAGACTTCTCATTCTTCTCTATCTTACTATCATTACCATTGTGGTGTGTTTGCATTTTAAGCATCATTTGTTATAAGAGAATTGGACTCATTACCATGATACAATGGCTCATGGATAAATTATCCTACAAGACTGAAGACTAACTTGCAAACTGTTCAACAACATATATTTCAAGAATAATTAACGTTAACCATAATCAAGGGGATAGATCCCAATTCCTACCAAAAGTGAAAGAAAACTCAATATCTTAATTTCAAAGACAGAATGCCTCCTCCCCTACAAGGGAAAATATGTATTCAAAGAAGTCTTAAACACCTTGAACTAACGTCTTCGTAGTGCGCATGGCAGCTCTGCTTTCTTCAACACTCGAGAAAACTTCTTATTTTTCAAGTTTTAAACCCTTTGGATTCATCATTTCGGAAACTATTTTTAACATTCCAGAATGGTCGGTCTAAAATATAAAAAAATAATTTGGATCAAGCGTTTCGGAAGGCACTTTTTGGATCTAGAAATACTTTCTGAAACACTTATTTTGGAAATTATTTTTACATTATGAATCCAGAAATACCTTTTAGACAATGGTTCCGAAATATAAAAAAAATTCTGGAAGACGTGTTTCGAAAGGCATTTTTGAGTTTAAAAATGCTTTCCGAAATACTTTTCTCAAGAATATCTTTTTATACCTCTCCGATTGAGTTTTTCGAAATATATTTTCCGATCTGAAATATCTTTTAAAATAGAGAACTTCTTCCTATGTTTCCATATTTTCTTCGTGCACCTTTAATTAGAGTTTTTATTATTCAATTTTAAATTTGTCGCTAAAATATTAGAGTTTGTTACATAAGGTATGAATGTTAAAGTAGGAATTAGAAGAATATTGTTTGGTGTCTTTGTTTTGAATTGATCATGAAACCCAATCCAATGAAGCCTTTATCATATATTATTGTGTATCATATGTTTGATAAAAATACAAAAAAAGTTTTATTTTTATTTTTTGTGAAATTTGTTGTCTAATTGAGTTATGAATTACAAGAGTGTTTCAGAAATCTCTTGGAAAACGATACTTGAACTTTCCACTTTAAATATTTTTAGCATATGGGGTTTTCTTATGAAATATTTTTCTCTCATACCGTGTTTGATCATGATGATGATTACATTGTTTAAATCTATAAAAGGAATTCAACAATCGAGAATTAACGAGTCAGTTGCACGATTTATGTGTTCTTGTTATTGGGTTTTTCTTAAAAATGAGAATGGAGAAAATTAAAAAGTGAGCTTGAGCTCATGTTTCAATATCTTCAATAGCTAGGTGAGATGACAAATTAATTTATCTTTTTGGGTATTGTTTGAATCCATCCTTATTTTAACGGAAAATCGGATATTAACTAGATATCAGTATGAAAATAGGTAGTAGGGATGGCAACGAGGCGGGGCGGGCACGAGTTTCGCTATTCCATACACATCTCCGTAAAAAAAATTCATTCTCATTCCTATACCTAAATTCAACGAGTATCAAACTTTTGTCTCATCCCCATCCCCACAGGTAACATGTATAATCTCATACCCATACCCATTTTCTTACTACTTCAATATTAATTTTAATTAATTTTTATATAATAATAAAAAAAGTTTGATAAGGGAAACATAATATTATCAAATATTCAATATTAAAAGGATGGTTGTTTCTTCGATATCAAATACTTTAAAATAAATTATAATTGTTTACATTTTAGATTATAATACCAAATAAAATTTCATGAAAACCAAAACAATTATTAAATTTGCAAATATTAATGAAACATAGTTGATAAAATTTAAAAATATTTTTTAAAAATAAAAAAGAAAAACAAATATTCAAATTAAAATATATTTTAAATGTTTGTTTACTTAAATCTTTTAAATTTTAATAAATCTCTTTTTTATACACTAATAAAAGTTATAATACATCATTTGATCAAAATGATACAAAGAATAAATAATAATCGTAATAAAAGTTTAAAATAAATTATAATTGTTTACATTTTAGATTATAATACCAAATAAAATTTCATTAAAATTTTGTAAGGCCCATGAAAATCCACCTTATTTTTTTTCTGCCCTAAGATTAGTGGGCCTAAGGCCGGCCCAACGCATAAAGTTCTCAGGTCTGCCCTAATTCCACACTCACCCTCACTCTTGCAGAAATCAGCAGCCGTCACCCCTTTCGCACTAGAGCTCTGCTAGGGTTTGCCCTTGTCTT
>Ga0209589_1004532_pt1 | contig 23967 bp, 11 predicted proteins | sample CowpeawhiteBW_FD_187525 | JGI IMG/M metagenome (GOLD analysis project Ga0209589, IMG submission 187525) | Root nodule microbial communities of legume samples collected from California USA - Cow pea white BW (SPAdes) (version 2) | ecosystem: Host-associated > Plants > Roots > Nodule | place: USA...
ATAAAAAAAAAAATATAAGAAACAACAAAAAATAATGAAATAAGAAAAAATTATAATACAAAGCCTAACATAAACTTGTATGGAAAAATTAAAATATTTCAAAAATATCTCTATCACCCCTTTCAAAGTGAGTATAGAGATTATGAAAGTTCAACGTAAAAGTAGAACATGTTTGAAAAGTAGCAGGATAGAGAATCTTAATAAACCAAGATTTTTGAGAATTTGAAAACTCTTGAGAAATTTAAAAACCTTGATAAATTTGAAAAAACCTTGAAAAATTTGAAAAATTTGAGAACTTTAAGACATTTGAATTTTTTTTAAACCGGTCATAAGTGAAACGATAAAGAAAAAGTAATAACGAAAGGACTGAAAATTGTTTTTCATATGATACTATAAGTGTTTGACAATAAAACACAAAGAACAAATTCATTTACATAAATGAAACATGTTTATATATAAAAAGAAAATACAAACAAGAAAAAATAATATTATAATAAAAAATCGTAACAATAAATTATAATATAAAATCATAATAAAAAAGTGAGATATCTTTAACAAAAACCTACATGTTTATACAATTCATGTTGAATTAAAATTTGAAACTCATAAGGAAGCAACCATCGACTTCAAATACAAATTCTTAAATCCCACATAACCCAATTTAACCCAAATATTTTTATTTTTCAAAAATTTTAATTATATTTATTTTAAAATAATCACAATTTGCAATTACACCTCGTAATTTGTTTCCTTCATCTTGTGATATAGTGGATCATGTGATTAAAAAAAAATGTTTGACTATAGGGTAAATATTCCATGATAGCAACACATGATGAATCTTGATCTTCGAAGATTTGCGATAATTGAAAAGTTACCAGTCAAACTCCACTCTACAACCTTGTGGAGAGAAATCAAATAATTCAAAATTTGATGTGGCATGGACCCTTCAAATAATCCAAACCCATGGCTCAAGTTATGTTTTCCTCTCGAGTTTACGATTCCCTTCTTCATTTACGTTTTCTTTTCTTTAACACCTCTTTCGCTACGCTTCGTATCCTTACTGGCCCATATTCATGTATATCCCACGCATCACACTCAGCATCATTTCAAAGCAACGCAAAAAATTGTCTACATTACGATTATTAGAGTTGTCAAAATGGTTAGAACCCACGAGCTAATCCGACTCACTACGAATTCGAATTAGGTTTGGTTAAAATTTTTTTACAAATTTTAATAAAAATCGATTTTTGACTCTGCTCATTTAAAACCCGACCCATCAATCCACAATTAAAAGGATCACACAAGTGTTTTTATTAAGTTGAGTTTTACATTTAGATCATTCTAGGTTGTTTTTTTTAGCCAACACATAAATAATTTGTATTTTTTTTATTTTAGTTTGTATTTGGATTGTATTAAAGTTTATTTAGATTTTAATTAGAGTTATAATTTAGTTTTGACTGAAAAAAATAAAAAAAAAATTGTATTTTTTTTAATTAAGTGAACTCGTGAGTCAACCCGTTTAACCCATCAACCCATGGTGGGCCAGACCGGGTTCGAATTTTTTGACTCGCTAAAAGTGAGTCAAGTTACGTTGACTCACTAAATGATCAAACCGTGGTGGGTCAAACCCGATCAGACCAGGTTTAAGGACAAACCAGGTTTAAGATTACCCGTTTTGACAGCTCTAACAATTATGAACACTTCCAAGACAAATGAAGAAGATTAGCAAGTGAAGAATATGTTTCTGACTGAAAAATAAAAATAAAAATCAAACATTGTTGCTATGCGTGGGAAAAGAAGGCCAAATTGTAGAAATTAATTTTAAATATGTTATAATTTTTTAAGTTTATAAGGTTGATAAAGACATCAATAAGTAATATGCGTTCTAGGGTTTGTTTCTGATAAATTAGTATGACATTTTTTAAAGTTTGGCAATAGACATTCCTATAAGCTGTTTAAACAAGTATTAAATTAGGTTTCACTAATTTTAAACCAATTTGCATGATTCTTTACTATTTTGTTATTTTATTCTGATTTAAGAAACAAATAGTCCAAACATTTAACTTGATTTCTCAGTTAAACATCAAGTTTGGTCTAACTTTTTCATGAAGATCTCACCAATTTGAAGCTGACTTCCAATAAATGAACATGTTTATGGGTCATTAGAATACAAAAAGAGGGGTGGAGTTTCTTTCGTGGGTGACTCAAAAGTGTAGTGGAATCTCCAAGTTATTACCAAATCACAAGGCTATTCTATTTGGAGTACAAAGCAAACCAATTTACCAAATCTTAAACTCTAAACCAATGCACAATAATATGATTAATTATTTAAGAATTAAATATGTTTTTGATCCCTTAATTTTCAGTGAATTTTAGAATTAGTCTATTTCGTAAGTTTGAACCAATTTAGCCATTCATCTTTCGAAATACATGGATTTAGTCTTTTTAATTAAATTTTGTTAAGTTTATTTGACATTTCAGACACGTTATACAGTAATATTTGACTTAACATTAGAACTAAAATGTGTCAAGCAGTATAAATAACTCAAATACAATCATGAAATATGTACGAAACATAAAATAAACATAACAAAATTTGATTAAAATGACTAAATTCACGTATTTCGAAAGATGAATAACTAAATTGATCTAAAATTTTGAAATGGACTAATTCCAAAATTCACTTAAAGTTAAGGGACAAAAATATAATTAACTCATTATTTAACTACACAACTTTTCCTCTTAGTTGAGCTTTCTGTCATAAAGGGTCACCCATATATGCATAACTTAATGATGCTTAAACCCCATTAAAACCTGTCGTGAAAAACTAAGTGGGAGCATATATCAGCACATAAGTAATTTTAAAAAGAGTAAATGTAAAGTCAAGATATATGAATAATTTTATAGAAAATAAAAAAGATAAATAGTTCCTATCGGGGTTGGTAAGAGTACGACGGCAACTTAGGTAAGTGACATTTGACGTTGTCTTCATAATTTTATAGTTTCTTGCACCATATACAGTTCAACAATTTTGACTACGTTGATTACAATTTAATTTTCAATCGCTTTACGCAAAACTTAATTTAATCCTTAACTATAAAACTTTGTTAAGGGTACTCTTTGCTTATCTTTCGTTAGAAATAAACAATTATAATTTTCCATCTGTAGATATTTTTAATGTGAAAATGAAAGAATATTGCCTTCCATAATAAATATACTATCTAAAAGTCGATGTTTACTTGTGCATCGAGAAGGAAATATAAGAAAAAAAAGAATAATGAAGAGTGATAGAAACCAACGACATGCCAGAGATTTTCTTCCATACAACTTGGAAGGACGGCAAAAAATCCATTTAATGTGTCATTTTTTTTTTCTTTATACCTTTTAAATGTCTCTTAAAGATGAAATTGTGATAAAACTCCACACTCTAAAATAGATAATGTCTCATTTTTTTTTCTATTAGTAAATATTATGACTTTCTTCGTAGTGATGCAATTTATCCATTTAATCTACCAGAACCACATTTCACTTAGGAAGTAAATAAATAACTTTTGATATTGTATCATCAAATGGATATATCTTTTATTGGGTTGTATTCCTATGACCTAATAATGTGTAGAAAGATAAAATAAAAATGATGGTTGATACTAAAATTCGTTGTTCACACGATATCTCCTCTCATGTCATTTTATAAAAATTTAAAGTATTTGTTGTGTCGACATCAATGTACGTGGATGTAGTTTTCATATATATAATATTGTATTATATTTTTTTTTTCTGTGATGTAAGCATGTTGATATTCAAACCAATGTTGAAGTGGAGGTCTATTGTACATCATGGGACATTTGAAGAAGAACGCAGAACCTTTGCTTCTGTGTGGTCGTGAATTAAATGTTCCATAATTTAAATAGGCACTGAATATCTAGATTAGCCTGACCCATAATTTGAAATGCCTGTTGTAAATTTTTTTATTTATTCTGAAAACATATACATAATGAATTATTGGATTTCTCGAGCTATGTATTTATGTGTATAAACATAATTATTCTACTCAATAAATAACTATTATTATTGTTATATTTTAGTTTTTAAATTTTTGTTTATTAATTTATTTTAAAATTAGTAAAAGTATTAAAATCTCCGAAGCTTTTAAAAGGTTTTCCATGTCTAGTAGTGCAGTGATCTCCATCTTTGTTTTGTGTGGGTTTCTGGTTAACATAGCCAAAACAAGCGAAAGTCGTGAAATAAAAAATAAAAGTAAATTGTAGATGAAAAAAAAAAAGTGAAAAAGCAAGTTTCCAAAACAAGTGAAAATTATAAAATATAACAATAGTTTTCCTATTAGAATACTTATTATGTCTAGGAATGTTTATGTCTAGTTAAAAATGTTTATTATCAATTTTATTTTATTGTTATGGAATTTACATATTTTAGCAAATAATTGGGACAGTTATTTTGAAATGAGTGGCACGTGAAGACGTCCCGGCGGTGGAAATTATGTATGTTGTCGTCATTTTGAAAGGAAGGGCTATAAATGAATACACGTGGCTACGAATGATAGCATTTGAAGGTGAGTGTTAGAAGAAGTAGTGTGTGTGGGTAATAATGAAAAGCAGAGTAACCTTTGGTCATTGTCACTAATTCATTCCACCTTTATTTGTTTGGTCATTTCTAGTTGAATCGAGCCCACACCAACCACCACAATGTGTTTCCTCACATTATCTTCTCTCTATTATTCGTATGCTTTATGGACACCACTCTATTATTCATATGTAGTATTACATTACATTACATGTGTTAAATCATTACCCTATTTTTGTTGTCAATATACATATGTTTAGATTTTGGGATGTGTTAAAGTATTTTTTTTATTTTTCGATTCAAAATTAAAATTTGTCTTTATTCAAAATTTTGATTCGTTTTGGTTTTTAAATATTAAAAATAAATAAATATAATTCTTTTAACGCAATTATATTAATTTCTTTTAAGATGTTGAACACATTTTCTAATATATATATTGAATCAAAAATATGTTAAACGGTATGAACAACTCTAATACTAATATAAAACGCGTTTGACATGTCAAAAAAATTAATATTATTGGGTTAAAATGATTATATTCATTCGTTTTTAAAGTTTAATGACCAAAATGTATCGAAGTTTCAGACATTGACGAATTTCAATTTTGGATCAAAGTTTCGAGACTAAAAACATACTTAACCCTTTTGAAAATTATTTTATCTACTAAAGTCCTAACAAATGTTATATTTTCATAAATCATTGTCTCATGTCTCATTCAACTTTGTTCAATATAAATCCTACATTATTCACATAATATGGCTCATCCTAATTTGTCTCATCAGATTGGTTTAGATATTGAGTAAATTCAATTTGATTTAACCTGAGTGCAAAGTGATTGAACTTGACTTAAATTTAATCTGGTTTAAATTGACATAAGTACATATTAGGTTAACTTATCATAAATCAACCTAGCTTAAAATTAATCTTATCCGATTCAACTTAAATTATGTTTGACTTGACTTAACATTAACCTCGTCTAGTAAAACACGACTTTGACATTACTTAGTTTATCTTATTTTTAGTCTAATCTAACCTTTCCTAAATTAAGTTTAACTTGTCTTGATCTTCTATTGATCTAATTTAATACGATTATATTTTATTTAGGATTTCAATCTAATATAAATTTTTACAACTTAAATTTTATATAATTCAAAAATCATTAAAAAATTATATTAACTCACATTTTAACTAAATAGATTACATTTAAAATCTAAAAATATAGATTTATATTTTAGGAAAATTTATTAAAATTAAACAAAATAATATGATTTAGACAATGATGAATTGAGTTTGAAAATATGGTTATTTTGTTCACGGCTAACATGTGAAGATATTTAATAATTTTTTTTAATTTACATTTTATAAATAAAATGTTTTTCTTTTATTTTAATCCTTATTTAATTTTAGTATTATAAGTTATTTTTGAATGAAGATGTGGTAAAGAATGTAAGAATATATGAAAATGAAAACACAGGTCAAAGGAATAGTGAAGAATTAAATTCCAGAAAGTTAAATCTGTGGGGTGTGTGATAAAACGGTGGGCGTGGGTTGTTAGATTATTAAAGGAATAGAAAACAAGGTGTGTTTATCCACAAAGAACAACCTCCACGTCACTTTCTTACTTTTTTTATTCCAATTATTATTCTACTTTTCCAACCTTCGCTCAACTACGTCATTTTGGCTCCAATCAAATGATTTCTATGAATAATAAAAAAAAATTAAATATATTTTTGTTCTTATTTTTAATGAATTTTGAAATTAGTTAATTTTAAATTTTTTTGACTAATTTAGTATTTAATTTTTTGAAATATATAAATTTAGTCATTTTAATTAAAATTTGTTAAGTTTTTTTCAAGTGTATTTCATAATAGTATTTGACTTAACATTAAAGTAAAATTGTGTCAAACAATATAAACAACTCAAATACAATTCTAAAATGCATACGAAACATCAAATCAATTTAACAAAATTTGATTAAAATTATTAAATTCACGTATTTCGAAAGATGAATGACTAAATTGGTTCAGGTTTCGAAATGTAATAATTCAAAAATTCATCGAAAGTTAAGGGACCAAAAACATATTTAGCCTTTAAAAAAATTAAACAATTTATTTGTGATTAAAATATATATATTTAAATTAATATAAATTATAAACCTATATTATTTTTGTTCAAAAGTATTTTTTATTTCTTATTTAAAATCAAAAGTAAGATTATGTTTTATTTATTTAGTCATTTGTGTAAGAGATAAAAATACTACTATGAACATAATGTTTATTATATTTTGGCTATTCAACTTGACTGGATCAGATTTTGTTCCTATGCGTCCCAAGCTTTTGCTTCCATTTTTTTGTTTTTTGTCTAGTGGTACGCGTGGCTATAAATTTGGGAGAAAGCGTTATATTTTAAAGTGTATAAATCTTATTTTGATTAATTGAAAATTTAATTAAAAATGTAATTCAATCTGATCCATTAATAAAAATAAGATTCAATCCATTTATCATCATTTTTTTTTTCACGAATGAATATCCAATCAATCGATACAAACAATTTTAAATATATATATATATATATATATATATGTTTTTTTTAAAATATCCTGAATTAAATGTTGTAAAACAAAATTCAAATATATATTTCTTAAAGTGTTTAAAAATATTGAAGTATACAAATTTGACTGGATTATTTTTTAATACGTGAGAATTGATAAGAAAACCTTTTTAATTTTGAAAAAAAAGTAGATAGATAACTAATCATCAATAAGTTCAACTAAATTAGTTTGATCCAATTCCTTTATTTTATATTTTTGTAATTGATATATTAAACAAATTTTACTGTGAATTAATTATTTTGCTATTTTGTTATCTTTAGTCATCAAACTAAACAGTTTCTCCTTAATTTAAAATATATATTATGATTTGAAAAAAATATTTTAAACTAAAAGAACGCATAATCAAACCTGTACATAGATATTGACTTTTATTTTTCTTCTTTGTAAGGAAAATTCAATATTCAAACCAACCGATATTTTCTCACCATTTTCCTATTCTTAAACCAAATAGAAAAGATAAATCAGAAATTTATATAGAATATGCAGAAGGAAAGAGATTCTTGGAGTTGGTTGTGTGAAAATATTATTTGATTAGATTAATGTTAATCAAACACCAGTTTCTTAATTTAGTCTCAAGTTGCTCTCACAATCCATAGAAAACACATAGCTTCACCCATGGTTTTCATCGCATAATAATTTTGAGCAGTCTTCCCTTTTCCGACGTTCATATAATATTAAAAAATCAAAACTTAATTTGAGTTTAATAATGTTTCCTAACAAAGAGAATAACTTTCGAATACAAATATTTTTTATTCGTGTCAAAATGTTACATAGATTAAATTAATTCAATTTTATATTACTCCATAAATAATCATAAAAGAGCATTACATTACACCATGTTTCTATCAACACCGTGCTCTTGATAGAGACTTCACACAAGTTTTTAAATAAAGGATGGTTCATAAAAGATTTTAGCTCCCGTTCTTGATTTTTTGAGATGGCACCTGCACACGTATAAGTAGCTTAAGATGAACTTAATTTAAAATGTGTTAAATATGTTTTGATCTCTTAACTTTCAGTGAATTTTAGAATTAGTCTATTTCGAAATTTTGAACCAATTTAGTCCTTCAACTTTCGAAATGCATGGATTTAGTCTTTTTAATCAAATTTTGTTAAGTTTATTTGACATTTTAAGCGCGTTTCATAACAATATTTGACTTGACATTAAAGCAAAAATGTGTCAAAAAATATAAACAAATTAAATACAATCCTGAAATACATAAAAAAACATCAAATAAACCTAACAAAAATTGATTAAAATGACTAATTCAACGTATTTTTAAAAAATGAAAGACTAAATTAATTTAAAGTTTCGAAATGGACTAATTCCAAAATTGACTGAAAGTTAAGCGACCAAAAACATATTTAATCCATTTAAAATTATAATTATATGTACACATATGATTAATATTATTTCATTATTTAAATTCACATGTAATTGTAAGACAATTTTTATATAGTGAATATATTTATATTTTTTATTTTTATTGAATTTTTTTGTTATTTTAAAACTCAGTTTCTCTTAATTTTTTTTAAAGAGTAGAGAATAATTCATTACTAAAAAACTCATTTTTTGTCAATTTGTTTTGAATTTCTTTTGTAAAAAATATTTATAAATTTTGTTATGAAAAAAAAATTATAAGAAATTATTGTCAATTTTTTGTAAAATATTTTGTATAAAATACTTTTTGTAACAAATTTTGTAAGAAATACTTGCAAATTTTATAATTTTGTAAGAAATAATTATTCATAAAAAAATATCCTACCAATTAAAATTTTAAAAAAATAACATGAACAAATATTTTCTTATAAATTCTTTAACAAATTTAAAAAAAAAAATCTACTATGACAAATTTTAGTAAAGTAATATCAAAATACAGTTTTGAGGAGACACTTACATGAACATAATTATTAACCAATCAAAAGTAAGTTTCAGTGAGTATTTTTATTCCTATAAAGAGTTACATTATTTTATTGTTATTGTAAAACCCAAGGACAAATATGGTTTAGTGAATTAAACAATTATATGCTGACAAAACTTAAATGGATTCATCTCATTTATTTTATTCTCTCCAAATACATCTATTTGTTACATCTACTACCAATCTTTTTGGGTACTCAAATTTTACTTTTTATAAGTGTAATATTGAGACTACAGTTTAATCCGATTCAAAGTTTATATCAACCTTTATCATAAGTTTTTTCACATTAAACAGACAATAATAACCATTGTTAATTTTACATATTTTCTTTATTGATTTCTTTATTAATACTATTAGTCTTTCTTTATAAAATACATTACTACCAAAAATTGAATCGGACTTAGTTTCCCACAATGTATCAGCGAAATAAAAATACATATTTTATCTTTTTACATTGTAATTTATATATATATATATATATATATATATATATATATATATATATATATATATATATATATATATATATACATAGATAGATAAACAGTTGTTTGAGTATTTTGTTTAATGTAAAATAAAAAAAAAACTACTGATCCATACCATTATATCATACTCCCCGAAATTAGATACAAGACATGTTAAAATTTTTATTTTTAATAATTAATTGGGCTATACACACTATTTATAGCATTATATTAGTTATGTTCAATAAAAATGATTTAATTTTAATGGATTTTTAGTCAAAGAATATCAAGTCCTATCGAATAATTTGATCATTTAGTTAGTTCAAGAAGATCATTATATCAAAAGATTATTCTATTATAACATTGGATCAATACCAAAAGAATGGAAACATATATATTTTAGAACACAAAATAATATTTGATAATTTGACGCAATATTTGTTTGTTTTTTATTAATAAGAAGGTTATTGAAACCAACAATAGTAAATTATATTTATATATAATTATATACAATAGAGGTTTAGCTTTTTGATATTTAAGTTTGTTTTACGATTTTATCTTTTAAATGAAAAAATTAAAATAATCATTTTATTAATTTTATTGTTTAAGTGATCTTTTACTAAATTTTAACTATATTTGATTTTTTTTAACTTAATTATTTTTTAATTAATAAATTACCTACCAAATAAAAAAATTATTTATAATATAATTATAAAAAATACTTATATTTAATTTTATAATTACAACAATAACAATTATTTTTTATTATTTCATAAAAAATAATAATCACGCCCATAAAACGAATATGCTTTTCCTAGTATTTATTTAAGAAAATTGGTAATAATTTTTTTAATTATACTTTTTAAACCAACCTTAGGTAATTTATGTATGTAGGGAGGATAATGGTGATGAAGTTTTACTTTTTAAAATTAAGCTCTTCAACCATCCATATATTTATAACAGAAAAATAAATTGACAATTCACAATCTTTTTATTTATGGACTAAAATAATACTAAAATTTGACAGAAAATAATTAATAAGAAATACTTCAAAAATAGTTCTATTAATATTGCCTTGAAACTAACAATTATTTACATAAATTTCAGTACATCAATTAATAGCATTTATACGTGCTTCTGTAGTTTTTAATTGACTATCTCATTTGAAAGTTAATTAAATACCGTCTCACTAAAATATGATTATTTATCTAATTTATTAAAAAAAAGAACGAATTAAAATCTAAAAATTAAGGGTGATAAGAAATGAACATCATATTTTTAACTCCATACTTATTCAACACCAACAAAATAACATTTTTTGTTTTAAAACATGAAATATTTGTAGATGAACCAAATAGAAAAATTAAAATGTTAATATTTTAATAAATATTAAATAGGTGTAGAAAAGATTAAAAACGTATATGTTTATAATTTTTCAAAAATTAACATGACGAACTGTTAAATCATGAAAGGTTAGGCGAGGACGAGGCAGCAATATGAGTCGTAGGATGAAAGGCGCTATGGGATCCATTCACTGACGTTGTCGGATTCACGCTCAATTTGGATTCCACGTGTCATCCGTCTAAATTAATTGGTTATCATCTTTTTAGATAACTAGCGTAAACACATATGCTATCTTAACTCAACCTCACAAAATTGGCTTGTAAGGTAAGATTTACACTTCACTCATATATTATGAAATGACCTTATCTTTAGTCGATGTGAGATTTCCAACACACCCCCTCATGCCGAGGTATATTTATCTCGTGCGTAAGACAAGAAATTAGTGGGTGGTCCGTTAGCGACCCGATATCGAATGAAATGTCCAAAAAAGTTCGCTAGGATGAACTTTAACTTGCTCTAATACCATGTTAGAAATGGGTTACATATGCATTTTTTTAAATATGTGTGTTATTATATTAGTAGGTCATAATATTGTAAGTTATTAAGTTAATATATAAATTAAAATTATATTTATTAAAAATGAAGTGAAATATATGATAGCAGATGAAAGAATAACCATTAATAAATAAAGACGAAGAGAAGAAGCATAGACATCGGATTTTGTAAAAATCTTGTAAAAGTAACGGTCAATTTTTAAAAATTTAATAAATTATTATATTTAAAGGGTAAAATAAGTATTTTAAAATGTGGACACAAAAAGTAGAATTCTCTTTATATATTGTTATAGATGATATTTTTATTACTAAATTTTAATAATTTTTTTACATATAAAATGTGATCTATTAAATAATTTTTGAATATCAAAAATAAGAAAAGAAAATAGAAAATTACTTAAAAAATAACAAAAAAAAATCAGAAGTTAAAAAATCATTTTTCTTCTTAAATATTCTTTAAACTAAATGACCAAACTACCCTCCTCGCCCCCTTTATAAAACCAATGGACACGCGCTCCTTCTTCCCATCCCATTCCGTGAGAAGATTCGGGTGAATGCGTAGAAAAGGGAAATAAACAGTTTAGGAGTGTAAAATGTTGGGTGTGTTCAGCAGCTCCATCGTGTCGCCGCCGGACGAGCTCGTGGCCGCCGGCAGCCGAACACCGTCGCCGAAGACGACGGCGGCGGCACTGTGGAAGCGGTTTCAGGAGAAAAACGCTTCCGCAGTGTCGGTGGAGATCGGAGAGCATGTCCACCTAGCTTATACCCACCACAACGAGTCGCCGTGGAAACCCAGGTAAAATAAACCAACACTGCTCTTTCCTTAACCACTCAACTTCAAAAATATTAATTACAAACTCTTAGAAAAAAAAAAGTTAATTTGTAAAAGTCAAACGATCTGATCGGACGGTCGATGGTGCCCAATCTGATCATCATGACTCGCACACGACAAGTTAGTGAGTGAAATAACTGTAGTTAGTTACTACTTACCGTGGTTGGTTCTTGCGACCAGTTACAATTGTACAAAGAGTCATAAGCAAGAACTATATAAGTTGAGATTTACTTTCTATTTAAAAGAAAAACTGATTTTGTTTTGAATAAATAAGTGATGGTAACCGATAACTTTAACTTACAAAACTCAAGTTTCTTTTTAATATCGTATGAATCTGTTTATTTTTAATTTTTTCAAATAAAAAACGTATATTCGTATTTCTTTATAATATGAAATAATATAACAAAATTTATTAAAAACATTTATAATCATGTATCGATTGAGTGCTTGAAAAATGAAAGTACAAGATATCAAGAGGTTTAAATTTTGTTTAGAGAGTTTAAACACTATTTTTTAAAACTCTGTAGTTTATTGCGTCTACCGTCACCCAAGGGAATATTCCAAGTCATTGTCTGTGACTGTGACCAATGGAAGTATAGCTGAATAATTATTGGTTAATGGATCTGATTATTTTTTACGTTCGGGTTTCACATCGGGCGATTCGACGGCCCAATAGGGTTCCATTGTTCCATGATGGCCCAACGAGTTCAATGAAGCAGGTTCTTTCCTGTTGGTACTGGATCTAATTATTTTAACGTAAATCTAACTAAATATGAACATTCTACGTTCGTTGACAAACATTTTTGTCTGTACCAAGACAAAACCTATGTCTTATCAAAACGGTTTTTCTAGTCAAAATCGGAGATTAGTCGCAGTAATTTCACATTATTGTATCCCTGAAGCAGTTTAAAGTTTTTTAACAAGATTGTTGAGTGAAAAATCTAAGTATTGAGTGAAAAATGCAGATCTTTTGCAGTGAAGGATGAGGTATTCTGCTTGTTCGAGGGAGTTCTTGAGAATTTAGGGCACTTGAGACAACAATATGGACTGGGAAAGTCAGCTAATGAAGTATTGTTGGTGATTGAGGCTTACAAAGCTTTACGAGACAGAGCACCTTACCCTGCTAATCACGTTGTTGGCCATCTCAGTGGAAGCTTTGCATTCATAGTTTTTGACAAATCCACTTCCACCCTCTTTTTGGCCTCTGTTAGTAACCATACTCCCACATACCAATTCTCATCACCATTGTAACTTTTCATTTCTTCCTCATTTTGATTTTACTGTTTTTGGCAGGATAAGAATGGTAAGGTGCCTCTGTATTGGGGAATTACTGCTGATGGCTATGTAGCATTTGCTGATGATGCAGAATTGCTTAAAGGTGCTTGTGGAAAGTCACTTGCATCTTTCCCTCAAGGTGATTGATTAATTGACTTCTATCAGTGTGTTGAGAATAAAACAGTTTCTCTGACTGCTAACACTCTTTGCTCTCTGATTGCACAGGATGTTTCTACTCCACAGCTGTTGGAGGATTGATGTGTTATGAGAATCCTAAAAATAAGATCACTGCAGTTCCTGCTAAGGAGGAGGAAATCTGGGGTGCAACCTTCAAGGTAACAAAATGAAACAAATACATTAATTATTCTTTAGAAACTACTGTTACTGTCTTTTGATCTCCATTGATGAAGTTGAGTTGAGATCCAATTGTTTTTCACATCAGGTGGAAGGGCCAGCAGTTGTTGCAGCCAGACAATAGATATTCTTTGAAGAAATGATCACTGCAATGAGGCATAGGAAGAGTGTACCTTAGTTCTATCACTGTTTTTCTTATCAGCACTTGGTTCTATCAGTGTTATCAGTGTACAGTTACGTTTCTCAATCTAATAAAAAAAAAAACTCTGCTTTTAAATTTCCTTCCACCATTCTATATTCAAATTTTCAAAACAACAAAATTAAGACTGAAAAGAAAAACAATCACTTCCATAGCATACAGAGAACAATACACATTGCCACTGGACTTTCTTAACCAATTAATCAACTTATTGGCAAATTATTTTAGATTCATACAAAAGTTCGGTTTCTGTAAACTTTTCACTATGCACATTTTGAAAAAATTATTACATGAATCAGAATATACTTATCAAGGATTTTTATTTTATCTCTTTGTTTTTGTTAAATTTAGCCAAATTGGATTTAGTATCCTTCACTTCTGGTATTCTTTTTTGCACGTGAAGAGATTCGAGTTGTCTGCAGACGAGAACGCAACATAAACGTGATATTAAAGATACATTCCATATTTGGTTTCATTTTAAAAACGGAATAAAACAGGACACATACGGCAAAGAAGAACGTAAAAATAGGAGTATTTGATTTATGAAAAATAGAAAATAAGGTGATTAATTATTAGGTGTTAAAAGGGAATTATGTTGTTTAAAGTAATTATTACTCCTTTCCTCCAATTTGGGAAGAAATAAAAAAGTGTGGCTCACTTTTTTATCTCTCTCTTTCTCCTGAAAATGCTTAATTTTATTTTTCTTTTATTTTTTTTCTTGCTCTACTTACTTTTTTATTTTGAATAAAGAAAGAATATTTATTCGTTTCCCATTTTGTCTGAAAGATTGTCTTATTATTAAGACTATAGGGACACATATAATCTTTATAATCCTAAGAAGATCACATGCATAGTCAAATAGATTGGATGTTAAAGGAGATTGAATTTTTGACAATGGAGATTTTGTTTGATTAGTTTCGAAGAGAATTTCGCAGCGAGTAACCTTGTCACGAACCACAAAAAAGACAAAGCTTGTGTGAGAAACTAGAAAACGAAGATGCAAATGAAGGGGATAATGAATTTCATAGCCAAAGATTTTTTCTGCATTTGAAATTTACAGAGATTATTTTGATTCCTATTAAAAGAAAGTTTCATTTTAAAGAGTTTTACCATTAGTGATTAAAATATTAAAAGAAATGTAACTTTTTAATATGGTATAATTATTGATTTGCTAGTTAAGTTCAATTTGATCCCCATACTTTTGGTTTGTTTAATTTAGTACCCCAATTATCTAAAAAGATTCAATTTAGTCATCTCCATTAAAAAAAGAGTTAACAGGAGTCATTTGAAGTCACTTAACAATTCAAATTTGTGCCTGAGGAAGAAACCACATCAATTTGGTTAGATACTTCTTTCTTTTTGTAAATTTCAGGCCTTCTCTTTAAAGTAGCTTGAATAACAGTTAAAGCAGCCTGAATAACAGCTTTCAATATATTGCCTTTCTCATCTTTTGAACTACTTGACGTAGTTACAGATATTTTAGCACCAGATTCTTGTTTAGTACCAACACTACAACCTTATAGAGCATGGCCAAATTCCTAACATTTTTCACAGAATAGGAAAGCATTAACCGCGTTGGCATTATGCGATTACTAGAACTATCTATGCTTTTCTCAATCTGATTAGTTGTCTCCCGTGATTGAGGCAACACACCCTGTTGAGCTTCATCAACACAGATTGATGTTATCTTTGTAAATTTCAAAGAAAAATGAAATTAGAAATAAGATATCACAAAACCTAGATCTGAAAGAAGAATCCCACACTTGAAAATGAAACCAAACTATCAAGAGCAGCAAATTAACCTTTTCACCCCATAAAAAAAAGAAAGAAAATACAATAGCAGGGTTCAGAACCCAGAGACCCGCACGGACCCGACCGACAGCCAGAGACCCGGACCCCCCGTCACCCCGGTGTTGGGTCCCTCCGGAAGAAGGACCGATCTCCCTGTCGAGTTCCCCTCGGAAGGACCCGGGACCCCCCCTGGACAGACCGAGACCCCAGTGACCCAACCTGGATATCGACCGTACCTAGGATCCCGGACTTGACGCGAGACCCCCAGACCCGGAGCTCAGGACCCCCTGGACAGACCGCGGACCCCAGCGGCCCACGCAAGGACCTCAGCCAGACGCGACCCAGGACCCAAAATCCCCAGGACTTGGGGACCTCGGATATCCAAGATCCCACCTGGAGGAGACACGAATGTTAGTATTTATACATAGCAGCTTATGTGCTGCAAATTATCACATTACATGCGTAAGAGACTCGTCACACCTCACGCTTGAGCCTCTGCATCAATGCGGCGTAAAAGCGTAGAAGACGCACTGTCTAACACATGAACTTGATGAGACGACGAATGGTAGGGTAGAGGTTTGAACCATGAGTTGCCTTCGCGAATCCTTGCCTTTAATAGACGTGGAAAGTGTAGGAGTCGTGGGTGGGTAAGGTATGTTTTGGCTCAGTGGAAGAGGTAAAGGTATGTTACACTATATTGATGCTAAAAATTTTATGACCGTTAAAGGTACGTTAAAGGTAGACGTGGAGAGTGAGTGTAAGAGTCGTGGGTGGGTAAGGTATGTTAAAGGTATGTTTTGGCTTAGTGGAAGAGGTAAAGGTATGTTACACTATATTGATGCTAAAAATTTTATGACCGTTAAAGGTACGTTAAAGGTAGACGTGGAGAGTGTATGAGTAGTGGGTGTGTAAGGTATGTTAAAGGTATGTTTTGGCTCAGTGGAAGAGGTAAAAGTATGTTACACTATATTGATGCTAAAAATTTTATGATAGTTAAAGGTACGTTAAAGGTAGACGTGGAGAGTGTAGGGGTCGTGGGTGGGTAAGGTATGTTAAAGGTATGTTTTGGCTCAGTGAAAGATGTGAAGGTATGTTACACTATATTGATGCTAAAAATTTTATGATCGTTAAAGGTACGTTAAAGGTAGACGTGGAGAGTGTAGGAGTCGTGGGTGGGTAAGGTATGTTAAAGGTATGTTTTGACTCAGTGGAAGAGGTAAAGGTATGTTACACTATATTGATGCTAAAAATTTTATGACCGTTAAAGGTACATTAAAGGTAGACGTGGAGAGTGTAGGAGTCGTGGGTGGGTAAGGTATGTTAAAGGTATGTTTTGGCTCAGTGGAAGAGGTAAATGTATGTTGCACTATATTGATGCTAAAAATTTTATGACCGTTAAAGGTACGTTAAAGGTAGACGTAGAGAAGGTATGTTAAAGGTAAACGTGGAGAGTGTAGGAGTCGTGGGTGGGTAAGGTATGTTAAAGGTATGTTTTGGCTCAGTGGAAGAGGTAAAGGTATGTTGCACTATATTGATGCTAAAAATTTTATGACTGTTAAAGGTACGTTAAAGGTAAACATGGAGAGTGTAGGAGTCGTGGGTGGGTAAGGTATGTTAAAGATATGTTTTGGCTCAGTGGAAGAGGTAAAGGTATGTCACACTATATTGATGCTAAAAATTTTATGACCGTTAAAGGTACGTTAAAGGTAGACGTGGAGAGTGTAGGAGTCGTGGGTGGGTAAGGTATGTTAAAGATATGTTTTGGCTCAGTGGAAGAGGTAAAGGTATGTTACACTATATTGATGCTAAAAATTTTATGACCGTTAAAGGTACGTTAAAGGTAGACGTGGAGAGTGTAGGAGTCGTGGGTGGGTAAGGTATGTTAAAGGTATGTTTTGGCTCAGTGGAAGAGGTAAAGGTATGTTACACTATATTCATACTAAAAATTTTATGACCGTTATACAAAATTAATAGAAAGCAAATATTAGTTTCTATAATTACCAATCTACCTTATTTGACCGTTGATGATAAAAAAATTATGACCGTTATGTAAAATTAATAGAAAGAAAAATGTATAATTACTCGTATGGTACCCAGTTTGGGGCTAGTGTGTCAAATAGGTACCCGGTTTAAAAAAAGTATCAATTGCATCCCAACTCTTGAAAAAGTGTTTCAATTAGGTCCCTTTCAGTCAGTTAGTCAACGTGCCACATGTCAGTCTGTGATTTTTTAATTTTTTTAAATTTTTTAAATTTTTTTAAATTTTTGAAAAAAAAATGACACGTGTCAAGTCCCTGTGTGTGACACGTGGCATTGCAATGCCACGTGTCAATATCATTATCAGATGTCATTGTGTTGATTTCGATTTAGTCCTCATATATGTTTTTTTGTTTCAATTTAGTACCTACTTATGTGTATCTGATTCAATTTTGACCTAATATTTTTTAATAGTTAAAATCCATTTTTTATAAAATTAAAAGTAATTAAGTATAAAAGTTTTACAAAAATTAAGTATTTGATATTTATATTAAAATGTAGTGGTAAAAGTCATTTTATTAAGTCATTTTTAATAAAAAAAAATAGTATAACATTCATACCAATAGAATTTTTGGTTTAAAATTAGTAAGAGACAATATTGTTCTATTTTGGAAAAAAAATAAAAATTAACAAAATTTGAATACTTAATTAAAGGGTTAAATATGCTTTTGGTCCCTTAATTTTCAGTGAATTTTGGAATTAATCCATTTTGAAACTTTGAACCAATTTAGTCCTTCATCTTTCGAAATACGTGGGTTTAGTCCTTTTAATCAAATTTTGTTAGGTTTATTTGATATTTCCTACGCATTTCAAGATTATACTTGAGTTGTTTATATTGTTTGACACATTTTTGTTTTAATGTTAAGTCAAATACTATTACTAAATTGGTCCAAAGTTTTGAAATGGACTAATTTCAAAATTCACTGAAAGTTAAGGGATCAAACACATATTTAACCCTTAATTAAAAAGTAATTAATAAAGTAATATGTTAAAAAGTCGTTTTTAATAAAAAATATTAGTATAACATTTATACAAATAATAAATTTGGTCTGAAATTGAGAGAAACAATATAAATATTAGTACTTAATTTTGTAAAAATATTTATACTTAATTACTTTTAATCTTATAAAAAATGGATTATAAAAATATTTTAATTATTAAAAAAATTTGGGACAAAATTGAATCAGATACATATACTTAGGTACTAAATTGAAACAAAAAAGACATATATGGGGACTAAATCGAAATCAACACAATGACATCTGATAGTTACACTAACACGTGGCATTGCAATGACACGTGTCACTAACAATGCCATGTGTCACACATAGGGACTTGACACGTGGCATTTATCATTTTTTTTTCAAAAAATTAAAAAAAAAAACCACAGACTAACACGTGACACGTTGACTAACGGTGCTAGTCAACTCCGTTTTAAAGGGACCTAATTGAAGCACTCTTTCAAAAGTTGGGATGCAATTGACACTTTTTTTTTTAAACCGGGTACCTATTTGACACACTAACCCCAAATTAGGTACTATACGAGTAATTATACCAAAGAAAAAATTTCGAACTGTTTATTTAACCATCAAAAAATATAATGACAAGTAAAAATTAATAATTTTGACTGTTATATAAAATTAATAGAAAACAAATTTAACTGTTTCTTTGACCATCAAAAAATAATGGCCAGTAAAAAATACATTTGTAGTGAGATACCTCCAAGAAAAGCATCCATTTCAAAATTATAGGTGTCAATATCCCTCTTAGTGAAAAGAACAATATTCACTCTAGACAAACGATGAAATCATTACACACTCCAAATTTCAATGTCTTGAAAAAAATTTAAATTATCAAAAAAATGTCAAACACACAAAATGTCCTTGCTATCGTCTAAATCCAAAATAATCATTAAAATGTCAACAATAACGTGAACAAAATATACAATTCTTTCTCTCGGTTATACAATTTTTTCTTTCATTCTTGCACTTAAATTTTGTTCATTTTAAATATATTAACTATTCTTCTATATTGGGATCTAAAGTTCGGACAAATTTTTTTTAATTAAATGAAATATTATATTATCATATTCTTTAAATTCAGGTTGATGATTGAAGAAAAAAGACAGGACAATTTAATAGTAAAAATCAATTTCATGTATAATTATGATACAATTTCTCTACGTAGATTCATCATGTATAACAATGGATTCACTGAAAATTTAAATGTGAATTTTCACCAAAAAATTGACAAACGAAAACACAGTTTTTTTTTATTCTTTATCAAAATTATTAAACAAAAAATAGTTTTTACTATAATGAATTCTTTGAAATAAAAATAGACTTGGAACTCGAAACAATTTAGAATTTCATTCAAGATACCAATATCTCAAAATCCAACTTCTCATCCTCATCTTTCACCCTATCAACACTCCCAAAATCTTTAAAAGCAATTTTCAAGTATTATTTTTTATGAACTTTTAAATTACAAAAGTTAGATTATTATTACATAGTACAACCATATACAAATTCAAAATTAATGTAATTTGGATAAAAAACAATCCATTTGTTTCAAGAATAGTGTAGTTCGATTTAAAATTAGTGCAATTTAGTTCAAAAATAATACAGTTCGGTTCAAAATTAGTGCAATTTAATTTATAAATAGTATAGTTTGATTCAAGAATAGTGCAACTTCATTCAAAATTAGTACAATTTCAATTCAAAAATAATGTAGTTCAATTCAAAATTAATGCAGTTCAATTCAAAATTTATACAATTCGAGAAATAGTTCAATTCATAATAGTCAATTTCAGTTTATATTGTAGTGTAATTCACTTAAGTACAATTCAATTCAATTTTTTAGAACAGATTTGAATTATTTTTCAGTTCAAGTGAACTAATTCTCAGTAGTTCATTGTAGGTTTTAACAGCGTAATACATTTCAATAAATTATGTTCAATCCTAGTCTTAGATAAGAAAGGGAAAAAATATATAATTTTGTTATATTTTCATTTTAGTATTTTTTTAACGGAAAAGTATAATAAAATTCTTAGGGTCTTTTTAATAACAAATGAGAGTAATATTTTATTCGTGTTTCCTTCTTCGTAGATTTTTAAAAGTTTTCATTCTAGTTGATTTGATAGTCTCAACTTTTATTCTCTACTCGTTATGTTTTGCATTTGACTAATTGGGACGAGTTGTTACTTAGTAAATATATTTATAATATCTACAATTTATGAAATTGAAACAAATATCTTTCACAAGAATTTATCTTCTTTGCGTGGAACACTCTCCCATTAATAACTAAAAAGTATTTTGTTCGTAATAAAATAAAAAGGTTGTTTAAAATATTAATACAAGGTAAGGTTGTTAGTGTATTTAATTAATTATATTTTAGTTATACTTAACCGTTGTTCCAAACATTTTTCCCTGTTTATTGGAACGGCTACCACTTCGCAAAGATGTTGCTGAACAACTAGAGATTGCTCATCGTAGTCAGGTCTGTATGATTATTCAAATTATTCATTTCATTGTGTGATCACCTTTTACAAATTACGAAAATGCTGAAAATGTGTTCAGCACAACTATTGCACTTCAATTACTAGGTAAATGCCCGGATTTTTCTAACAATCTATTTCTTTGTTTCTTAATTGTTATTTATTTATATTTACATTTATATTTTATTGGATGAAAATTTATGAGATCATAATCAGAAGGCATTTTGTATAATATGACAGTGTTGTATATATATAACTATTAGAACTTGTGTTAATCAAACATTATACTTATTTTATTTCACAAATTAACAATATACATGCTGGTAATATTGTGTACACTTTTTCGGTAGAAGATGCAATTCATAGTTGGAGATTGATAAATTAAGTAATGAATTCAGTAATTATTTTTATAGTGCACATTATTACAAGATGTATGTTTGGTCATCGATATCTATTTTAGGAGTTTTTAACATATAAATTACAATAAACTTTAATTTATTTAATCTTTTCATTAGTTTTCCTCATATTTAATATATTATCTTTTTTTTTTAAAGAAATAGACCTAATTTTAATATTACATAGACTAAATTTGTTAGTATTTATTAAGTTACTTTTTTTTTTCAATTCAAATTAAAACAAAATTTGTATTTAATGTTTCATACACGAAGTTATGAAAAAGTTACATGCAATAAAAGGTATAAAAAAAATTAAATCAACAATAGTTTAAATTTTTTAAAATAAATAAAAAAATATTTTGATTAATATGCATTAAATTAATTAATTTGAATAAAATAATTTTTCCAATAAAAAATGTACAATTTTCAAAAATAAATAAAAACACTGCAAAATTTAATAAAAAATAAAAATTTGTCCAGAAACTCAGTTTGGGTTTGGGATGCTTTTGCAAACTTAAAAACTTCTAAGTTTTAACTTTGAATCAAGTGCATGAAAATGTTGATGCTTTTCTGTTTGGTGTCCTGAAAAGTGCTATAGATGTTTGGCAGCTCAGAAAACGTAATAGAAGTAAACTCAAATAAATGCATTGTGCACCTTTTAACGTTAAATTTTAGCCAAACTCTGTTCCACACACTTTGGCTATCATTGCAAAACAGGCAGACATGTTTTAAATATTCAAAATGAAAAGGCAGACCAAACTGGGAGAAATAAAGACAAGAAAGGAGAAAACTCAAGAAAGAAAGAAAATATTATTGCCACAAAGACTCACATGGAATGGAATTAACTGGCAGGAGAAATGTCTTCCAAACTGCAACAAAGAATGCAAAAGCTTAAAAATAACTTAGTCACAATCCCACAAACAATTTCGTTCTAGAATACACTACCTTTGTCCCAAGCATTCAATGATGTCACCAGTGACTGTGGATCTTTTCTTCTTCAGAAAAGCAAGTGATGCAGCCTTTCTCAATATAGCAGACCCAGCGATGCATCCCAAAACTGTTGGATTTTTACAACTGAGATTCGAGTTTGACCCAGCAGCCAAGATATGTTGACGTGCCCACGATAAGAAGACAGCTACACTGCACAAATTAACATAAGCATAAAAAGAAATTTCAAGTTACAGTGGAGTAGGATGTGAAGAAATGGATTAAAGATATCACTCCATATCCAACGAGGAATTTAGTAAAGATTTTAAATCATATTAAATAAAATGAAAGTGGTTTTCATAATCCCCAAAAACATTTAGAAGGACAGGAGCGTTGGATGGAATGGATTCTGCCATGTTTTATTTTATTTCATCATAATTTTGAAAAACTCAAATAATGAAGATAGTAATGTCATTCCATTTTTTTCCCATCAATAAAAAGATTAGCCAATCAGTAATTGAGTGCTTTACTCTAATTCTCAGAACTAATGATAGGATAGTTTAACAATGAAGAATGCCTTAACAGCATTACCGAAATAATCTCCTTCCAGAAGTACTTTTAAGTATTAGATATAGTTGTCCAGCCAAAAAGATGAGGATATGATTTATTCATTTAAAGAGGAAATCAATATTCTACTTGAAAGCACATCAGCAAATTTGGCAATAGAAAAATCAACTACTGAAAATAAAGAAATTTCCATCTCACACAGAGACGAACCACCAAAACATATAGCATACGAGAATTTTGAAACAAGAAAAGAGGACTTGCCTTCCAGAAAGGATATCACCTTGGCCACCGCAACGTCTAGGAGAACCATAGATGCTCACCGATTTGACTGCATAAATGAAAATAATATCACAATCACAAACGACTTCTTAGCATTTGCAAATCTCCATTAATATTCTTTATGCTGATACAATTTATCCACTAGAGTCGCTTGTACCATGACTAAATTTTCTAGTCATGCTTCATAGAACATTTCTGTGTTCCACCAAAACCTAAAGGCCTAATCAATATAGCCATAGGAGACACCCAACACGTGCACCAAAACAGACTAATCTAAAATGAAAGACTTCTTTGTTGCCCTTGCAGAATACTGTTATTCAAGGAAAATCTTTGATCCCC
>Ga0209589_1004533_pt1 | contig 23966 bp, 12 predicted proteins | sample CowpeawhiteBW_FD_187525 | JGI IMG/M metagenome (GOLD analysis project Ga0209589, IMG submission 187525) | Root nodule microbial communities of legume samples collected from California USA - Cow pea white BW (SPAdes) (version 2) | ecosystem: Host-associated > Plants > Roots > Nodule | place: USA...
AAAAAAAAAAAAAAAATTTTTTTTTTTTTTTTTATATCTATAACTTTTATTCAATTTTAGATTAGATTATATACTTTAGGTGCTTGTTTTATTTTTCTATTTAAAGTAATTTTAGTTCTATTTATAAAATCATCAACCAAGTAATGAACGGCAGAGATGATTTCGGATTGTCGTTGTTATCCAGATTTCATATTCAAAGGAATATATATGGAAAATGATTGTGTTTATAACGTAAATAGAGAAAATTGATTTAAATTAAGAAAAAAATGTCACAAATGAAATGAACCACAATGTGTTAAAACTTGTCAGGTGAAACATTTATCATTTGAAATATAATTCTGACACTTGTCAAATTTGTACACAGAGAATGTTTTTATCTTTGTTGTTTTGTTAATTTTCTTAAGTTCTTAAGATTATTCCTCGTCACGTATATTAACTTTTATATCTTCTTTAAACATTCATGAGTTTAAAGTTTTTTCCTCCTTTTTATCAATATTAAGATTAAGATGTCTTAGTCAAATTGAACTTATATTATAATTCCAAAATTTAAATTCATTTTTATATTAATTATTTTGTTTTATACCTTAACTCATTTTACTCTATTTTCCAAAAAAAAAAAATATTTAATTAAAATAAATATTCATATAATATATGATATGCTTGTTGTAATAAAAAGCTTGACAATAAAATCTTTAAAATGCTTAATAATAACATTGATATTTATAACTTTATACAAAATATATATCAAACAACAATCAAAATTAATTGACTATTAACAAGTTTCACAACTAATTAACTCCGATGCAAATCAATATTTATCAAATTTAAAAGATAAAAGTTCTTTAAAGTCCATATAATGTTTATTAAATTTAAAAGTAAACAACTTAATATATAAAATATCTCCATTTCCTTGGTTCTTTATTTATCTCTTGTCTTTCTCCGAATTATTCTTGTCATGTCTCAATAATATAGGCAAGAACAAAAAAAATTCAAATGAGTGACGATTTTAAAAAAAAATCTAGACTCATAATTTGAATAAAAAAGAGAACAAAATTTTAAAATTCTCCCCTTAAAGATTTTTTCTCAATCATTTTATTAGAGGAATTTAAAAGTAACTTCATTTTTTTTCTTTTTCTAGCATTTCTTTCTTTCTAAACTCATTTTATTTTTCTCTTCCTCTTTCTTCACAATATCTGGATTAAAAAAAACTATTTCTTCATATTTTTTTCAAAATTTTATATTTCTATTATTTTATTCTCCTTTTTCATAATATAGAAGGAAAGTGTGAGCCTTCAAAGTATGTCATGTATAAGTTGGTGGTCCTTTTCAATTGGAATATCATATTATTTTTTGTGTTACTCTTAAAAGGTTATACATATTTTTTTTCCTCAAATTCTTTTTATAATTTTTAAGGAATAACTCTCAATCAACCTATTACAAATTTGTACTAAAAACAAAAAAGATATGTAATAAATTTATCGTGAACTCAAGTTGTCGAGAATAAAGAAAACTTCAAAGAAAATTTAAAAATAGACTGAGTATCAAATCAAGAAATAAGTTAAACTAAGTAATTTTAAAAGACCAAATAATGAACCTGGAATTATATCAAGAAATTTGGAAAACAAAACAAATAAACTAAACGATTAAAAAAACATTATAAAAAATTAATCAAGTCTTATTAAATTATTGTAAGTAATTTGAATATTTAATAAATAACTCGTTTAGAAAACCAAGATATTGTAAGACCACATATCTCATAACACTATACCTACAAATAGAGTCAAGTGATTAAGAACTCAAAGAAAAAAAATAATAAAATATAATTCAAATTCAAAAGTTGACGTAAGAAGAAAATATTTAAAGAAACAATCGATAGAGAAAAACAACTCACTAATATGGATTTAACTAAAATTGAAACTATAAATTATTAAACATAAAAATTAGATTTTATGACAATTTATTATGATAGTTATTATTTATCTGAATGAAAATTGAAAGTCATTCGTCAATAGAAAGAATAAGAGATTATAGAATTCAATTCACATGAATGTGCTTCGTTTGCATCAGATGATGACGAACGATCAGATTCAATTCGAAATAATTCCAAATTATGATTTTGGTAATTCAAGACAAAGATATTCATTTGACTGAATTAAGCTATATCAATATTTTTGTGGGGAATGAAATAATCACTTTTTTTTTAACCAAACATTAATAAACCCATAACTTCATTCAATATTAAAAAGTATATTTTGAATCTAATTCAATATTATAAGACTAACTTAAGACGAAGTTGTGCCCACTAATTTATTATAAATTAATTTTATTTCTTCAACGTTAAATTCAAAACTAAATAGACATAAACTTGCAAAAGAAAAAACTTAACTAAGTTCAAAATGAAAATAATCATTTAAGGATAAATACAGTCAAATAAAACATAAAACTTAAACAAAAATACACAATCAATTTTTTGTAGTTAGATATCTTAAAATCTTTTCTTTCAATTTTCTCGAAAGAAATTCCAAACTTTTTTATGATTTTTTTTAATAAATTTGTAATTTCTTTTATGACACAATTACTCAAATTTTCTGTATATTATTATGATGTTCTCGAATAAATTCTTTAAATGAATAATTTGTTTTTTTTCCTTGTACATATTATTTCACGTGAACATTTAATAAATATGACTTAAAAATCAGTAAATTTTAATTCGGTGTTACTATATATAATACATTTTATCTCAAGTTGATGACATATCAATTTCTTAAAGAAAGTTTCTTTCACCATTTAAATTTTTTTTTAAGGATTAAATATGTATTTTATCTTTAAAATTTAGTGAAAATTATAATTAACTCTTTTTAAAATATTTATGTTAATTTAGTCTTTCATTAAATGTGTAAATTTAATTTTTTTAACTAAATTTCATTAAGTTTATCATGTTTTATAGTACCTTTTATTTTTTTTCCTGTATTGACAACTACGTTGAAGGTTAAAGTACTTAATTACAAGCATTTAAATTACTAAACATTGAATTAATATCTTGACCATTTCAATTACCAAACCAATTTTAAAAATATTAATCTACTACACTACCTAATTTGTTTCTTTGCAAGGTTCTCAGAGGTGTTCTTCACAATTAAATTTATATATTTATCAAAAATCCCACTACTATATTCTATTTTGAAATAAAACTCTTAAATTCAAAAGAGCCAATTTTACTTTATTTGCTCCAAGAAATATATCTTCCAAAACAACGAAAAAAGATATAAGTTTTCCTCATTTTGTTAAAAGAAAAAAGAAGAGAGAAAGTGTTAAACTTTGTTTTATAAATCATTGCATATTTTTTATGATTTAGAGATGATTTTGAAAAATAATTTTAATTTTTTTGAATAATAAAAATAATAAAACAATGGACACAAAATCCTTTTTAAACAAGTATGAAACATGTGAGAGTCACGTTAATAAAGCCCCACTTTAAGTCTCTTAAATATATAATTCTATTTATCAATAATATTTAAAAAGAAATTACTTAAGGTAATGAAACACATTAATATTGTTATAGGTTTTTTAAAAAATGAATGTTATTAATTTTTAAAAAGTTTCATTTTTAAATTATTTTTTAGCTTAAAAATATATATTATTCAGATACGGTTTCAAAAATCACACCACCTGATTCCGTCACTTCCCCTAAAAGCTAACCAGAGCTCAATCGGAGATAGAGAGAAAAAGAAAATAATGACTGAAGAAGCGAAAAAGAGCATTGCCGGACCTCTAACGGTGAGGCCCAACACCGATGACCGGAAACCGTCACCGTTACCGGCCGTCCCTCTGAAGAAGGTTATCATCAAGAGCGCCGACATGATTCCCGACATGCAGAAGGAGGCCGTTGATATCGCCGTTGCCGTTAGTTTTAACAACTTTCTTTTCCATTTTCTTGGTTGCATGGTTCACCCTTTTGGATTCTGTTTCTGGGTTTGTTTGTGCTTACTGTGTTGTTTCGTAAAGGCTTGACTTTTTTCGGATTAATCAGGCCTTTGAGAAGTACAATGTAGAGAAAGATGTCGCGGAGCAGGTAAAGAAGGAGTTCGATAAGAGGCATGGCCCCACTTGGCATTGCATCGTTGGTCGTAATTTTGGTATTTCCTTTTGTTCTTTTTTAAATTGTTATTATTTGTATTCAATGATTTTGGTACTAGGGTATACTTTGATTTGTGGTTTATGTAATTCTTCTCTACTAGAAATTGAGTAGATGTGGATCTGTGTAAGTTAATCCTTGTTTGCTTCTCTGCATGATTGAAATTTAGAAGTGATGCTGAAACCTAGGTTTTTGCTTTTGTGGGTGCATGTGGTTGATTTTGTAGTTATGGAATAAGATTTTGCAGCCTTCTTCTTAGCTCGATTAACTAGCGGAATGGTATATGAATATGTAGATTAGTTGGTGTGGTTTGTGTTGTATTAATGAGTCACCATGACTAATGTACTTCTTTGACAGATAATTTGTTCCACTTTGATTGTGCCTATAAGCTGTAGAGGATGGGGTTTTCCTTTATTGGTTTGAGAAGTCTTTTCTTGAATCAGTGGTTAGTGGAGGAGAAAATGGTTGAATATAACATTGGCTATTTACATTTTGTGACAGGGATAAATGCTCCCTGATATTTCATGTTAGTGTCCCATGATTCTGGTCCCTCAAAATTTATAATAACCAGGGGTCTGTTTGGACAAGCTTCTTTTTCCCAAAAAAGTAGGTTTATGTTAGCTTATGGATAAAGTTATTTATTTATTTATTCTTTGTTAAAAGACCTTATGGAAAAGAACGTCCAAACAGACACAAATTATATTTGCTACTCAAATGCAAACTTAACGCATGGAGAGGGCCTGCCAGGTGGGATGAAATCACCAATGTTCTGCATTTGTACAGAGGGCAAATATGTGGTCTATCGCTTAGATTAATAAAGAGCTAATGACTCTAGGGAGTGCTGGGATTCTCTAGTAGTATCTAGTTGGAAATTTGCCAAAGTAGTTAATCTGTATGTATGATAAAGCTTTAGGGTTTTTAGTAGGTATATGGATTGATCTCTTTTTTATTCTGCTTTTTAAACTTTTTAGAAAAAAATTAGTTGATATTAATATTCTAGGCGAATGATGTGCTCTGTCTTTCATGAAATATCTTACGTGAGATAGAAGTATCGAAAATGTGCTTAAACGAGAAATTCATCCTAGTACTTTCATTCATCTATAGGAGTTCGGTACATCAAAGATACAGAGAAAAGTAATGATTAATCCTGCACATATAGGTCGGATAGGTAATACAATGCATAAATTACACAATTCTGACAATATTTTCCATTTGTTTTCAGTTACCCTGTTATATCAAGGATATATGCCCGTTAGACTGACTCTATTAGCAGTTAATTATGTTATGATTAATATAGGTTAGTTAGTCCATTGGTGGGTTACATAGTGAGTCAATATTCATGGTTGAGAAGAATTCTATCTTGTGATTTGAGAGGGAATTTTTCGTAGGCCCATAATTAAAGTGCTTCAGGGGAGGCAAAGCTGAGGGACAAAAGCTAGAGGAAAATGGGCCTTAAAGGGGCCTTTGGGTGTATGAAAGTGGAAAAGAGCTTGTGGCAAGCAAGGAGGGAGAGAGAGAGAGAGGCCTTGAGAAAGGAAATAACATAATTGCCAGGTGGCAGTGGTGGAGGGGGTGGGGGAGGCAATGGAAGAGGGGGATGTGGGAGTCATGCTAGAGATAAGGAAACAAAATGGAGGGTGTTAAATAGATTATCAAAATGGTTCAGGGTGGTTGGTTTCATGGTAAGGAAAGGCGCTGGTTCTCTCTGAGCAGTTTAACCTCCTTAGCTACTGTCTTTCATTCTTCATTATTGTAAGGAGCACTGCTCTATTACAATACCATTTAAGATTTTATCTGTGTTCTTTTTTTGTAAAATTCACCGCAAGGAGGAATTCATCCGTAGGTGGAAGTGTTCTCGTAATACAATATTTTTTCCAGTTTTGTTTCATCCGTAGGTGGGATGTCAAGAGTTTTTTCAAGAAGCCACTAAACTACCACCTACTGGAAGGCGTGATCTTACTAGAAATAAAGGAAAGGTCTCGATTACCTTATATCAAGCCCTATAGGTACCCCACCATCTAAAGGATGCAATAGAGATGTTTGTGAAAGACATAAGTAAGTGCAAGTCTATTCTCTGATTTTAGATTAAGAAATGGGAATTGGAGTTTTTTACTGATTGTAGAGCCCTTCCATAGCATTACTACCCACATTAAATTCCCAATTCAGGTTATAGAGGAGCTCTTGGATGAATTGTATGGTGTTATGATTTTTTCAAAATTGGTTTCTAAAATCTAGATATCACTAAATTATAATGACGAAGAGTGATATTCATAAGATGAAATTCAGATCTTATGAGGGACATTACTAGAAATAAAGGAAAGGTCTCGATTTGAGTCATCCATTTTCAGTGATAGAAGGTTTTGATGTATTCATTTCAGAAATCATTCACCTTCATGGTTTTGTGAATTTCATTGCTTTGGATAGGTATGGGTGGTCATGATTGAATTCTAGAAGTACTTAGATTTAGGATAAGACTCATTGATCCTGTTAGTGACCTCCGTCTGCCCATTCATTCTTTGTGCTAGCATCACTTACAGGATCAGTGAGTCTTATCCTAAAGTGGATTATGTGTGGGAAGAATTTTGGTTTAAAATTGTTCCCACAATGTATCTCTTGGTATGGATTCCATTTAAGGCACTTTATGGGAGGGATACCCCCACCCACCATAGTCTAGTATCATTTGGGAGGCAGCAGTTTTCTGGATAAGGTTTTCCCTGATTTTCACCTTGAGGACAAGGTGCAGTCTATAGAGGGTTAGTATTGATGGGCCTAAATAGACCTATAGGTGTATGAGGTGAAAGAAACAAGTGGAAAGAGTAGTGGGATCGAGATGACAATTGGCTGCTGGCAGTTTGAGAATGGAAGAGGAGGATGTGGTAATCATGCTAAGAAGAGATGGAGAAAGGGGGGGGAATCACAGAATGGAGAGGGCATGAACAGATTCTTGAAAAGTTTCAAGGTGGTTTTGGGGTTAGGAGAGCAGCTGGTTCTCTCTTAGCAGTTTATCACTCGTAGCTAGTAACTCAGTCTTCATATTGTAAGGAGCAGTGCTCCATACCATTTCTGTTTAACAATTTTCTTCATATTTGTCTTAAATTCTCTGTACTGAGGAAGATCCGTATGTGGTAGTGTTCTCCCAATATAAATATTCATTACTGTTTTGTTTCAATTTGATTTCTACCAAAATTCATGTTGTGGGAGTCCAGGGAATCAGTTGTGCTCTTTTCTGTCAATAGAAAGAAACTATTATGTCTACTATTAACTAAGTGCTATTGATATTGCAGACCTAGACTAGCATGTATGAGAGTAGAATTTGATAGTTTTCAGTCTTTCATATATTTGCTTGAAATGTTCAGTATCATCCAATGTACTTGTGAAAATTTTCTAACATCCATATAAGCAGTTGCACTTGCTCAATATTTCAAACTTGAATGTAATGTTCAAATTCAATGTCAGCCACTAGGATTTTGTGATAACGAGTGTTTATATGGAAAATGATATGATATGATTTGATTACAGAACTAGTTTGTTAAATATATGATTTGATTACATTAAATAGAAAAATATGATATAATATAGTATGACATGATTTTATTTCATCAAATCGGAAATATCTTTGCAGATATTTCTCATTATTAGTTATTGATTTTGTTCCTTATTAGTGTATCTCTTTTCATTATAAATAAGAATTCTCATGTGTATACTACACACTATTACAAGCAATTCTTTCAATATGCTATCAAAGCCATACCATCCTCTGTGACATATTTTATTGGTAATTCGCTGTTGGGAAATGACCTTTTTCGTAGACACATTGGTCCTGACTGTCACTTTGTCTCTCTTTTGGGTGTACAATATCCACTGTGGCATTATTTTCTCTCTGGCAACTGCCATTCTCTCCGAGCATTTTTGTAGCTGTTGTGCCCTTTCAGCATTTTTGTGCCCTAGCAACCTGAACTGCCGCAATGACCTAGCTCTGACAACCAGAACCTTGAATACCGAGTTTTTATTTTAATTTTCTCTTCTTATACCTTTTTTTTTTAATCTTTCCTTTGTCATCCGTCTTTCTTTCAAAATTCTGCTCCATCTAGTTGCTGCTCTGTTTTTATTTTAAATTTCAGAACCTGTTTTTTGATTTTTGTTCTCAGATTGCTTATAAAACATTGTTAAGAACTAAATTTAAGAAGAAAACAGTGTTTCATTGCATAGGAGTACCAAAGGGTTGAATTATTTATATACTTTCCCGACTCTAACAGGTCCTTTCATAATTCCTAGCTTCTATTAAGTTTAAATTTCTACTCATGCTATATTGTACGCGTAAACATAGTCTCGGCCATGACCAGAATAGAAGAGTTGCTATTCGCACAACAATTTCCTACAACATTACTTTTTCACTCTATATCTCTCCATCACATCACTCATCTGCATACTCTTGTCTTATCCCATTGTAACAAAATTGTAGGAAGTTGTATACACATAATTTCTCTAACAAGAATCACTTTCGACAGATAATCCTATTTGCAGTTTCTTTTCTTCTTTTCTTTTTGAATTTTTTAAGCCAATATAGATGAGAATGCCACTATGATTAGATTAATGATAGCATTTTACAGTTATTCATGTTAACTTTTAAGTGCATGTTTGGATGCGGTTGGGGGGGCTCAAAAGTACTTTTACTTCCAACAAAAAACCAAGTAGAAAATGAAACTCGTGCCATTGAAACCACAGTTACTGGCGCTAGAAAAACTGAGTATTGACATGATTAATGATCTACTTTATTACATTTTCTTGTCAAAACATCATATTCTTTTCGTTTTTGCAGGCTCCTACGTGACTCATGAAACAAATCACTTTGTTTATTTCTATTTGGATCAGAAAGCGGTTTTACTTTTTAAGTCTGGATAAGTCCAATTGTGGTGGCAAAGAAGATGACAGCAATGAGATTTGTCTTGTGATTATGCTGCTGATGTATTCAGTCCTCCATGTATCATTGTGCTTGTATATTTCATGTCATGTAAACTAGTTCTCGGTTTGGATATCAACTTAAGGATCACTTCATTTTGAGATTAGTGTTCTTTTCTTCTCAGGATTTTTTTAAGAAAATATCAATTAGAGAAAAGCTTTCTGATGCATGTAATAATATTTTCGGGGATATTGTTTCATGGAGTATTTTTTGCATTTTGGGAATATTAAGTAAGAATATTTATTCCCATATTTCTTAAAAGGTTATAAAAAAAGTTTTGGACATCTTTCATTCTCAGAAAAGTTATACAGAAACATGGCTTCGGTAAGAGGGTCTTAAAGTTAGATTTCTACAGGAATATGAAGTTATTTTATAATGTTCTGTGACAATAGAAAGTATTTCCAGAAATAACAATAGTTAACCAAATATATCTTTAAGCATGCTTAATAACCACATTTAAGTTATAATACCTCAAGAAATATATGATTCTTAATAATGCAATAACATTGTAACTAGTAAAACTCTTCACCGAATGATGTTATTTAGGCGAACTATAAAAATAAATATACTGATATTTAACTGATAAAAGATAAATCTTTGTATTGAAAGCAAAAGTTTACATTGAAACGTAAAATAAGATAAGATTTTTCCTTAAAACACTAACCAACAAGTTGCAAAAACATTGCGTAACATTGAGCAATAAGTTACAAAACCAATTACCTAAGAAACTCATACTATCAAAATTTGTAATGAAATGGTGTTGCCATGCATGAGACGCACGGGTACCAAAAGACAGAACAACAAAGTTCATCCTCACAAACATCATTCAATCAATCACAGCCATTGGTCCACCTAGTTTCTGTCGTGCAAGGATTCGCATCAGTAGACCACACCAACTATGCTCCACAATCCTTTTACATATTCTTCAGAACACTTTATTTTCGTCAAAATAAAATTCTTAAATTCAAAAGACACCAATTTTATTTATTTATTTATTATTCAATAATAGAAACAACATATTCTCCAAAACAGTGCTTATGGTGGGCCTTTTGCTGAACTCGGAAGCATTCTCTGGAGTGTGTGGTGTGGTGTTGCTGTTTCTACACTTACCACTGCAACTCTTTTCTTTCTCCTGCATTTCTCAGCTTAGCCCCCCCACGTCGCTTTCACTTCCCGGAAACCCAACTTCATCATCAAAATTTCATATATCACACACAGATAGATAGAGAGAGAAAGAGGGAAATTGTAAAAATACAAAATGAGTGAAGAAGTGAAAAGGAACATTGCCGGACCTCCAACGGCGAGGCTTAACACCGATGACCGGAAACCGTTACCGGCACCGGCCGTTCCCCCGAAGAAGGTCATCATCAAGAGCGCCGATATGATCCCCGACATGCAGAAGGAGGCCGTTGATATCGCCGTCGCCGTTAGTTTTAACGACTTTCCTCTCTTCCTTTTCTTTGTTGCGTGGTTCACCCTTTTGGATTCTGTTTCTGGGTTTGTTTATGCTTGCTGTGTTGTGTCGTAAAGCCTTGGCTTTTTGCGGATTAATCAGGCCTTTGAGAAGTACAATGTGGAGAAAGATGTTGCGGAGCAGATAAAGAAGGAGTTCGATAAGAGGCATGGCCCCACTTGGCATTGCATCGTTGGTCGCAATTTTGGTAATTCATTTTGTTATTTATTGTTATTATTATTACTTGTTCTAAATGATTTTGGTACTTAGGTATACTCGGATTCGTGGTTTATGTGACTCTTCTCTGGTGGAAATTGAGTAGATCTAAGGTTGTGTAGGTTGGTCCTTGTGTGTTTGCTTCTGTTCGTGGTTGGAATTTAGAACTGATGCTGAAACCTAGGTTTGTTGTTGTTGCATATGGATGATTCTCTGGTCGTAGAATAAGATTTAAAGGCTTTCTGCTTTCTTATATTCTCCAGCGGAAAATTGTGAGCTGAATGGTATATTTAGTTTAATTGGTGTAGTTTGTGTTGTGTTGATGAGTCACAATTACTTACGTACTGTGGACCTGTGGTGTGTGGTGCGTTGCTGGGGACAAATGCTCCCTGATATTTCATGTTAGTGTCGTGAACTTGACTTGATTCATGTAGGGCCTGTCATGTTGGATGAAATGTTCTTGATGATGCTCTGTATTCTTAGATACGGTCTAATTGATAATGAGCTAATGAAAAGTGAGGGTGCTACAATTTTCAAGCTATTATCTAGTTGGAGATTAGGAATTCATGAAATCATCACTGGATGAGTTGTTTTGCTGCGAATCACATTGCTGGGCCATTACTGTTATATATTCTTCCCCTCTTCATCTGTCTGTCTTTCATTTTCTATGGATATCTTAATGTCAACACTCCATTCTACAACCCTGGTGCTTGTTAACAAGAACCTTTTGAAGATCGAAAAAGTATTTACAATTGATGGTTTCTCTTGAGTCTTAAATACCTGTCAAGTTCAGTGCCGTTAACCTTTAAAGTATCGTCCAGTCCATAATGTGAGGCGTTTGCTCAAATATTTATGTTGTGTGATTGCACATATTATTATTCAAGTTCATGTTAATGAAACTATTGTATCTCTTCGTAATCTGGTAAAATAGCAAATATATGAGCATGATAAATCTTAAGGTTCTGAGTAAGTCTATGAATTGGTCTTGTGATCTGCTTTTCAAACTTTTAGATGATTCGCTAGTTGATATTAATTTTAAGCAGAATGAAGAGCTCTTTCTGTCATGGATTATCTTTTCCATTTGTTTTAATCTTCTATGTCAATATCTGGTACATGTATTGAGTAGAATTTCAAACACTTTCGAGATAAGGTTGTTCATAAAATGATATAATCTATTGCAAATTTGCAATTGCTAAAATTAAACTGACAAACCAACTACCAAAAATACCAAAAAATCAATCTACCGTCTTTCCCTTAACAGGCACTGCCTCTATCTGTTCTCTAATTCATCCATTATTTGTGTTATCTATTTTTGTAAGACCATACTCATTTATCTATGACAACATTATCATCTCTATAATACTTATCTTATGTTCTTGGTATCTCATTGTCCAACATTTGTCACTGTAGAGCATTATCTGTAGATGTTATTACACGATGATGAAATTTTCATCCAAGCTTGAGTGACTACTTTAAACTGCTAAGAACACCTCATTTATTCCTCCATTTCATTCATATATCTTGAATCTATGATTTTACCCCCCCTCTATCACTTCATTAATAGTTACTTTGCATGATAGATCCAAGTAACCACATTATGGAATTGTAGCCATATTCTGAATTATTTATAAGTAAAACCTAGAATTAACATGATCACATTTTCTGTCCATGTAATGCAACTTCAGCAAAGTTCTTTGTTTTCCATTTACATTTGACTTCATAACATAACTCCCTATGTTATCCAAATGTAGGATTAGCCATGTAATGATTTGCTTAACAGCACAAACTAGGCAGAATTAATTCTAAATTATTTAGTAACATGGTCCCAAAATGTGGTTCTTCCATCATCATTTTAAAGTAGTTTTATTGTTAAGTATTACAATTTAATCGAGAGCATTTGTTTCATTACATGGGAGTATCAAAGGGTTGAACCGTATATAAACTTTCCTGACCCCTGCATTCAGTTAACAAATCCTTTCACAAATCAAATTTTAATCAAGCTTAAATTGCTACTCGTGCTGATGCATGCTTAAACATAATCCAGGCCATGAGCATAATAAAAAAAGAGTTATACTGATACCATTAGCACAACAGTTTTCTACAATTCTTTCTCCATAACTTTTTCACTTGCTATCTCTGCATGATATAATTAACTTATTCCATACTTTTGTGTCTTATCTTCACATCACGTGATTATTAAAAATAACTGTACGGATTTTTTGTGTGAAAATAATTTCTCAAAGAAGAATCAGTTTGGCAGATTTTGAATTTTCAAACTCAACAGTGTCACATACTTGCACACAAAAACATTAGACAACAAACACTCATAGAAAGAAGCACTAACATGTCAGAGTTGTAGCAATACCTGTGTTGTTGACACCTAATAAACCCTTTGGCTACTCCTAGTTTCATTTTGCATTCTTTAAAAAATGTTATACAAATATTGACGCGAATAGTCTAATTTATCTGTTATTCTTATGCCATTGAACACTATTCTTTTTTCAATGAAATTCAGATTAATGCAAGTGAAGGCAGTTTCTAGTTCTTTCTTAGCTTGGTAATACTTTTGCTACAGTTACTATTAAAGTGAATTGATGGAGTTCTCTTCCTTTTTGCAGGCTCATATGTGACTCATGAAACAAACCACTTTGTTTATTTCTATTTGGATCAGAAAGCGGTTTTACTCTTCAAATCTGGCTAGCTTTATTGTGGTAGCAAAGATGTTGAGAGCAATGGGAATTATATTGTGATTGTGCTGCTGCTTGCACTCCTCCTTGTATTAATTCCACTGACATTCAAAATCTTCGCTGGACATTCTTCTTCTTGTATATTTCATGTAATGTAAACCAGTTCTTGGTTTGGATATATATATATATATATATCTAAGGATTAACTTAGAAGGGTTTTCAAAGAAGAAGATATTATATCTTAAAAATGAAATCTTTCTGAAGCATGCACTGAAATATAAAAACAATGACAGTAGGTTTGTATCTGGTTATGGAAATTACTGTAGGCATTTTAGATAATAGTTTTGATCTGTACTGTTTCAACGTTGACTTTTTTCATCATTTGGTTAATGTAATTTTTTTTTTCTGGAACAAACTTTTAAAAAGGGAAATGAACAAATAAATAGCAAATTCTTCTGATAAAGTTTGTGATTTTTCGGAAAGATTGTGATTTTTAATTATTATTTATTTATTTTTTAAAATATAAAAAACTAATTTTTATTAAGACTATTTTATTTTTAAAAAAATTGTCAAATGTTGATCTATTATTGTAATTTTTTTTTCTTTTTCATATAAAGTTTTAACTGACAAATATCAAGAATCACTGATTTTATCCAAGACAAGGGATGTTAAATTTAAGTTGCTAGAATAGTAATCAGTTAGTAAAATAAAATAAACAATCAGTTAATATATATATATATATTATTATAAAAGTATGTTGACAGTATAAAAAAAAGAAAAGTAGTGTGACTTTTATACTGAATAATAAAGAAGAGTTTTTTTATAAATAAAATGATTATATATGATTATTGAATTAATTGGTTCTGGATGAGTTAAGTTTTTGAGGTTTGGGTAAGAGAAATTCTGAAAGAGCAGCCAAAGAGAGTGTACTGAAGATAAGAATTCTGAAACGTGTGCAGGGATAACTTCCTCCTGTATCTTATAGGTGTTACATCTGTTATATGGTCAACACCTTTTGCAGCCTCTGTCATACATAAAATATCAATATATCTATCACACCTTTACCAAAACTAAATTATTAAATATAATTTCATTTTACCTGTTTCCAAACTTGTGATATTGAAAAGTGCGTAATATTTTTAACGAACATATTTAAATAAAATTTTATTTGATTCCTTATTCAATAATTATCTATCAGTATAAGTGTTTCCCTGTGAAAATTCAAGAACTGTAGAATAACAAAATCTCCAAGCAACATTGCTGATAACCCTCAGAATTTCCTTTTACTGATCTGAAGAAGCCTCTACATGCAGCATCAGAGTTATATTTGATAAATCTGAGTTTGAGTTTTTATTTGGTAGCTATGTTTATTTCCAAAGATAGAAATTCCACTGATTTATTATCCTGTTATAGTCTTATATGTCTGTTCTCCAGCTGGCACACATCAAATTATCATTATTCGGATTCATCCATGTGAGAAGAAGTTGCTTGTTTGGTACAAAATTTCCAAGCAGTACTATACTTACTGTGCAACCAAAATCCAAAATTTTTTTCATCTTATTCCACCACACAAAATATTGATATTTTGGTGAATTATTGCATTCTTCTAAGCATCGCTTCCTCTTTTCAAACACTTCATTTAGTTAAAAACAGAAGACAATCAACTACTTGTCCTCTTTCCCTTTCTAATTACATGAAAATGACTGATAGATGGTTGAAAATACTTTTATTTATATATCATAAATTTATCTTATCTCGAGTTGATCTAACAACTTTTTTCGACGTTCAGTAAAAGATTACAGTAATGACAGAATAATATAACATATCCTGAAAACATCGATGATTGAAACAAATGTTATAGTTTCTAATCTATAAAAATGCTAACTTATCAAGTTCTGAACAACAAAAAGATGTTATAACTTCATCATAGATATTCCCCATTCAAGTCCAAGGTTGCTCCAAAACATCAAACTCAGTGCATCAAAACCAGATTAGTACTTAGTTGACAAGCAAACATGGCATTATATGCAAAGTTGCCATTCAGGGTTAGGCACAAGCCAAGGCATACACACTACAAAATATGATATATAAACGAAATGCTCCTGAGAAGAAAAATATACCTGGAGTTGATCAAGTTAAAAAAAATGCCACTTTTGAGAGTTAAAAACATCAAACGTGCTATAGAATCTTGTACGACAACCCTCTAAATGCGAGTCACAGGAAAGAAAACTTGAGCAATAGTAACAAGAGTTGTGCATTGTCATTTTGGTTAAAAACAAAGCTATCAATTCAATGCTTCTATGGGACTCACACACACACACTCACCATTTGCAAAAACTACCATGATCCTCATTCAAATTTTAACATTCATGACAAATAGAAAACCATGGTCCTGATGAGTCATACCCTATACACACTAGTGGAAACATGTTTGACATAATAAGTCACATTCCAACAAAGCAAATAATGTCTCAGACACTCCTAAAACCGTGACCAAAAAGAAAGGGTCAGGACTTTGTCTCCGGTTTGTGGACAATAATGATAGAATAATGTTGTGTGGACATTAAATTTTGGTCCAGGCTAAAGAAACAGGATAAAAAGGAAGAAGTGATAATGTATGTGAAATGACAAAAAGAAAAAATGAAGAGAATAAAAGTTATTAAATGAGGATCTACACTACTGAGATATTTATGTGCCATCATCATTGATAGTTGAAAACCACAACACAGTTTACTATTACAAAACATAACATCAGTTTGATATTTTCTCTATTTACCGTATCACATCATATCTTGAATCATATAAGAAAAAAATATACTGACATTTTATGTTAAAAGTGTACTATATTGGAAGGAAGAAATACAGATACAAAAAAAAAAATAGACAGAAAGAAAGAAGAAGAAGATGAAAAAAAGAGAATAATATAGTAGTTATCTTTTTTTTTTTCACTTCCATTTTCTACTTGTTTGTGTGGATAATGATGGGTAGTAGTAACATTTAACACATGCGTGTCTATAAAACATTAATATTTTGGATCACACGTACGGTTGAAACCAAACAGGTTGGAGAATGGAGCCACATAAAATAAAAGTTGAAAGGACATTTTGGCTTCATACTAGGAAGCAAAAGGACAAAAACTTGGAAGTTATTACTACAACACACAAGCATGGGTAAAACAGGAACCTAGCTAAAAAACAAAACAAAACAAAAAAAAAAATCCCCCATTTTTGGTCAACCACTATTTTCTCTCTATTCCACCATGGCTAGGTCATGACTTCATTCATTCATTCATCCATCATCTATAAGCAAAAACCACCCACTCAAATTCTTCCTCCTTTCCCATGTCGACGAGCTTCTGAGGAGGAACCAGACGATGTGGGACTCATGGCAGTGAAAAAAAACTTCTCTTTCTCAAAACTCTCTTCCTCATCCATGAAAATCTGCTTGCACCTGCACTCCACGCTGCAGAAGGCCCTGTCCCCTCTTCACACATTCATGTTTATAGAAGCAGAGAAGAATAAACTCATTTAATGTGTGTGAATGAAAAAGCAAACAAAAGATCTTGGCTTTTGTCAGAACAGAAACCAGAGAGAAACTAGAAACGAAGAAGCAGAAGCAGAAGCAGCATGCAGTATTTTAAATAGACTAAAACAAGATCTGAGTTTGAAGAGAGAGTGAAAAAAAAAAAAGAGTGTCAGAAAAGAAAGAAAACGTTAAGGTGAGGTAGGAACGTTAATACTCACTTGTACATGTAGATGTCTTTCCCAGGTAAGAGTCTCTTTCTGCAGAGACAACATTGGTGTAGAAACGTTGGTTCCTGAAAATGAGAGTGCTGAGAAGCATTCACTGCAGAAGAAGGAGAGTGTTTGTTCATGCTGCTAAACACCGTCGTTTTGCTAATCACTTGTGGAGTTTTCTTGCTAGCACTACCTTTCTGTGCTTCTAACACTACACTCAGACCCATCATCTTTCATTCTACGTTTTTTCTATCACTCTTTTTCTGAGAAAAATGGAAGAAGAGAAGAAGAAGATGAAGAATGTGTTGGAAGAGATAATAGAGAAGAGAAGAAAGAGGGGTCAATGTGGTGGGTCCCCTACAGCTACGGAGCAGTAACAAAGATCAATGATTTGACTGCTTTTGCTATTCAACTGCCACGTATAGGTTTTTTTTTTTTTTTTTTTTTTTGGTTTTTTTTTTTTTCTTTTTTTTGTTTTTTTTTTTTAGGTTAATTTGGGGTTGAAGGTTTTTGTCTGGTAGTGATAATGTTCTGCTTGAAACACTTCTGGCTGATGCATGCATCCATCTATTATTAATAAAAACAATACAGCATGAGTTTTGTATCATACTCTCGGCTACATTTTCATCTTTTTTTTTTTATGTCTTTTTATTTTATAACATGTGTAAATTTATGTTTTCTTCTCGGTAAATCCTTTTCTGTAATTCCTGTTCTTCTAAAATTTCAAGCTATTATTCTTAACTTCTTGTATTTATTTTAGAGTATATCTTTTATTTACATACGTTTAAATAAAATGATTTTTCTAGTTTGTGTATGCTTTTTTGTTATTATGATTAATTATGTTTCTAATTTTTAAACTTAGACGATAAGAAGTAATTTGTTTTTTTTTTCTTAAAGTTTTATGTATTTTGGTTTTCAAATCTTAAAAGTGGATGGAACAATTGAATACACAATTAGGATATTTTTAATTAAGTTCTCATTAAGAAAATTGTCTTATTAAAATATTCAAATTCTTTTAATTATCTAATTATCTAATTTTATGATTTATATTATTTTATTTTAAAACTAAGCTATTATAAAATTATAAAATATAATTTTATAATATCATAATTTCAAAATTTTATAATTTATAATTTAAAATTTCGTAATTTTATTATTTTTGTAATTTTAAATTTCATAATTTCATAATTTCATAATTACATAATTTTATTATTTTATTATTTTATAATTTTATATTTTATAATAACTTAATTATAAAATATAAAATTTGAATCGTAAAATTTGATAATAAAAAAATTATGAAATAAAAATTATAAAATTATATTTTATATTTAATAATTTAATAATTTTATTATCATCTAATTTTATAATTTTATATTTTTTATAATTTTAATTTACTTTAAGGAAAATTTTAATTAAATACAGAATAAATCCTTGAGGGGTTCATTGTTATTAAAGTCTCTTATGAGAATATGTAATGATCTGAGTAAAATAACGATGTAAAATATATGCAACATATATTAACGGTACAATCTAATTGCAAAGACTTATTAAAATTTTGAGCACTCAATTAACCATCAAAATTTAATAAAGATTTAATTGAAAGTTTATAATTTTATCACAGACTCAAAACCTAATCAAGCGATTAAATATATCACATAACAAGATAAATAATATGAAGAGAAATTTATGAAAATATAAAAATATCATTATTTTCTTAAAGCAAAGTTGGGTTGCATTGCATGGTTTAACGTGGTAGGGTGTTGCTTGTGATATGAGTGCATTTAAACGATTGAAGAGAACCACTTTTGGGTTTGTCTTAAAACCAAACGAACTTCCCACCTACAAAAAGCAAGTAATGGTTGTACTACGATTGTGTAATGGACAATGGATAATGACTATGCATTAATAATCATATTTGTCTCTATTATTATTTTTTTCTTTCTTTTCATGGAATGTTTTATGGGAGAAAGTTTACTAATGTTATGTTTTTAGAATTTAAATATTCCATACATCGCATTTTAATCTTTGAGTTTGATGCATACTTAATTAGGATGTGAATTTATATAATTTTAAGAGTCTTATAATTACAAAATGAAATATTATGAATCATATGATTATAATACGAAATATCATGAGTGTTAAGATTTTTTAGGAAGTATGAAAATGAGAGATATAAGATATATAATAGATAAAAGAAATATGTTATATAGAGAAATTGTTATTTTATTTTATTCATATACTCTCTCTGTATATAAATAACAAAGTGTAATCGAGTATAAACTATTCAATATTTTCCATATCTCAATCTTGATTTCCTAATTATAAAATAATAATTAATTTTTAAAATTGAAAAATATTTTAAAAAGCATAAATATTTATTAAAAAATATTAAGTAAATATTCTCACCAATCGGTCATATAATAAACCCTATATTTTTGAAAAAAACAATTTGTCTTACATATAATTTATCATCGAATAAGTAAAATTAAGTTAAGGGTGCAATTAAGCTAAGAGTGCATTTTTCATCCTTCATTACATTTTACAAAATAGTCAATTGACAATTGTACGTGAATGAATAAAAAATAGTACGTCAAATAACTTTATGTAATCTTTTTTGAAAATAAAGTTACAAAATTATTTATTCGATAATTTTTCCTTTTCAAATGCGGGTTTAGACGGGTAACGAACTTAAATAGGTGTAAAATACACAATATATATATATATATATATATATATATATATATATATATATATATATATATATATATATATATAATATTTAAGAAGTTATACTTTCTCTAATAATTCTTTAAATGATTTATTGCTAAATAAGTACTAGTAAAATATATAATTTCATCTCATTTCCGATTATGAATGACATAAATTTATATTTAGAGTATAAATTTATATAAATAGAGGTGAAAATACATAATACAATGTATGTTTATGTTTTTATTCTTAAATTTAAAAAAAAACGATAAAAGTAGAAAATAAGTATAAAATCATTATAAAAAATTATTAATTTGTAACCAGTTTTAGAGATAAAAGTAATTAGTTACTATATTAATTAATTTAGATGCTCTTAGCTCAACAATTAAAAGATCGACTAGTACTCCAGCATGATGAATAGAAGACCAACGAGTGGTCCCAGTTCGAAAAATAAAAGACGGACACGTGCTCCTAACTCGAAAAATAGAAGATCGGCTAGGGCTCTCACCTTGGAAAATAAAATACCAACTAGTGCTCCTAGCTCGACAATTAAAAAATCAACAAGTGTTCCCATCTCGACAATTAAAAGACCAACGAGTGTTCCCAGCTCGACAGTTAAAAGACCAACGAGTGTTCCTAGCTCGGCAGTTAAAAGACCGACGAATGTTCCTAGCTCGGCAGTTAAAAGACTGACGAATGTTCCCAGTTCAATAGTTAAAAGGCCGACGAGTGTTCCCAACTCGACAATTAAAAGATCGACGAGTGTTCCCAGCTCGGCAGTTAAAAGACCGACGAGTGTTTCCAGCTCGACAGTTAAAAGATTGGTGAGTGTTCCCAGCTCAGCAATTAAAAAGACCAACGAATGTTCCCAACTCAACAATTAAAAGACCAACAAGTGTTCCCAGCTCGGCAAATAGAAGACCGGTTGGTACTCCAAGCTTGGCAATTAAGAGACCAACTAGTGCTCCAAACTTGACAAATAAAAGACCGACTTATGCTATCAGCTCGGCAAAAGAGTGTGTGATTTTTATTTTTTCGCTCCCAACTTATTTAAGACGGACCGATGCTCTCAGCTCGACAAAGGAGGATTGTGATCCTTTTGGATTGGTAAAGAGCAGACTAAACCCTACTTATTGTGTTAGCTTGGATGAAGGAAATAGAACGTGATCTGGCTTAACAAATTTAGAAAGAGACGGTTGAGCTTCAAGAGCAACAAGTGAATACAACCTACATATATACCATTAAAGCGTTGAGAACTCAAACAAGACAAAAGAAACTCCAAACTCGGCTTAGAAATCAACTAACTCAGCTCAAATGGGGTTGACTAAAAAGTCAATTTAAATCAATTGGCCTATAAATGAAATACTTATTTGAATGGAAAATTTTGTCTTAAAGGGGATAAACTTAAAGTAAAAAAAAGTTCTTATCATTCTTTAGTTTTCGAATTAAGATTCTCAATTTTTTATCGGAATAATATTGGTATGTGAATTATAATCTAGATTGGTTTCTAATATTATTTATCGGCGTTTTAATTACTAAAAAAGTTGATGTCAAAATTAGTCTCTAATTTAAAATTAAAGACTAATTTAAAATTAATAATTAAAATTGTTGTAATCAATGTTAGAGAGCAATTTAGACTATAATTCACAAATTAATTATAATTTTTTATTTATAATAGAAATAATTTTAGATATAAATAAATTTTAGTTTATAAAAATATATCTAACTTTGTCAAAATAGTAACTAATTATTTTGGTCTCTAAAATTAGTTGTTATTTAATGATTTGTTTTTGTCGATGAATAATTTTATTATGAAAAGATTTTTTTAAAGTAATTATTGAATTTTAAAAAATGGTTTTAAAATCTGAAGATTAAATAATAAAATTATTTATATTAATAAGGATAAATTGGATAGAGATGTGTAGATAAAAATAGTAGTCACAGTCATAAAATTAAATATTCTTGAGATGAAAATGAGAAATATTTAGTATTTTTATACGGTAGCAAGATAAAAGAATGTGATAGATTTGCATATAATTTTTCATCCGATCTTTATATTTGTATTTACTTTAAATTATTAAAATATCATTTATTTATTTGGTATTTTATTTTAAAACTTATATTATTATAATTTGTTTTACTATTTAACATTGAAGTGAAAAAATATTTTCTTTTGGCATCAAAACATTTATACTATTATGTTTGTTTTGCTTTAATTGTTTTTTCAAACTTAATTTATCTTTAGATGTATGACAAAATAATAATGAAACATAAATATAAATCTTATACCCATCAAATATTATAAACAAAACAATATACCCTTTTGCCATTTATTGATATGTGCTACCTTTCTTTAACATGTGTTATGGATTACCTTAAAATGCCTTCTATTAATTATAGTAATTATCATATAAATATCCATTAGTAGACTATGAAAGGTAAAATTGAGAAAATAATAAAGAATGGATCACTACTAAAAAAACTCATATTTTCTGTTAATTTTGTTTTAAATTTTTTTCATAGGAAAAATTTATAAATTTTGTTGTAAAAGAAATTTGTAAGAAATTGTTACTAATTTTTTTGTAGAATATTTTGTATAAAACACTTTTCGCAATAAATTTTGTAAAGAATACTTGTAAATTTAATAATTTTGTAAAAAATAATTACCCAAAAAAAATTATATGTCAATTAAAACTTAAAAAAAATGATAAAAAAAAGTCTTGCAAATATTTTTAATAAATTTAAAAAAAATCTAATGTAATATAAGAATTTACAGTAATCACGTTGAAAAAACAAATTTTATATAGCATCTGTGTTTTACCGAACTTTATTACTATACACCGGAAAAAGTCTAATACATTACACATATGAGTGTTATCTAGATTTAGATAAAATGTGCAAATATTAATTAAATATATGTGAAATAAAATACATTTTAGCATAAATAAAAATATGGGATTAATAGGGTATTATTCTTTTGTCAAACATAAATGTTTGTTTTTATTTATTATATAAAAATAAAATAAAAAAGTGATTTATAAAGTTCAGAAATAAATTGTATGAATCAACTAAGCATATCAGGTGTCAATATTATCCCTATCTGTAGATTAGATACTTTTAGATTAATATCTCAATATATGAATTAAATAAAGTTAAGAAAATATTAATTAGTAATAACATAGTAAGAATTGATACATACACTAAATATAGAAGAAGTTATTGGAGATATCTTTAATGCTTCACAAAATGAATATTGAAATTTACTATGTAAGATTTAATAATTTATATAACATTGTACATTTATATTTAAAAAAATGAACCTGTATAATTTTAAAGAGACAAATTGGGGATGGACCACCCTCACTTCAATCCCTCTTTTGTCCGTTTCAGATAAATAACATAGTACATATGGGTTATGTTATTTATTTTATCTCTTAAAAAATAGAATGAGACAAAAAGTTATAATTGTGATAATTTTTTATTTTTACCACCAACAAAATGGAGTCCACTTATTACATTTTGTTCTATTTATGTGGAAAAATTATTATTATTAGAATATGAATCATTTATAGCTTGAATGAATGTGGTAGAATTGTTAGAAAGTTTTAAATTGATTTTGGTGAATTTTATTGAAGTGAGAGGCTAAAATAACAGTGAGATGAATATTTTGTTAAATTAATTTCTTCTGTAATGTGGGACCAATGTTGAATGTTGATACAATAATCACACAGCTGCTGCAATAAATTAGGTACCAAAAATTCATTGTGCAATAAATTGGACAACGGTTGCATGTGTGAAAAATGTTACAATTTCAAAATCATTAGAATAAGAATTTAAATTTTCTATTATGAAAAAAATAAACTAGTTTGTCACATTAGAAATTAGTTTATTTGTAGTATTTATTTAGTATTTTAAATTATAAATACATTTTAATTTATTAAGTATTATATTTTGAAATATACTTAGTTATAATTTTTTATTCTTATTTAAAATTGAAAACAAGAAATAGATTATATATATTTTAAATTTGTTAATAAAGATTTAAGTGAATAAAAACGTAAATACA
>Ga0209589_1004537_pt1 | contig 23941 bp, 14 predicted proteins | sample CowpeawhiteBW_FD_187525 | JGI IMG/M metagenome (GOLD analysis project Ga0209589, IMG submission 187525) | Root nodule microbial communities of legume samples collected from California USA - Cow pea white BW (SPAdes) (version 2) | ecosystem: Host-associated > Plants > Roots > Nodule | place: USA...
TTAGATGTTAAGCTTTTTTTTTTTTTTTGAAAGTTAATAATCAATGAGTGCTTGTACATTTAGGACCTGATTTCTGTCAATAAAATAATCGATAATATGGTCCTAGGTTAACCTCATTTAAGATGCTCGTATGTTTGATTTCACAAAGTAATTTTAAGAATGTAAAACATTGTTAAAATTTTCACATTCTAAATTATGTACATAATAATAAAAATAAAAAATTTACTTTTCCCAAAGCAAAATAACAGTTCTCAAATCTAAAAAGGAATTCTTACAAAAATTAACAGTCAAAGAAAATTTTGTAAAAATAAAAAAATAGAATATATTTCAGAATTGAAGACATTAAGTTTAACTATCTTACAATTATATTTAAATAATTTTTAATTAAGAAATCATGGCATTTATTGAGGATTCCTCAAAGCTTCACTAATATTTCGGAAAATTGCTTTGTACATTCTATAATTAACTTCGTATGCCTCATCATATGAAGAGTTCAACCACAGATAAAATTGATTAAAATATGACAAAGTTGTCTTCCAACAAATTCGAATAAGAACTAACAACTTTTATAAAAGTACATAGAATTGTTAGAAATACAAATTCAGGAAAGAAAGGAGGTTTTTAAGCAATACATGATAAAAATAAATAAAATCAAATATGAAAGGACAAGTTGATTCTCCAAAATTTTTACAGTCAAGTTTTTCATTGGCTATCACATTATTTATTTAATTTATAAATAATGACTTCAAATTAAATAAGTAAACATAAATTAATTAGTTAAGACTCTAAATTATTCCAATGACTACAAGTAAGACTTTGTTTAGACTTCACATGTTCCAAGTGTCAAGTCTTACTCTTTTCTTTTACTTTTTTACTTCAACAAACAAGTGTATAAGTTTGAATTAACCAACCAGACTGTTAGAAATGAGTTTTAAGTCTAACTCAACCCACAAAATCAGCTTGTAAGGTGAGGTTTGCACCTTACTTATATACTATGAAATTGCCTTATTTCTAGTCGATGTGTGACTTCCAACACACCCCCTCACGCCGATGTATCATCTCGTGCGTGAGACTAGAAATTAATGGGTGCTCCGTTAGCAGCCCGATAGCGGGTGGAATAGAGTGTCCAAGAAATCTCGCTAGGATAGACTTTTTTTCTTAAATAATGGCTCTAATACCATGTTAGAAGTGGGTTTTAAGCCTAACTCAACCCCACAAAATCGGCTTATAAGGTGAGGTTTTCACCTTATATACTATGAAATTGCCTTATCTTTAGTCGATGTGAGACTTCCAACACATACATTAATTAATTCATATAGTTTTTCATTTGTTCCAACTCCTACGAGTGGAATCCTAGTCACACTACACTCATTCTAATATCTATGAATGAAGTGTGTTATACCTCGTAAGTTACAATGTATACATATGAAGGACTTCTCTTTTAGTTAAACAAAAGATTAATAGAAAACTAAAAAGAATTCTAACTAATAAGATTGAATTATAACCAAACATTATAATATAGTCTTATGAACAAAAAACAAAACCAAAAAGGAATAGAGAAAAATATACTTTGTTTGAATAAAATAAAAGATCAACACATTTATTGCACTAAACCTCAAAATCAACTATGAAGTTACAATAGTATCAACCTAAGAAGATTTAGTCTTCCATGAGGAAGACCACTCAAGAGTGAGGAAGTGAGATGGATAGGTGGATGAGGTGATCAATCGATGGGAGAAGCGATGGTGGCTCAATTATAACAATTATGAATGATCACTTATGTTGCTTAGAAACACAAAGCTTAAGCTTCGCTTAATGAATCCACACTAGCCACTTCAATTGTAAAATGCATATTAGAATTGGCTTTACATTGACAAATTTCGTGTAGATATTGTATAGAGAATTAAGGGATTAAAGATCAATTTTAAGTTCATAGATACAATGTTATCTCTAATGTTATCTTGTGTCAAGATGTTCCTTAAATCTCACGTAGAACAAAATCTTAACAACAACTTTCATGGGCAAAAAAATAAACTCAAGAGAGGATCCAATGGGCCCCAAATGCTTGGGGTGGCAAATTGGACTAATATGACCCATTTTTTCCTATCCTACCATTGGCCTACCAAAAGCAGGTGGGGTGGACTGGACCGTTGTAGCAAAATAGGCTAAAAATCTTCAACCTGCCAAAATATTTTTTTCCATTTTGTATTTTTAAAATATGTTTATATATATGTATATATTAAAATTACACTATAAATATTTTATAAGTTTTATTTGATTATTTAATGTCTTTAATGAAATAAATTAAAATGAAATTATTATCTTTACATATTAAATTACTCCATTATAATTAAAAATTTGAAATTAATATGTAAGTGTTAACGATTTAAGTTACAATATCATTGTATATTTGCGTCCTTTAAGTAATATACTACACAAAAATTAAATTTTTAAAGTATTTTTTATTTAAATTTTTATTAAAAATAAAAAGTAGGTTGGCGAGATGGGTCAAAGCGACTTGGCAAGTTGAAAACTCCAACCTGACTTGCCAAAATTTTGGTGACTTGCTAGGCCTAAGCTTGTTATACCATCTCTACCCAGGGATTCAGACGATATTTGTAGACGAGGTTCTCTTGACAATATATGTTAGACGAGTCTATCAAATGAGTGCATTCGATGAGTACACCAGACAAGTGCATTATACGAATACATTAGATGAGTCCATCAAATGATTTCATTAGACGATTCATACTAAATGAGTTCATCAGACGATTCATACTAAATGAGTTCGTCAGACAATACACCTAATAGACGATATCATAAGACAATTATGGTGAAACACTAAGTAGACGAGTCTAGTGAAGTGTGTCAGACAAATCTAATAATGTACTGACTAGACGACTTCAACAAGACATTGGTCAGAGGATACCTTGATTAAATGACTTCAATATGACTTGTCCTTTATAATCTTCTCTTCTCTATCTTTAAGAACACTTTATTTCTTCTTCAAGCTTATTATCTTAGCTTCTCATATTGAAAAATCTCCAATTTAGCCATGCTTGTATTGTTTACAGGGCATTAAACAATTCAGCCTTGTACCATATGTAGACAATCTATAAACTTGCTTTCACTTCACAAAGCACACATTACAACTCAAGAAACATTTATGAAATTATAAAACATAATCAAAACTCAACTCAAATAAATTATCAAGTCGTTTAATGGGTTTCAACATATTAGACTTTTCTAACTAGAGCTGTTCTGGTCAAGAAAAGTGCCAGATAATTCTTAACCAAAACAAAAAGAAAGAAAATTTTTTAACCCTAGCTTACGACTTGCTTAGGTCAAAAATAATCTGTCCCCTGACCATGGGAGTAAAACTCTTATTTATAGAATAATCAATTACAAATATTAAATCCTATAGATAATACAAAATAAAATTATCCTTTTCCCCTAAAATATCTCTAAATATAATAACAACCTTACATTTATTCAACAATCAACTAAATCCCCTAAATGCTGAGCATAATTTATTTGACATTTTTATCCTCGGCCCTACCCCGATCTATCAGGTATCTTTTATCCCACCCGACCACCAGATTTTCCTAACTATGACCTCGGTATAACACCGAAATAATTCTCTGGCCGAGTACACAACTCTCCAACTTCTGCATTTCCTCGTCTCAAGAACGAGAAAAGCAGGAGTTGTCTTTTCAATAACTGCTCCTCACCATTTCCCATAAAATCATAATTGCCCCTTGCATATTCGCAACCACGTGTAAGCCATCTAACGGTCTTTTTTTCCTCTCCTTTTTAAATTTCAACCACTGCTCATCTCCCTCTTAACCTACGCAACCGTAAATAACCCTTCATCTTCTCACTCTCTACGCCCACGCTCCTTCCGCTTTCACCTATCCTTTCTCAACCGCTATTTCCTCCCTCCAGGTATTCTTCTTTCCACCCTTATCTTCAAATCGCATGCTTATCCCCCTGCTTCCCTTATCTGCTTCTTATGCATTATCTTTTTTTTGTACTGTGTTTTAGCTTTGCGATTGTATTTCCCTTTTCCCTGATTATCTTTACTCTGCTGAAACCCTTACCACACTGCAACTGTAACCATCCTCTATGAATACCTATTATAATTCCCTCTACTCCTGGGATCCTCAGGCTTTACGCAAGGAAACCTCATCTATGACCACCCTTACTAGGATCAGAGCCTTTAGATGCCACCGATCCTTGTGTAAAAGCAACAAAACTGATGTAGCCGTTGTTACCTGTGATGGTGATGAACCTATTTGCAGAGATAACAATTTATTTCCCATTTCCCCACAAAGGTTTACCTATATGTATGTTACCCTATTTGAAAAACTAGGTTTACGACTCCCCTTCCATACCTTTGAAAAAGAACTCCTCACCATTTTGAATGTTTCCCCATGCCAATTACACCCTAACAGCTGGGCTTTTATTCGTGCCTTTCAAATTCTATGTACCCATTTCGGAATCACCCCCTCAAGCAACATGTTTCTTCTTTAAATTACAAGCTCCGCATAAGCAACTGTGGGCATCCCTTAGTGGAGTCAGTGGCTGAGCTCTCCTAACCCTATACAACTCTTCCTCCTACAAGGGTTTTAAGGGTATTTTTATAAAAATAGTAGCCCCCTATCACAACCCTTCCCTCCTAGAAGGTTTCCCTTTATATTGGTGTCAATCGCCCAACCTTCAAACCCCTCGGCAATTAGAAGACCTGGACCCTTCTGAGAAAAAAGACTGCCTGATGCTGGAACAACTGGATGTTATTTTTGATACTCGAAAATTATTAGAGCTGGAATTCCGAGTGGTGGATCTAAAATTCCACATCGGTACTTACTTTACTACTGACTTTTCACTATTTTGCAATCAATATCACCTCTCATTTATCTAATTTCACCCACTTTTGCAGAAAGTCTAATGGCAATGTCTCATGAAGATATGCTAAAACGAGCTCGCCAACTCAAGAAACAAAAAACAATAACAATCGGTGCTAGTCCTTCCTCACCTCCGCCTCACATCGAATTCCATGAAGAGACATCGGAACCCGATCTCGAACCCCTGACCCGAAAATTCAAATCTCGAGGTAGAAAGATAGTCGAAGCAACCTCACAACATTCAACCTCTCAGATTCAACTAGCCCCTCAGTAAACCGTGGATGACACTGAAATGAGCTTTTGGCACCCCCAATTCCTTCATTCCCAACATGGTCGGAAACACAACTATCTCCGTCATGACGCCCATCTGCTAAAGACCCAAGACCTCAAAACTCTTCACGAGAGCATCCTGGCTAATCTCCATAAGGCCGAAGCATCTAGTTTCATGCTGATGGACCAATTCACCCATTTATCCACTCAGAAATCCCTGGACTTAGAACAAAAAGAGCAATCTTTTGTGCTTTCTCAAACCGAAAACTCTCGTCTTGCTGCCGAGGTCATCGAACTAACAACTCAAGTGAAGAAAAAAGACGAACTACTTGTTGATTTAAACAACCAGCTGAAAGCTCTGGAAGTCGAGAAACAAAGCTGGAACCTCAAAGAGAAAATTCTCCTAAACAGCTCGGAACTTCTCAAAGATCAAATCGACTCTTCCCTAAATATGGGATTTCAACTCGCACTTGACCAAGTCCGTGTTCTTTGCTCTGATGCCGATTTATCCCCAGCAGACATCTCTAAATCTGTAGTTAACGGGGAACTGGTGGAGACCGATGACTAGAACTCTATTTAAAACTCCCTATTTTGTAGCTCGACATTCTCCTTGTATTACTTGCTTGGTTTTTAACATACTACTTCTTCACACCAGACTATTTATGTTAAAATTGCGAACAATATTCTCATCGTTTTATTTAATACTTAGTCTTATTTCCTATTTTTCAGGATCTTGCTATTACTTCTCCTGCCTATCCAATTTATTTTCCTAAGCCTTTAACTTGATACTTGACTCTAATTAACCTATTAACTAACTTGTTTATTATTTAAGTTTTAAATTGTACAACCAATCTCGATTTTTAACCGAGCTCCCAATTACACCATTAGCCAAGTTATAAACTTCACAACTTCTATCAACAATCTTGATTGTTAATCGAGCCCTTAATTAAATCAGCTACAAACTAATTTCTATACTTCTCGCCTACCACCTATAACGTTATTTTTTAACTGAGCTCTCAGTTACAACAACTAGTAACCAATTTCTAATCTCCCACTACTATTAACCTCGGTTATTAACTGAGCTCTCAGTTACACCAACTTTTAACCAATTTCTAATCTCCTACTACTAATAACCTCGGCTATTAACCGAGCTCTCAGTCACACCAACCATACACCACTATTACTAATGAGTTTTTGTACCTCAAGTAACTCGGCTTGGAATAGAGCACGTAGGCTCTTTTAAACCCCAAGCAACTAGGCTTGGAATAGAACACAAAGGCTCTTTTTAAACCTCAAGCAACTCGGCTTGGAATAGAACACAAAGGCTCTTTTAAACCTCAAGCAACTCGACTTGGAATAGAGCACAAAAGCTCTTTTAAACCTCAAGCAACTCGGCTTGGAATAGAACACAAAGGCTCTTTTAAACCTCAAGCAACTCGGCTTGGAATAAAAAAGTAACGCTGAATAACATTATATTTTGAAAAAAAACAAAGAATAAAAATAGCTTACAAAGCAGAATAATTTAACTAAAATAAAAACGCAAATTTGCTGCATTCCATGTCCGTGGTATCTCCTTTCCCTCTAACGTCTCTAATTTGTAAGCTCCTTCCCCCAACACTTCTTTAACACGATAAGGCCCGATCCACTTTGGCGCCAACTTACTATCCATCTGAATTAACTGTGCTTTCCTTAACATTAAATCTTGCGCTTGGAAACTTCGAGGTATTACCTTAGTGTTGTACCTTCTTTATAATCTCCTCTTCATTGCTTCGCCCGAAATCTGTGCCAATTCCCTGACTTCTTCTATAACATCAAGGTTTGCGCGAAGCCCAACTTCAGAAACTTCCTCATTAAACGACCTTACTCTCTAGTGTTCTCCGTGATTTCCATATGTATCATTGCGTCTGTGCCGTATACCAGAGTAAATGGAGTCTCTCGGGTAGACGACTGAGGTGTGGTATGATATGCCCATAACACTCGATGTATCTCATTTGGCCATTCCCCTTTCACTGCCACCAGTCTTCGTTTCACACCCCTTAATATCACCTTATTAGCTGCCTCAGCTTGACCATTCGTTTGAGGATGCTCCACAGAAGAGAAAACCTGCTTAATCCCAACTTCATCACATAATTGTCTTACCTGTGAACATGCAAACTGAGTCCCATTGTCCGAAATAATTCGGCATGGAACACCGAATCAGCATATTATGTTCTTCCAGATAAATTCCCGAACCCGACTACCCGAAATCACAGCAACCGGCTCGACTTCAATCCACTTTGTAAAATATTCCACAGCAACAATCAAAAACTTAAGCTGTCTCACCCCTTTAGGAAATGAGCCTAAAATGTCTATTCCCCAAGTGTGAAATGGCCAAGGTGTATTAATAGAATGCAACACCTCAGGCGGTGCATGGCTCCAGTCAACATGTTTCTAACACGACTCACATTTCCTGACATACTCCATACAGTCATTCTTCATAGTGGGCCAAAACCCACCCCGCACCATCCGTAACATTAATTCTCTCCCTCCGATATGACTTCCACATATGCCCTCATGGAGCTCGGCCATGAGTCGAGATGCCTCCCTCATACCTACACAAATCAACAAAGGTCTAAAAAATCCATACCTAAACAAATGGCCATCGATCAATGTATATCGACTTGAGTTTTTCTTTATTTTGCGCGCCTCATCCACATCCTCAGGTAACTAGTTATCCGTAAGATAACTTTTCAAAGGTGTCATCCAAGATTCTTCAGCCATCAAAATCTCCAAGACTTGATATTTCTCCCGCGTATCGACCCGAGGGGCTACCAATGTTTCTCTTATCACCGATTTATGCTGCCCTGGTTTTGAACAACTAGCTAATTTGGATAATAGATCAGCTCGGCAATTTTTCTCTCTCGGAACATGTACGAATTCGGAGAGAACAAAATTTTTTGCAATAGATTGGACCACCTCTAAATATTTAGCTAACTGCGGATCACAAGCCTGGAATTCACCCGTCACCTGACCTGCCACTAATGCAGAATCACTTTTAACCAATAACCTGGTGATACCCATTTCTTTAGCCAAAAGCATCCCTGTTATCAAAGCTTCATACTCTGCTTGATTATTATTGGCTTTGAAAGCAAATCTCAAAGATTGTTCAATCAAGACTCCTTCTGGTCCTTCTAATACTATACCAACACCGCTTCCTTTCAAGTTAGAAACCCCATCAACAGATAAAATCCATGATACCTCTTTAACTTGCTGATCACTGACAGGTGGTTCAGATAATTCTACCAGAAAATCAGCTAAAAACTGAGCTCTGATCGGCCCTCGTGATTCATACTGTATTCCATACTCTGAAAGCTCTATTGCCCATTTAACCAACCTGCCTGATATATCTAGCTTTTGTAGTATGTACCTGATTGGCAAATCCGTCATTACTTTAACCCTATGATTTTGGAAATAATGCCTTAACCGCCGAGCCGACACCACTATAGCCAATGCAGCCTTCTCTATAGTTGGATATCTCACCTCAGCACCATGAAGTACCTTGCTTACGAAATATACAGGCTTTTGATCCCCCCGGACTCTTGTACCAATACCGAGCTGACTGCATGCTCGGTCACCGAGATATATAACGCTAGATCAGCGTCCTTCTTTGGTTTGCACAATACTGGTGGTTTACTTAGATATTCTTTCAACTTTTGAAAAACTTCCTCACATTGATCGGTCCATTGAAATTTCTCATTTTTCTTTAAGCATTGGAAATAGGGAAAACCCCTATCTCCACTTTTAGCAAGTAAACGAGATAAAGCTGCCATCCTTCCCGTCAACCTCTGCACCTCTTTAACATTGCTTGGACTCCTCATATTTATGATAGCTGCACATTTGTCCGGATTAGCTTCTATTCCCCTTTCCGTAAGCAAGAAACCTAGAAACTTCCCTACCTTAACCCCAAAAACACATTTCTCGGGGTTAAGTTTAAGACGATACTTGTTAATCGTAACAAATAACTCTTTCAGATCTTCCTGATGCTTTTTTTCTTCTACCGAGGTGACTACCATAACATCAACATAGGCATGCACATTTCGCCCTAACATGGATACCAAAATTCGATCCATTAACCTTTGGTACGTAGCTCCTGTCTTTTTTAACCCAAAAGGCATCACCCGGTAACAATAATTAGACGTCCCTCCCATGAATGTTATCTTATCTTCATCTAATGAATGCATTTTTATCTGATTATAACCTGAATAAGCATCCAAAAAACTTAACAAAGCACAACCCGATGCACTATCAACCAACGCATCTATGTTAGGCAAATGATAAGAATCCTTTGGGCATGTGTTGTTTAGGTCAGTGAACTCAACACACATCCTCCAATTTCCATTATACATTTTTACCATCACCATATTTGCTAACCAAGTCGGATACTGGATTTCCCTGATATGAGTTGCTTCCAACAGTTTACGTACCTCTTCGGCAGCGGCCTGAGCACGCTCCCCACTCAATCGTCTACGTCTTTGAGCTTTAGGTTTAGCCGAAGGATTGATATTGAGTTTATGACAAAAAAAATCAGGATCTATTCTCGTCATATCTGCTACACTCCAAGCAAATGAAGAAAGGTTATTCTTCAGCACTTGTACAAGTTGTTGCTCCTGTTCCAAATTCAAATCTCCTCCAATCTTTAATTTCTTGCCCTCTATGAATATTTATTTTATCTCTCCCACGGGCTGAGGTCTTCTTTCGGAATGTACTAGTCTAGGATCTAACTCGAGATCCACGACTACCTCTGTTGTGCTAACTGAATATGCAACCTTCCTTCTTGTCCTGAGACTGTCTTCATAACATTTGCGAGCCACTTCTTGATTTACTGATAAAGTGATTAATTTCCCATCATCGGTAGGAAACTTCATCTTCAAATGGACTGTCAATATTACAACCCCCAATTTATTGATAGAAGGTCTTCCTAGCAGCAAGTTATATGACGAAGGCGCATTAACAACTATATAGCGTATGAATATAGTTTTAGCATCTTCTTTATCCCTAAAAGTTGTTCGGAGATCAACATACCCTTTGACTTCCACCTGATCTCCTGAGAAACCAACAAGTACTCCATCAAAAGGTCTTAATTGATCTATCGGTATTTGCAACCCTACAAAGGTGCTCCAGAACATCACATCTGCCAAACTCCCTTGATCGACCAGTACTCTATGAACATTCCTTCCCATCATGATAACAGATAATACTATAGGATCATCTTCATGTGGAACTACTCCTTTTAGATCTCGCTTGAAAACACAATGTATGAAACTTTCTTCGGCCTTTCAATTTTGGCTGTGGTCATGACACTCCTTACATATCTTTTCCTAGCCGAACTGGTTTGTCCTCCTCTTGCGAAACCTCCTGCTATCGTGTTGAAATCCCCTAGGACGGGTGTTTCATGCAAATCGATAACCCAAGGAGTTCCAGATGGCTCCACATATACTTTTATGTATTTCTTCATGAGTCCCTTATCCGTTAACACCGAGAGCTGATTATTTAAAGCATAACACGAATTAGTATCGTGACCCCTTACCTGATGAAATTTACACTAAGCGTTCGGTCGGCTCCCAAGGGTCCTCCCTATGTTACTTGGATAACGCAGATGTTTAGATATTTCCGCATCTTCTAGTATTTCCGCTGGAGTTAATCTGAAATTGGGAATTCTTCGAGTTCAACGATACTCAGTTCTCTGCTGAGCTAAGTAAGGAACGAACCTGCGATCCATCCTAGTCCGAGGTGGAGTCCTTTCTCTTCGAGATGTTTTAACATCTCGTTCACTCTTTGTGTTAGCCAACACCCTCTTATCTCCTGCTTTTTTGTGACACATGGCCTCTTCAGTTTCTATTTCTACCGCTGCTCTTTGTCTTATCTCCATCAAAGTCTTTGGAGGGATCCGATATAAGGATTCACCGAAAGAACTAGCACGAAGCCCCTTCACAAAGGCTTTTACAAGTAAACCATCGTTAGGATCGACCACTCTCATGCTAATATTGGTAAAGCGATTGAGAAACTGTTTTAATGATTCTTCAGCATACTGTCGTATGTCAAACATGTCTGCCATCTCCACTGGTTTTGCCCTATTAGCCAAAAATCTTTCCAGGAAAGCACGTTTGAACTCAGCAAACAAGGTGATTGTGGAGCTCAGAATAGTGTTGAACCATTCAAGAGCGATCTCGGCTAGCGTGCCAACAAACATTTTACAACGTATTGCGTCGTTTCCCCCTGATATCAACATCCGAGCCTGAAACGCTTTTAAATGTAACTCTGGATCAGAGTTTCCTGTGAAGTGCGTGATCTTTGGGGTCACGAAATTCTGGGGAATCGGCTCCTCCATGATCGTATTTGACAGAGGGTAGGCGTCGTTAACCTCGGGATTTAACCGACTGGAGTATCGGTAACCAATGTTGGTGGCATCTAGTCTATTTTGCATCTCCTCGTTTGCCTTCCGCAACTATTCATGTTGTTGAAGTGCGTCTTCTAACCGTCGGTGTGTTTCTTCAGCTTCTTTGCGCAGTCGCTCTCTCTCACCTAGAGCCTCTTCTCGAAGAATCTGAAGATCTTCCTCTGCTTTCTTACGAGCTTCCTCCCTCTCCTTCTCTAACTGAATTTGATCGGCCTCCGCTTTTAGTCTGATCTCCTCATTTTGTCGTTGCAGCTCCAGGATACTCTACATTATCTGCTGCCTAGTCGGTCCTTCTCGCGCTGTACCTCTGCCTCTATTCATCCTCAGCTCTGTCTCTTTCTGCTCGTTCTTTAGTGGGGTCAGGATCAAGTTTTACCGTACCCCACGGTGGACGCCAATGTTCTGGTCAAGAAAAGTGCTAGATAATTCTTAACCAAAACAAAAAGAAAGAAAAATTTTTAACCCTAGCTTACGACTTGCTTAGGTAAAAAATAATTTGTCCCTTGACCATGGGAGTAAAACTCTTATTTATAGAATAATCAGTTACAAATATTAAATCCTATAGATAATAAAAAATAAAATTATCTTTTTCCCCTAAAATATCTCTAAATATAATAACAACCTTACATTTATTCAACAATCAACTAAATCCCCTAAATGCCGAGCATAATTTATTTGACATTTTTATCCTCGGCCCTACCCCGATCTATCAGGTATCTTTATCCCACCCGACCACCAGATTTTCCTAACTATGACCTCGGTATAACACCGAAATAATTCTCTGGCCAAGTACAATAGCATTTAGTGCACTTTGTCTGCCTAGAACAACTATTGTCTAGTAAGACTTAAAAAGTTGATTTTAATATATAATTTCATTCAAAGATCAAGATATCCCAATTGGACAAATCGCACTTAAATCAATGGATTTAAATTCAATTATACCTCAAGATACCTAAAATTGAGTGTACCAAGAGTGTATAAAAATGTACTAATCTATAATCAAAACGTAACTTTTCTACTTAAAAACATGGTAATTCAAGTGAGAGAACTTGATAATGACTTAATAGCTTATACTATGAGATAATTGATGCACATTCAACAATTTTTCCTTGAATATTTTTTTAAAATCAAACTGTTTGGTTGAAACTTGATATATTTAATTCTTTCAATGTTTAATATATTTTGAGTTACATCTTGTTAAATAAAGTAAGGATTTTATAAAGTAATAATTTTGGTATTGTAAGTAACACTAAGGTGAACATATTAACATTGAATCAAAGAGGTAAACATGTCTTATATAAAAATTATAAATTACAATTCAGTATGATTGTTGAATATTAAGTTAGCCAAGAAAAGAAAGGAAAAGAAAAGGGAATGCATGCCATGCCAGCATCATCACTAATGTGGTGTGAAGATGAGCGAAGAACACGAGAGTGTTGTGTGTTCCAATGGTGGCAGAAGGCTTCCTTTCTTTGTCATAGTGGTGGTCCTTCTTCCCATGCACGTGAGTCTTAATTCAAGCTTTTGTCAGTCACGGTTAACAAGTACAATGCATCACCATTTTCACTCTTCTGAATCAAATCGTTCAACTCCCTCAGAATCAACAATAATTTATCATAGGGAAATGGAGTTTTTTTATGTCATATATAAAAATGAAAGTTAAAGTAATTTTTAATTTTTATTTTATCTTTAAGATTTTGTTGGCATTGTTTACCCTACTTCATGATAATATGTATCGTCTCACTTCTATGTTTACAATCTTTATATAGACTACACGACATCCACAAGTATGCATGTGTCAACTTTATTATTTTTCTCTAACTATAGCTTCAGTTATCACTTTAATACCAAATTATATGTGTTCTTGTCGGATCGAGTACTACCTTTATTTCTAGTTTCTCAAAGTTCTCTTTCATGTTTGTTTTAGACGGTTTGTTTTTCACCGTTTGGGTTCTTTGTGGACTTCGGGTTGTAGGGGTATATGTAAAATGTGTTCCGACGTTTAAGTAAATGTTCAATTTTACTAATAAATGCGTATGATTAATTGAATGTCAACTACTCAAGTTACTATACATATTTATAGTGTTTTTCATGGGCTTTTACCTTTTCGAAGGCCTAATCAAGACCCCAATAACTTAATAACCTTGTTTATCAGTATAGCCCACGAGTTACCCTCCTAATCTTGTTTTGTGTCTGACCCTTCAGTGGTGTCGACAACATCCTTGCGCTCTAGTTGTTCTTGGGTTCTCGGTATTAGATTTTACATCGAAAGGTATACTATACAATATGTATATAACCTAGTTATTAGCTTGATTATTGACTTTTTATTAATAAGAAAATTACAAGTAAACTACATAAAGTCAATTTATATTATAATTAGCTAAAAAGAGTTTTGGGCTCTATTCAACTCCTCTTCTACAACCACTCTTACCTCGGAGGTTAGTCCTTAACAGAATGAGAGAAATGTTCCGATCAAACTTACAGAGTTTAATCTATTTTTCACCTTTTTTGAAGGTACAAATTATGACCATTGGAAGAATATAATGCAATCTTTATTTGAGTCATGTCATGCAAATATGCTAAATGTGATGGAGAAAGGTAATTACATTTTTATCGATAAAGATCAACGATCATTACTAAGGGAAGCCTATAATGAAGAACAATTGCATCGCTATCTGTTGAATGGAAAAGCTTACAACATTTTTATGTGTCAAATCCAAAGACGAATATGCTGAAGTACACTCTTTCAAATATGTTAAATAGAGGAAGGACATGCTCGCTATAATGTATGAAAAATCGAAAGAAGTTCAAATAAACAAGTTTAATCTTTTAGTTTGATAGTATGGGTAGCTCAACATGGAGGAAAACGAAAGCATCCTGATGAGTTCATATTTATGCCCTCATTTCTGGAAAAATCACTTTTGCACCCCATATATTACTTATACACTCCCCTCTTTCCAAATGGACCTCACAAAACCTACTTCTACACTCCTTCCTTTGTCTATTTTCATCCCTTTTTTCACTCATAAACTAGATGCACTCGGATGTTGCCATGTGACAATCCTCAACTTTTAAATTTGTCAAATTAAAACATTCCACATGGCATCAATCCTTGCACTAACAAGCTCAACACTCTCTCTTCTTCTATTTTTTATTTTATTTTATTCTGCTTTCCATGGGAGGCTAAGCTTCAGGGGTTAGTTCCATTGTAATTTCTTAATTGGATTATGAAGTTTGAATAAATTTGATTGTTCTTTTGATTCTTGTTGTGATTTATTTTCATATATGTATTTTGGTTATTAATTTAGTAAAAGTAATGATTTTTACATTATAGCAAGTTAGCACAATATTAAATCTACATAACATAACAATCATATGAGTTCAAGGGTTTTTAAATTTTAATTGAGAAGTTACTTTGATTAATTTTAGAAACTTTCATATGATTGCATGAGTTTTTGCTAATAATTGAGAAATTACTTTGATTAAAGGGGAAAACTTATACTAGAATTAATCAAGAAGTTACTTTGGTTAATTATCTTTTTACTAGATATAAGAGGGAAAACAATGAACATGATTAAGATTAGTAATATTTAATTGAGAAGTTACTTTGGTTAAATTTACTATAATTAATCTACAAAGTTCTTGCTTTTGATTGAGAAGTTACTTTGATTAAAAGTAAGGACGTCAACAAATTAATTCAAAAGTTACATTGATTAATTGAAGTCTTAAACAAGAAATCAAAAACAATAATTTTTAGGAAACCAATGATGAATCCTATTTTGAAAAAGTAGTGGAATTGACCTATTTTTCTTTACTATTATGTTTATCTTATTTTATCTTTTTATCTTTATCTCTCATATTTTTATTATTTTATAACTCTTTTTTATAGTTTTATAAGAATTAATTTGTTAAAAATAATTCCGTGTTCGTTGGGAGACGACTTTGGGTTATTTTACCCTTTCTATTTTGTTGACTAATATCGTAGCAATACTAACGTTGGTATAGTTTAGTAGTACTAATTTGATTGCGTCAACGACAACATTATCACATCCCAACCATGATTTCCAGTTAAAAATAATCATCAACAAACTTTGAAAAGTCTAAAGAAACATTGAAAACTATGATTTTATTGAAAAATTAAGAACTTTTAAGTGCAAAGGATGTATAACACTTTGTATTTTCTTTTATCATGTGTTCTTCGTCTTGATGCCCTCTTATAGATATTAGAAGATGAATGTTGCTTCAAGAAATATGTTAAGATATGATTTCCTGTAAAAAAAAAATTGTCAAAGTGATAAGTTTGACAAGATGAATCTTAATAAATTTTCATTAGAAGAACTCATTAGAATTATGAAAGTGAATATAAAGGTGCTTCAAAGTGATGCTAAGAGAATTAAATGTAAATATTTACCTCATATTCTTAGAAAACATAAGACTACACCTCCCGAAGTGCAAAGGTTGTATAACACTTGTTTTTTCTTATTATCATGTGTTCTTCCACATCTTGATGCCTTTTTATAGACCTTCAAAGATGACTTCCAATTTCGAGTCAAAGTTCAAATACTAGAAACATATTTAACCTAATTATATTACTGACAAATCGTACCGACAGATTTTACTAATAGAATCATCACCAACGAAAATATTCGTCTATATTCAATTTTAAAATTGTCCATAAATTTAGTTTTATCGATGAATTTATTTCCCTCAATAAAAATTCATTGATAAATACGAAAGTTCTTGATGTGACTCTTAGATAATAGAATATTTCTTAATTCTCTTAGAATATTCTACAATCCAAGAGTCACCAAGAGACATATATGAACAATTCATATATTTGGAGAAGACAGTATAGAATTTCTAACTAACACATGTTACTTTTAATATTGTGATTGTAGTTGTATCTACTTCACATGGATTTTCCTCCTTCCACATTCCTCATGTCTCTCTTGGAATTCTAATAATGAACTTTCCCTTAATTTTAGGAACTACCATTTGTCTTTCGCTAATATTTGGGAACCACCATGTGCATAGGTTAAGTAGGAGTTAACTAAGTGCTAAACATATAATTAGTTGAGTTAAAATTTAGCTTAAATGGTCTTATGTTTACATTTGGGTTTCTAGTTCTAGACTCATTTGAGTTGCCTTTCCATCTTCTAGGTCGTGGCATTATCTATATAAATGAGCTTAAGCATATGTTAATCACTCTGGCAGAATATATGAAATGATTTTGTGAGATACATATTTGTGAGTCTTAAGATAGTTCTTTTCTTGTTAGGGTTCTTATCTTGAAAAGCTTTTTCAAGTAGTGAACCTTCTCGCACTTATCCTTTAAGAATCATTGTGAACATTTTGGTTGAATAAGTGAATATGACTTGTTATTTGATAATAAGATTGAAATAGTAGGTAGAATCATAAAACTTTTAAGATGATATACTTCGAATAACTGATTAGCACGAGAATGAAATTATTTTATTGTGTTTCACTTTATTTTCCTAAAGTAAAAAATACACAAGAACATAAAACAGGCTTATTTAGCCAAAAATAATAATTTAGTCTTGCCTGTAAAAATACAGAATAATACCAAATTATGTATACCAAGAAATTTATTTTTCAAAACGATAAAAAAAAAAAAACATTGTAAATTTCTTCTAAGCTAGTTGATCGGTCAGTTTAATTCTTAAAATTACTAAAATTAATAATCATGTTTGGCTTGTTGCAATTCTAGGTACAGTTATTTTTTCTATATACATTTTTATGTACAAATTAAAATATAGTAATATGAACATTTTGTAATTCCAATAACTGAATAACCTATGCTGATAGTTTCTGAATTAATCTACCTTATTAATTATTACTTGAAAGAAACAATTTCCAACCCGTTGGCGTTATGCTAAGTGTGGCTCTAAATGGAATATCTTAATGTTTTAAAATTAGTTCAGAATGGAATATCTCTTTTCATGTTTTTTACGCATCGATCTGAACTTTTCAAATATAATCATCACAACTTTAAAAACTTTGGATAAGGTAGTTATTGAGAGAACTTTTGGTTGAAAGAGAGCCAAAGGGTTAGCTTTATGTCCATTCTACATTTAGATAAGTTTTCCCCTCAAGATCATTATGAGAAAAAATTACATTAAATATAGTTTATACATATATTAATATTAACTTATTAAATATACATTATTTTGAGTCCAACAATTTTATCAAATTACTGGCGTAAACACAGACGCTATTGCGTCGTATGTACATATTTTTTTAATATGCATGATATTATATTAATAATGGATGATATTGTAATGTTATTAAGTTAATGAACAAAATAAAATTATATTTATAGAAAATAAAGTGAAATGTATGGAGAAAATATGAGAAAATAACGGTTGATGAATAAGAGAAAAAGAAAGAAGGAGATAAGTAAATAGTTTTATAAAAACTTGTAAAAATAACCGTTAATTTTTAAAAATTTAACAAATAATTATATTGTTAAGGATAAAGTTGGAATTATGAAATGTGGATACAAAAGAGGGAATCCTCTTTATATATAGTTATAGATAACTTGTAAGATGGGAATATATATATATATATATATATATATATATATATATATATATATATATTTTTATATATTTTTATATATTTACAAACTTTTAGATCTTTCTAAAACAAAAATGCTCGAAGTTGCGAGAACCTAGAAAATAGTTTAGAATGAGTAAGTGTTTAAAATAATCCAACTCGATTATTTTATTTTTAAAATACTTAAATATAAATAGAAAATCTAAAAACGAGTTTCATTAGTCATAAGCACTGTATCTCTCTAGAAACTATTTCTTAGTTCTCTTTGCCTTCTCTCTAAAATGTTGACTTCTGCATTCATCTATTCAACGATCAAAGACTGCTAGGGGATCCCTGAGGTGCGCTCTGAACTTCTGTCCAATCAATTTCTCCAACAGAGTCAGTTCATTTTCTACTTTTAACTCTGGTCTAATTGAAATCCTTGTGCATGTGAGAATTCTTCTCACGCATGAGTCATTTGAGTTATCTTTATGATTCTTTATTAGTTAGTGATTCTGATCATATCCCCTAATCATGTTATTGTAGTTTTTAGAGTGAATTATGATATCTGCTAAGTTTAGAGGGGGTTGATACTCGAGCTTAGTCTTCTGCACTGTTTCACAGGTAAGGGAAGCTAGACTATGTTCTAAGATTTGGAAATGTATTGTTTATTTTGGTTCCTATTGCATGTTACTTTCATTGAATTAATGAGTGTATTGGTTTGAATTGAATTTTGGTTGGTGTTAATTTGGATTTATGGTTTTGCATGTTGTGAGCATGTGAGAATCTGTTGTTTTTGCCCAAGCGAGTGGGTCTCACCTAAGTGAAGATAGCAGAAAAATCATCTCTGATATATGTTTGAATTCTCGCCCAGGTGAGAATGTATCGCTTGAGCGAGAGAACTTCTGTCGTTGGGCGAGTCTTTACTTGCTGGACGATTTAAGTGATTATTTTCCTCTAGAGCTCCAGGGAGTTAGTGGCTGGGCGAGCATGTGTTTCTTGCTTAAGCGAGATATTATGGAATTTGAGCGAGAATAGTAGTATTTGTTGGATATTGTTTAACTTTGAAGTTGATATTTACTTAATTGTGTTTGATTGATAGGCATTTAAATATGAGATTGAGAAGTGTTAACACTAATTCAAGGATAATTAAATGTAATTTGTGGTAATGCATGCATTGAAGTAGGGATTGTCTTGGAAGTTATCTTGACGCTCCAATAACCATTCAAATTCTCAATTAGAGAGGAATGTGGTATGTGGTGAGAGGAGGAAGAGGTCCTAGCCTACGGGTTTTTCCTTGACCAAAGGTGTTAATGGACTAACCTTGTATGTGATAGAATTTTCACTCTTAATATGTCGCTCTATAGAACATGAGATGTCATTACAAGTGCAAAATTGTATGGATCTGACCTCAATACATGTATCTGAATTAGTTGAGTCATAGTTTATATATATATATATATATATATATATATATATATATATATATATATATATATATATATATATATATATATATATATATGCTGGTTTGTAGTTGAATCATGTCAATATTTTATTGATTTAGATAATTCTTTACAAAGTTATTAGCTTATCCTTCTTTTGTCATTGTTGTGTTTTTGGTGTCTATTTTCCTTTTGCAATGATCACTTGTTTGGTGTGAATAGTTAAGGATTCTGCAGCTGGATCAGTACAAGGAGGAAGAGGGAATGTTGTCGAGTAGAGTTTTGGAGGTCTAATGTTTGTGTAAAATTGTATAGCAGTTTATTTACTTTTGTGAGATTATTGTAATATATTGTTTATATGCTTAGGTTATATATTGTGAATTATCAAATATGAAATATTTTGTTTGATGGTTTAGATTGTTAAATAAAATGTTACAAAAGTTCTTCATTTCACATATTTAGATGCTCACATTCTATTTCGATTAAAAAAAACAAATACTTATCGTGTATATTGATTATGAGTTTGGTTATTTTTCACCATATATTAATTTGTAAGGATTGAGTGAGTATATATGTTGTACTTACACCATTGTTATTTTATTAATAATAAATTAATAGTAACATCACACATATCAAGTATAGTAAACATTTTTTAGTTTTAGTAGTCTTATGTTTCTATTTTTGACATATAATTACATTAAATTATGCTTATTTCAATATCTGTTCTTGTAAACTCAAATAAGCATTAAGCGAAGAATAATTATAACCTTTCAAATTAACATCACCTCGGAATTGAATCAAACACAAAAGTGATAAACCTATAAAGAATATGACATTAATATAAAAGATATTTTTTTATGTTGTATAATTAGAACTAATTACAACAAGCAAGAGTCCAACGTAATTTTAGGAGAGAAAAATAAGAACAATGACAAAAGAAAATAGAGTTTATGTTGAACATAAATTTACGTTGGCGAGTGTAACATCCTGGTTGGATATTATTAATTTTAATAAAAAGAAATCAATACTGAAATACAAATCACATTTATTATAACATCCTTCCCAAAAACGAGGGAAAATAAAAACCTTTATTAAATGAATTCATCTAAAACCATAAGTTCCAGTAATCATTATAAGTCCATAAACCAATCGAAATATTGTTTACAAAATATCCAAAATCCATAAAACAATAAAACTCTGTAAAAGCTTTCCCTTGCTAACTCCTTTCTGGCTTTATGCCTCACTAGCACCACCTGCAACATCATCTGCTCCCGTGTAACGAATTACACGATCATCGCCAAACACAAGCATATAGGGTGAGCTAACAAATAAACATATAGAAAATTCAAATATATATGCATACACTCATAAAAGGAACTCTATCCTTTGATTCCATACCACATGACCACCACCATGGTATCCATGCTCTACCTCTTTAGATGATAACCTTCAGATATCCTTTGCTGCCACCATCTACAAGCCACAACTTATAGAAACACGTGAGGGAATATCATGCTACGGATCACACTTCGCAACACCAGGTGGAGTTCCCAATACGAACCACAATTCGTACTCTCGACACAAGATTAGCACATCATTGGCCACAACCTGTGATTGATCAATCAAGTGGACACCCTCTGTACAAGTCAAACTCGGACACTCACACCGGTACACTCACCACTCTGAGCCACAACTCAATGAGTGCTTATGTTCATCCTCCATCCCGTGCCATAACTCAAGGGATGTCATTCCGAGCCACAACTTAAGGAATGCCATGTGTTTACCCTCGATCCCGAACCACAACTCAATGGATACCATTTCAAGCCACAACTCAAGGAATACACCAGCCAATCAATCTTTAAGGTATCATCCAAACCATGCACATCCAATTCACACAATCCCCTATGCTTGCATTATCGCTTGGCGCTGCTCTTAAGCCGCCAAGCAAAAGCCAATTGCAGACCGCCTGGTGGAAACCCCTTGCCGCTAGGCGCCACTCGCCTTTGAAGTCTCTGGTCCTGCAGTCTCATTTGTCTCGCGAATTCGCATCTTCTATCTTTGCATCAATGGAAACAAACAGATCGTAAGTGCAAAGTGATCATACTCTTCATTGAACTTAAAAATTGAGTCCATCATTCTTGTCATTAACCTTGTTGATGACTCCGCTTCACTAGTGAATGTGGAAATAATGTCATATTATGTATGGAGACTTCTAACCTAGCTCTTTCCCACTATAAAAATTGTCTTAATCATTGACAAACTATTATCGACGATACGAATTTGTTGATAAACTTAAATTTATTGATATATGTTTTTGATGAATTTCACAATGTACTTTACCGATGAATATTTTCGTTACTAAAAAATCCATTGGTAATATCTGTCAGAAATATTCATCGGTAAATTACAATTTTTATACAAACAAATATTTTTGTCGGTAACTTATCAATACAATTATCTATCAGTAACTTATTATTATAATTATTGATGATATTTTTTTGACACTAAATTTTTCGAAAATTTAGGTGGCAAATTTTCCACTCAATCTAATGGATTTTTTTTACATATTAAAGGGAGATGAGTTAGGAGAAGAGGAGTAGTAGAAGAGAACGAGAAGGACGAGGTGGAGAAGGAGGAGGAGGAGAAAGAGATGGAGGCTTTGTTGTGAGTTATCAGTGGCTTAGTTGTCATGCGAGGGTTGCTCGGTTGTGACACATTGGTGGCTCAATGATGAGGCGATAGCGGATGGGAGTTTAGGCGATGGCTAGGGATGACAACGGGTCGGGTTGGGCACAGATAGTGCCTACCCGCAAGAAAAATATCCACCCGCTACCTGCCTGTTTACCCGTTGGGTACCCGCTTAAAAAAATACTCACGAATTTTTTTAAAACCCGCACGTACCCATGGATACCTACATACCCGCGAATATTTAAAAAAATGTATATATATATATATATTACTTTTTTTAAATAAAATTTAAAAAAATATAAATTAAATTAAATTTTAATTTTAATTAAAGTTAACCTAATAAAATATTAATTTAATATTAATTTTAATTAAATTTAACTTAATAAAATATAAATTAAATTTTAATTTTAATTTTTTGCGGGAAACTGGTACTTGCGAGCACAGAAAGTATGATACCCGCACCCGACTCGTTTATAAACGAGTATTAAAATCCCTACTACTCGCTACCTATAGGTAATAAATAACCGCGGGTACTAACTATCCACCATAGATTTTATCCACAGATACTCGCGAACACGGGTATTTTTGTCATCCCTAGCGATGGCGCACTAGTGACGTAGAGGTACGCTAGTAATGCAGAGACATGGGTGACGCGGAGGCGCGACTATGGTTGTCATAGTTAGAAAAGGAGACAAAGGAGAAGGAGGTGAAGGAAGTGGAAAAGGAAGCGAAAGAGAAATAGGAGGACGAGAAGGAAGAGAAAGAGGATGAGCTAGAGGTGGTAGTGGTGGCGCGATGGCAACAATGACCCTATGAGAAGGAGAAGAAGAGGACAGGAGGGAAAAGATGAAGGAAAAGAAAGGGAAAGAGAAGAAGAAGAGGAGGAGGGGGGAGAAGGAGACCAATGTATTTTACCAGTGGATGTTACTATGGCCAGAATTTGTTGGTAATTACCGATGGATATTTTTCGACAGACACTTATCGATGGATTCTTGGTCGTCAATACCGACGAATTTTTCCATTCGTTAACATTTATCGATGACCACTTTATCGACATACTTTTTGTTGTCAGTTTCATGATTTATCGATAGATTTTTGTTATTATTGACAGATTATGCACGTTGGTACTATGTGGTTTCCTTGTTCAAAACAACCATTGTTTCAATCTGAATAGAAAAATAGAGATATAGAACATTTATCTTAATGACACACTTAGACTCATATCTACTCCAAGATAAGATAATCGAAAAAAAAAGTGTCCACAACTACAACACACTCACAACCACCGATTCAAAACCACTCATCCAGGGAACATCGATTCCTAAAGAATCAGAGGCAAGTCATAAAATATACTTCTTTTATAATATCTCTTTTTAGTGTTATTTAATCTCTCTTCACAGTGGCGGAGTATTATGAGTGCAGGGGGTGCCTTGGCACCCCCAAAAATTTTGAAATTTTTTTTTTACGTTAGATATTTTGATTTTTTTATTATAGATTTTTTGGAATTGTTTTACGTTAGATATTTTGATTTTTTTTATTATAGATATTAGGTATTTTGATTTTATTTTGTTATAAATATTAAATCAAATATTTTATTTCTTTTATAAACATAATAATTAATACTAATAAATAATAAAATATAA
>Ga0209589_1004540_pt1 | contig 23933 bp, 18 predicted proteins | sample CowpeawhiteBW_FD_187525 | JGI IMG/M metagenome (GOLD analysis project Ga0209589, IMG submission 187525) | Root nodule microbial communities of legume samples collected from California USA - Cow pea white BW (SPAdes) (version 2) | ecosystem: Host-associated > Plants > Roots > Nodule | place: USA...
CATGCTTAACAAATCCAATTCAGACATCATATCATACCAGAACATAATTACATAGATTTAAATAATAAAACAATAACACAAAAGTTAGCATACATAGGACTCGAACCCAAGTCCTCTCACACAATTTTAAGTACTCTCAACCACTTGAGCTAGTACTTTTCCACGTCATACCAACCATAATTTAATGTCATAATTATTTCCCCTCCCGTATTAATTAATTAATTAATTAATTAATTAATTAAATTCTACGGGTCTTACACTTAACCCTTATCCCGAGCCACAACTCAAGGGATACGTTCTGAGCCACAACTCAAGGAACACCAGCAAGCCGACCTTTAAGATATCCTAGAAGTCTTGTAGATCACGCACATTATAGCAAGCATAACACCAATCTGCTGCAGCAAAATCGCCTGGCGGGGGACACGTACCGCTAGGCGTTGCCGCTTCCAGATCGCCTGGCGGGGGACACGTACCGCCAAGTGCTAAGCGCCTTAGTCTTCACTACCACTGCAACTATCGCCTGACGAAACTTCCTCTGCCATTAGGCGCCACGTGCCTTAGTATTTACTGAACTATAGACTCCGCCTAGCGCACCCCACTTTATCGCCAGGCGCCACCGTGATCTAGAACCCCCTGTTTCTACGTTGTCGCTTAGCGAGTCGATCACCATCGCTAAGCGCTACACCAGTACCTGCGCAGTACTGGTTTTAGTTCAGGTTCAAGCACACTTCACACTGGTTGCTCTAATTTGCTTTCATTGCCATCTATAATGTTCCAGGCCTTAATGCACCTCACATGTGCATTCATCCCCCAGTCATATAGATCATCCCAAGCATGCTCAAACAAAATATAAGCAATAACACTCTAACAATTTTAAGCACATGATCTTATGCACCAATGCAATTTAATATTGACACACATGCCTTCACCAAACCAATTCTCCACATGTGACTAACAAGTTGATAGAGACTTACCACATAACCCAATCATGCTTTATTAGAAGTTACTTGAACTAGTCAAGGGCTTATTCATGTATTTTACAGACTCCAAAATCAGAAATATTGAGTAATGCATATCTCTAGCTACTGACCTCCAAATCAAATCTCCACTGTTTAAATTGAAGAACGACATGTTGTGGACCACATGTCAAAATTTCACCTAAATCGGACGGTTAACGAACCGGGAAATGCAGTTTTACGAAAACTGCGCGAACTAGAAAAATTGGTGGCGCCTAGCACCCAAAATGAGGAGCTTGGCGCCTGGCGGTACAAACCCAGCGCTGGGCAGTTCCTGGTCCGCAAAAATACGAAAAACATCATTTTTCGTGAATCAGAACACTATGCCTCGCTGGTATGGCGCCCGACGGCCAAAAAGGTGCTGTCAGGCGGTTCCTGCACCTACGAACCTTACCCCCTTCACAACAACTCTGATTTTTATCAATTTCTGACATCATAGGATACAATCCCAATTATTGGGATTACAGTTCATCCCTAACACTTCCCATTCACGAATTCATTCACATTTTCCCCTTCGATTGCTGCCACAATAGAAATTCCCAATTCATCAACCCTAAGATAATATTCCTACTATTTCATCCAATTTAGCCATCAATTAAATGACTTGCAATGATGTTTGACATCCAATCACCCCTTATCCATTAAAGGTTGCTTTCCCTCCGATTAGAGTCATCCCAAAACATCCACAACATCAAAATCGAACCAAAATTGGTTCGCGTCGCCTGGCGGGTGTTCATCACCGCCAGGCCCTTCAACCAAAACCTAATAAACTGGGTGAACAACCAAGCGTCGTCTGGCGGTTAGGCTCACACCGCCAGGCGGTTCCACCTCTGAAAACCCAAGAATAACACGAAAAAGGCATAGGCCGCCAGGCGGTTCCTGGAAATTTTCCAGAACTTAGAAATTCAACATAACAGGCACGAATTGATAAGTATACAGTATATTCGTCATGCAATTAAACTTAAAACAAATAAGTAGCGTTTCTAGCTCCTCTAACTTGGTTCCCTTGGCTTAAATTTTGGAATTGTTGTGAATTCTCTTTTGATCCTCAATGATCTCCCTTTGGCTTTCTCTCCCAATTCAGCTTCAAAGCTTCACTCCAACCTTACTACTCTCAAAATTCATGTTCTGTTTTCTGAGTACACTCACAACTTGCCAAAACCCTTCTTCTTACCTCACATTAGCCTTTTAAAGGTGCCTTAAAGCTAGATAATTACCAAAAACGAATTTAAGGTTTAATGGCAATGTTTATTATCATTCATTGATTCTTTATGGTTCGTTTTTCAGCCTCCCTTGGTTGCCCATGCATCTAGGTTTCCCTTAACCCTTCAAATTCAAGCCAAAACCCAAAATAGCAAAATTAAGTTTAATTTGGGTTCTCCAAGGCTTGAACCCATAACCATACAAATACAAATGCCAAATCAATGTTCAACCATTTAACTAATTCATGTTTCATGATGACTAATATAATTAAATGATTATATCATTTCATAATCATGCTCAACATATATTTAAAAATAAAAACAAATAAATAACACATAATTGGCATACATAGGATTAGAACTCAACTCCTCTCACATAATAAAGTACTTTCAACCATTTGAGCTAGTACTTTTCCACATCATAGCAATCCGCATTAAATGTCTTAAAGGCTCATACTACCCCCATTTATTAAATAATTATTTAATTAATTATTCAAATTTCTCGGGTCTTACATCATCCACTCAGATTCATCTTCATTCCAATTAAGTTTCAAATCATCCTCCCATTAGGTCGCATGCATTGAATTCATGCATATCTTGATTTCACTTCTTATCATGCATTTTGATAGTCTTTAGTTGACAAAAAAATTAGCATTTTCTCTTAGTTCTTTTCTTTATTTTATTTATTCTCCCCCTTTGTTTTCTTTTATTTTTTTTAAGCGAGATTAAATTACACAAGCTATACTTGATACACACAATTTCCTTGGATTCGATCCTGAGTCAATTTCCCTATACTTCGTTTGGGGGAATTAATTGGGTTTTGTTTAACTCGTAAAAAAACGACCTATGAAAAAGTGAGTTAACAGACTTTATCAATGTATCCTTTATGAGACAATCAAAGAATGCCACATGACCTATCACAAAAAATCTGAATTCTTAGAACAACATAGGCATCATTGAGGTCCATCATATCGAAATGGCTATGTAACACAAATTTTGTCTAAGTCAAAAGTTCAACACTGCTACTAATAAGAAGAATATCATCAACATATAAGACAAAAATGATGATTTGACTCTCACTCGTCTTCAAGTAAATGCATTGATCTAAGCCATTTTCCTTGACCACATGATCAAATTTCAAATACCATTGTCTATAAACTTGTCTCAACCTATAATAGATTTTTTTTCAACCTACAAACCAAATGTTCTTTGCCCTATTTAGCAAAAGCATCAGGTTGAACCATATAGACTTCCTCATGTATATTTCAACACTATCAAACATAGTGGCAGATCTTAACCACTAATACTAAGGGAACCAAAATATTATAAAAATCAGTATAAAAAAATCACATATTCTTTGTCCAAATATTAATATATAATTAAATTTAATATAACAAAAATAAATATATAATTTAATTAATTATAGTTATAAGAAAATCACATATTCTTTGTCCAAATATTCTTTCTCGTCCTAAAAAAATTGTCCCATTCAAAGTTTTGATCGAAGTTAATTGCATAGGCAAAAAATTTGATATCAAAACGACAAAGAAACATCTAATATGCATAATTATTGTGCAATAAAAATTTAATGTTTGTGAATACACAATCAAACATGCATGCCTATTATACCAAATTTCTCATCCAGCATGATTTGCTTAAGGGTCCCAAATCATAATAAATAAAAAATATAATTAAGAAATAAAAGACAATGCACAACTCATGTCATAAAAAATCTAATACTGATAGGGTACACTACAAATAATGTCATATATATATATATATATATATATATATATATATATATATATATATATAATACAATGCTTATGCAAGTAAAAGTGGGTTTTTGTGTTTTAATTTAACCACTAAAATCCAAACTCACATATGAGTATCTCGTACCAAGCCTTTCAGGAAAAAAAAGTTTTTTTTTTTATCAAAAACCAATTGAATCAGGTATATATCAATGGAGCAAATATATGAGAGCTAGGTAGTTCGCACGCAACTAAGTTCACTCAACCTCCTCATGGCTCATAATTGACCAAACCACATTATTAATCATGTGAATTAATATCCCAGATTAAAAGGGGAAAGGATATTTTTCAGCCATATGTCATTTCCCAAGTCACATACAAATGTAGAAACATCAGAAGCAAAAAGGGAAGCACTGACACGTGGCATTGTCACCTCACCATTAACAATGTCACGTGTTACACCAAAAATTTGACACGTGATAAAAAAAATTTGAATTTTTTTAAAAAGAATTAAAAACATATGTTGACATATGGTAAGTCGTTAATGGTGGTAGTAATGTTTTTTTTTGAAAAAGACCTACTTAAGGCACTTTTTCAAAAGTAGGGATTAAACCTTTACCAAACCAAGGTACCATCCGAAAAATTGAACCTTATTAAAACTATCAAAAAATTAATATTTATTAAAAAAACTTAATGGGATTGAATATATTCATATTAAAATCTAAAAAAAAAAATAGTGTGTTTGAAACTATAATCTAAACATAATTTAAACTAACTTTAAGAAAAGTAAGTACAACTTTTTCATAATATTATAAAGCTTAAATCATTTGATTCGTCCTTCTTTTTATTCGTCTCAATTAGGTTTTTATTTTGGAAAATCTATTAGAATTAGGTCCTTTCCATTAATAATGCACTAACAACGTTAATTATGTGTTATGTGTTAACTCGTTGTTTTTTTTTTAATTTTTATTTTTTTATAATTAAAAAAAATAGCCACGTGTCAAGCTAACGTTGTGCTACGTGGTAGAGGTAGTGTGATGTGGTAGTGATAGTGTCACATGTTACTATTGAATGTGAAAATAATTTTATAACAATTTAAAATAAATATATTTATTTAAAAGTTTACATTTCAATTTAAAAAATTGTTATTTTTAAACCAATTCTACATTTGTCTAGAAATTATTGATATATAAATATTTAAAATGATATTTAGATAAAGTTCAATGTAAAATATAAACTTAATCTTGTTAAATATATCATTGTGACGTTTATATAAAAGTTATATTTTGTCTCCTTTTGAATAGAGATAAAGTTGTTTCATCTTAAACCAATTGGGACCAAATTGAGACAAAATAACAAATACATGGACTAAATTGAAAATTTTCACATTTACAAATGACATGTAACACTGTCACTGCCACCTCATACTGCCTCTGTCCCGTAGTATAATGCAGGTTGATACGTGACATCTTTTTTTAATTTTTTACAGAAAATTATAAAAAAATTAAAAATTAAAAAAACAAAAAAGTACACACGTGACAATATTTAACCCGTTAGTACATTACTAATGGAATAAATATAATTTCAACAAAATTCTCTAGAATAAAAACTGACAAATAAAAGAAACGAAACCTAATTACAAAAATCAAAACAAATGAAATGATTTAACGTATCATAAACATTTAATCATTTTAAACAAACATTTTACTTTAACTCTGGTGAAGAGAATAGAATGTACAAAAATATAAAATTTGCAAATTTTTTCAGAGAGAAACCTTAGACGTGTTCTTGCGCATTGAGCTTTTTGAACCGAAACAGTGCAGTGTGCGTTTCAATGGTGGGAGGGAAAGTGAAGAAGGAAAAGACGAAGGCACAACATCACATGCCGTATCAGGGAGGAATCTCCTTCCACAAATCGAAGGGCCAGCACATTCTCAAGAATCCTTTGCTTGTCGACTCCATCATTCGTAAATTCGGCGTCCAACCTACCGACGTCGTCCTCGAGATCAATCCTGGCACCGAAAACCTCACCAAGAAGCTTCTAGAGGCTGCGAAGAAGGTCATCGTTGTCGAGATTGATTCCTGCATAGTTCTCGAGCTCCAACGATGGTTCTAGGGCACTCCTCACTTCAATCGCCTTACGGTATGAAAAAAAAAGTTTTTTTTTCAATAATAGGCAATCTAGTTGGGATAATTACGGGAGTAGGCATTTTTTTTTAAATTAAAATTATAGGCAAAACGTGTGGGGGTCAAACGTTTTTTGATGAAGAAATCGTTATGCCCCCAAGCGCTTTTGGGTCAAATATGGTCAATAGATGAAATCATGCGAGGGGTGGACGACTTAAATAACGAAATCGTGGGGGGCATGACGTTTTTACTTGAAATCGTGGAGGGGGAACTTTTTTCTCTTTATAATCGATTACCCTCTGATGTAATCGATTACTGCATGCATTGTAGTGTTTCTAGGTTTAATGTAATCGATTATGCACATACTGTAATCGATTACAGACATAATTTTAATTAAAAAAAGGTTCACAAAAATTTAAGTGGATACAAAACCAATGATAATAATAATGTCGAATATGAAACTAAAAACAGTGGTAAAAATAGAAAAAAAACATTACAATTAATAAAGTACTAATATAACAAATAATAATGTCAATGTGAAGTAGATGGTGCATTAAACAAATACAAAGTTCTTGAATGAATTAAAGATGAAATACATCTAAGAAGGAGGAAATTGGCGCCTCACGTAAGCCATGTCTTCCTCAAGTTTACCAACCCGAGCATCCATACTGTCAAATCTTGAACCAACAAAAGCCCAAAGATCTCGAATCTCATGGATAATATCATTGAGCATAAGAGTAGATGCATCTTGGGTAAGCTGAGGCGGTAGAGATGGTGTGCGCTCATCATGAATAGGTTGATCTTGCATATCACGTTTATGAACCCATTGACCATTTTGGTTTTTTACAAAACCAAAGCAATGAATAACTTCAGCACCAATTGGGCCTGTTCTCCAATTAACCTTCTCAAATGGTTCATCTTCAAGAGGAACATTAAACTTAATTAAAATGTCAGTAATGTGGTTTGCATATGGTAAAGGGGCATGGTCTCTTAATGCCTTTTTCATGCGATATCTAACCAAATGACCCTAGTTAAGCTCCCTTCCGGTTAACATTGCCCACATTAATATAATGTCTTCTTTAGTAGCTTGGGCAAGGTTAAATATTTGGGGCAGCAAGCATCGACATATGATGTAGTGCAGGATACATGTTTCCACTTTCATTTGGCCTACCAGTATTCTTCCTCCAATATTGACATTGTCACGACAAATCATTAATTTTGCATTGTGAGTAGAATAGTCATCTCTCCATTCCTTCACCATGTTTCCCTCAAAATAGACATCTTGAGTCACCAACTTGGTTATACAATAAAACATATTTATATCCATTCTAATCTTTACATTCTTAACTTCAGTAATAATAACCCCTTCATCAGTAATTTGCAAGTTAGAATAAAAGACTCTAACTAACTCCCGATAATAAGATTGACGATTAGTCAAAAAAGGTAATAATCTCAAATTCTGTAGTATATCAAAGAACTCAAAGTTTTGCTCGACAATAAAATCATCAATATATCTTGGTTCAATAATATCTCTGTTGGAAAATTTGGAAAAATACCATTCATATAGTCTTTTTGGCTGTGAGGGTGCAATAATTTCATCAGGTTCGTTGGCAGCAACACCACGACAGCGGCGGGCACCAGTTTGAGTCTTGTGTTTTCTTGAAGATTTAGCCATTTTTTGGTGTTTTTGACAATTTTAATCGGTGGGTTTTGTGGAGAATTGAAAATAAAAAAGATTGCAACGAATGAGAGTTGATTTGGTTAAGAAACAAAGCAACAATGGTAAAAAAAGAGGTAGTGGGGAGCGCGAGGGTTCTTTGTGGGTTGCAACAACGGAGAGAGAAAGTGCTAGTTTTATAGTGGAAGATGACCTGTAATCGATTACAGTGTTTGTGTAATCGATTACAATGTTCAATTTTTTTTCCAGAACCTCCTGTTAATCGATTAATCGATTACAAAGTTAAAAATTTTATTCCAGAAGCTCCTATTAATCCATTAATTGATTACAGGGTTTGTGTAATCGATTACAGGATTCAATTTGTTTTTCCAAAACCTCCTATTAATCGATTAATCGATTAGAGGTTTTGTGTAATCGATTACGGGTTACAATTTAGTTACAGTACCACGTGTTAATCGATTACGGGTACTATTTAATCGATTAATGTAAGTTGTAATCGATTAAATGAATATGTAATCGATTACTCTCGCGTCAGATTACAAGAAATGATGTTTGTAATCGATTACACTATGAATGTAATCGATTATAGTAAGTAATTTTACATCACAATGATATTGCTAATGGATAACACGATCCATATAATTGATTACAACATAACATTTTTTTTCGAACGATTTGTACTCCATTAAATGGGTCCCTTAATAAAAAAGTTCAAAATATTCTACTAATTAAATAAAAATAAAATGACTAACAACTTCCAAATTACTTAAAATGAAAAGCAAAGAAAAGAAACTAAATCAATTATGGCAACCATCTATATCTTGTTCTCCCCCGGTGATCCATAAACCATCCAAAATTGATATCTTCGTATTCTTTGGCAATTGTTTGTGGTCTGACTTTGTACCTGCTTCCAACGATTAATCATCTGTGACACGTCAAAGTCACATTTGATTTCTGCGGTGTCATGCACTAGTCGCCTGTTGCGTATTGTTGTAAGGCGACGATAGTCAGTTTCTTTGACAATTCTATAGTCACCACACTCCACTAATTGAGTTAGGGTTTGTAATAATTCATTGTAGGTGCAATCATGTCTGATGGAGAAGGTTTTTGTGGCATCCGAACTGAACTCTAGACCGAAACCAGATGGACTCTCTATGATACCAGCACCCCTTAAAGGTCTACCATAATAAATAATAGTTGGTGAACTTGGGATAGAGTTTGAGGATGACGATGGGGTGTTTGTAGTTAAAAGAGAAAGAATATGTTCAAGTGATCTTGTGAACGTGACATACAACTCAATCATTGTGTTCAAAGGGAAAGAAGACTTACAATGCAACATTTGAAAAACATCTGCATCCATTTTTAATTCAAATGTGTCATACATAATATTTCCTTCAAAAGTGATGGTGGGTTGTCTGAAGTGGAGGTTGTTTATGAATGTGTTTGAGGGGCATGAAATGGCTGCACAGACTCTTTGTTTCAGCACGTTGTATGAGCAGTCGTATGGAATGCAAAATACTTGAGGACTCTCACATATGAACTTGACCCCATCCTCATACAGTTTCATTTATTCATTTATGAATAAGGCTGCTATGTAAGAAATGGTGAAATCTTGAGACTCTGTGATGCCAAACATTTAAGGGGAAAAATGTTCCATGTTTGGGTTATGAATTAAGAAAGAAGAGGTAGAAGGAGATGGCAAGGAATGGTAGTGTTGGAGACTTGAATATTTGCAATTGATAGAGGTATTTATAAGCATAATGGCATCATTAGTGAGTGAAAAGAAAAAAAATATTATTCATTGATTTGGAAATGTACATATAAAGTTGTCATATTTAAATAGTACAAAAGCATAATAGAATATGGTCCCATAATGTCATAATTTTATTTTACAATAAATGATTCTCACTTCATCATCAAATGATTGCGCAATAGGCTAGATATAACGGGTGGTATGATTTATGTACCATTGCATGTAGGGAGAGTTATCACACAATTGGCCACTCTTGCTGAAAGGTTCGCTTTGAACAACGGAATTATGATGATTATTCCATAGTATTATAATCCGATGATGATATTGTCTCCAATTATTTTCCCCCTTCAGGTTCATCGGGTCGGCTAGGATCCTCTGTCGCTAATCAAATTGTTTGACGACCCGGTCGACTTGGTGAAATTCGACAGTTGCAAAACATATCAGAGGAACCAATGGTCGACTTATGGGAGAAACATTTATGATGATAAAGTGACTAACTAGGGGTTGTCGATATAGTGTCATTAAGAACTGCACAAATTAAGGTTAATATTAAACATAAAAAAACAAAGCGAGTTTGTACAAACAAATTAGCAGAGCACTGGTGATAATAAACCTGTTTTGGTTGAATTTTATCAATTTTTTTCCGGAACTTGACCACAGTTGTTTGGTCATGGAAGATGGAACGTGTTTGCCGACATCACCTCACACTTAGGGGGAACGCAAGTCCACCACAATCTCGTCATCTATGATTGATTGTATTTTTGGAGAGATACATGTGTATCTCTCCACGCCCAGCATTGCAACAGTAACATGCATCCACCAATGTTGTCTTGTTGGAACTTTGTACCATGATCTAGTGCACGATACAGACATGCCAACACTGTGGATCCCCAACTAAAGTTTGAAACATGAGCCAAGTCTCTTAACAATGGCAAATACATAAAATGCACAAGACTAGTTGATGTATCTGACATCAACATACTGTCAATTAGTATCAGGATGTGAGCGCGTGCATACTGTCCAATTGTTCCTAGGTTGGCGTCATTTGGTAATTCCCAGAATCTGGTATTTAGCCATGACAACTTTATCTGGTTCCCTGTGAACATATTTTCGGGTGAAATGTCCCCCAATAATTCTTGGCACAATTCCAACAGGTTTCCAGAAGTAGAACTAGTGACAGGTTCTCCATCTATTGGCACCCCCAATTGGAGTGAAACATCTTCTAGGGTGACAGTTGTTTCGCCTAGTGGCATGTGGAAGGTGTGAGTTTCAATCCTTCACCTTTCGCAAAGTGCTGTTACCATGAGGTGGTTAATCTCCATATTATCCACTTTCAATACGTGGCGGCTTGGCCGGAGCACTCTCTCGTTTCCTTCCCAAATCTGGTTCGTGATGTGGTCGTCTTGATGACGCAAGACTGACAAGTTTGCTGGAAGGTTGTTGTTCTTAGCCATAATAAACTACATAAAAGAAGATGAAAAGATTATCAGAATATCATTTAAACTTAATCAATAAGAAATCGTACACAAAAATAAATTCATAAATTTGACCGAACTTGTGAGATTGACGGGTGAGAATTTTTTGTTGATGTGCTGCAATTCCAACTACAAATGCAAAGATATGAAGCCTTCTTTGATGTGAAGTCAGTGTTGCACCAACCATGCCTATTTAAACAACTATATCAACTATTCATTCACATGGGTACCTTTTATTTTTCTCTCTTTCTCTCACGTAAAGCATAAGTTATCTCACTCATGACTACCTATTCTACTCTACCCTGCATGCAGACCATCACATGCCTTATTCTTTTCACCACATATAGCTTTCTCTTGAATAACAATGGTCTTAAAGATTCTCATCACAATTCTCAATGTTGCAAGTAATGTGAATGTAGAGGAAGAAAATCAAAGCAAGAATGAATTGTGAATAGCATTGTGTACAGAAGCGTGAATTTGGAATAGTAATGTGGCGGCTTTAAAGCATAAATGGTGCACCAGACGTGCAGGGAATCACGTTGTAAGAAGAAAACGTAAGGGGGGCCACGTTTTTCAATTAAAAAACGTTTTGGGCCAAAACGTTTTCAAATAAGAAAACGTTGGGGGTTGACGTTTTCTACTAGAAAAGATATGGGGGTGCACGTTTTCTAGATGAAAACATGGGGGGGCTGAGCGTTTTCAATTTGAAAACGTCTAGGGGTAGGATGTTTTTAGTTCCTCATTTTTTTCTATTTGCACCCCCAACCCATTCCTTTCGATTCTGGATACTCAAACCGCTTTCGTAAATAACGCTATACTTTAAGGCCCTCTTATTTTCAGCCCCAATATTTTAGGGTTGCCCCAAAAAACTAATGGGCCTAAGGGCTGACCTAGAGGGTGTACAAGGCCCCCTAAGGCAACCAAACCCCTCTCACTTCTATCATTCTTGCCAAACAATGCTTACTTACTCCTCTTTTTCTCTCCACAGAGGTTCTGCTAGGGTTTGGTTCCCAGTCCTCTTCAAGCTAGCTCAAATCCGTTTTCTTCTCCACGTAAGTCAGTTCGCAGCTCATGCTCTTTTCCTTTTAACTTATTCTTCATGGTTTCAACTAGGATTCGTACTAATAAACCCGTTTAAATCTGTTCTGCTATATTTTTCCACCTCTTTAGTTTGTTCCAGGACTTGTTGCGCTCCGCAGTTGGTGTCAAAGTCCTTTGCTCACCCTTTCCAGGTAAGGGAAGCTAGGGTTTACTATTTCTTGCGATTTTCTGCTTGCTCTAGTTCTATTCCATGAGTTTGATGCTTGGTTGCCATTATAATAGTTTGGGAGCTGTTAAAAATATTGTTTGGTTTGATTGACTACATGTTGCCTGCGTTAATAGTGGAAGGTTCTAATTTTCTCGCCCAAGCGAGTGTATCTCGCCTAGGCGAGATTAGTAGCAACTCGCCTAGGTTGCTTGTGCGAGCTATCGCTCAAGCGACAAGCTCTTGTTTTGAGCGAGAGTCCATCTCGCTCAGTCGAGAAGGTCTCGCCTAAGCAAGAGGACGCGACAACACCATTGTTCCTGGTTCAAGCTTGCCTAGGCCAAAGGAGCTCGCCTGAGCGAGAGACCCTCTCTCCTGAGTGAGAGATCCTCTCGCCTGAGTGAGACCTTCCTGCTTGAGCGAGGAGTTGGGCGTAATTCCATGAATCTCTAGGTGAGATCTCATGGTGGTGCCTTAGTTGGTCGTGACGTAATTCCATGACCCCTATTAGTAGGAGTTCATGGTGGTGCCCCATTTATATAATTTAGCAAGGATTCAAGATAAGGATTGCATCTTGACACTCTAAAGAGTTAGTTAGTCTAACATAGAGCGTACTGACTCGAGTGGTGAGAGTAGTAGGAGGCATGGAACCCATTAAGGGTTAACCTTGTGTGTGGGGGTTGAGAAACTAGAACAATTAGCTCGGTAGAGTAGTAAAAGCTACCATAAGTGCAAGCATCCGCTGAATCCGACTAATTATATGCATCTAGACGAGTCGTGTCTGAGTTTTAATGTATTGTTTGCAAGTCATAACATGATTGGTTGGCTTATGCATCTTAAACTATAAAATTGTATGTAACTATATGATAAATCATTTTCTGCTCTAGCTTACCCTTTTGTTTGTTATATGTCTTGCTTGTGTGGTTCTCTCTTTTTGCGATGATCATCAATTTATTTATTTGAGCAAATGCGAGAAATCCTTGTGGCCAACAGGGTGATGGAGGTTTCACTGCCTAGTCATCTGGACTTGGGCTCTGCTCATTATGTCTTTTGTTAGGGTTGTGGCCCATGTATTACATTATTTAGCACTGTATTTTGGATACTTTAGACCTTTTACCCTGTTCTGTACCAGCATCGTGGTGTGCCTCGATTATTGTCCTCTAAGTACTTTGGATATATGTAGGAGTGATGTTACACTCCATTGATCTTGCTTCTTATATTATTTTGTATGACATTTCCTTTAATTAGCTTTATTAATTAAATTGGGTGTTACAATGGCAACCTCCTTCAAGGTTTTATATATATAATAACACCACCATTTCTTTTTGTACCATTTTTTCTCTGCATACACCGCACACTTCACATCTCAAATCTCTTACAATACATTTTCTTACCAACGTGTCCATAATGAGTTCATGGATTATGGATGATCTTCTTCGTCCAATCCAATCGGAGATGAACCTGGCATTGTAGACATCGTGGATGAGTTTACTTCTGATGATTTTTATGAAGACAATCCACACGATCAAGAAATTGTTCCGGTCCCTTCTATGGGTTACAATCCATATGGGGAAGTCGAAGAACGGGAACAGATGCACTTCGATTCAAAATAGGCAACAGTGTCTACAATTAAACATTATAACATCATCAATGGATACAACTTCAATGTTTTAGAATCGAAACCTCATCTTTATGTTGCATGATGCATCCATTACAACAATGGATGTCAATGGCGTTTGAGGGTTAGTTATAGTACAATCAGACATCATTGGGAAATCAAGTCCATTGACGGTACACATACATATTTCTCAACATTAATTTCACAGGATCACTACAATCTGGATTCAACTCAAATTGCTTCCATTGTTTTTTATTTGGTCCGAACAAATCCAAGCATTCGCATCAAAAGCTTGGTCGTAAACATAAAAAGTCATTACGGATATACGGTCACATATAGAAGAGCATGGATAGCAAAGGAACAAGCAATTACAATGGAGTATGACGATTAGGACCAATCTTATAATGAAGTTCCCAGATGATTACAAGCTGCCCAAATGACTAATCCTGGGAAAATTTTCCAACTTTCCGGTCCTCCAATTAATGTTGATGGTGAGGATGCGACATCCAAATATATTATGGAACGTTGCTTCTAGGCATTTGGACCATCCATTAAAGGTTTTAAGTATTGTAAACCTGTTATTCAAGTCGATGAAACATTTTTAACAGGCAGATATCATGCCACCTTGCTAATTGCAATTACTTAGGATGGAAATAGAAACATATTTCCTTTGACATTTGTAATAGTAAAAGATCAGACAAAAGAGACATTGATTTGGTTTTTTCAACTACTACGAGAGCATGTAACTCCTCAACCAAATCTATGCCTAATTACTGATAGAGGCAAGGGCATTTTGTCAGCCCTACGCTTGGAAGAAGTTGACTGGAAATCAGGCAATCTTCACTCTATCTACTGCATACGTCATCTGGGTTCCAACTTCAATAACCTGTTCAAAAATGCGAATCTCAAGAAAGATTTCATTAACTTGGGTACGACATTTTCCTAACCTTAAATTCCACATGCACAAAAAATTTTCCTTCAAACAAAATATTATTTAATTTAATTTTATATTTCTTTATCACAGCTTACGAAGTAAAACAACCTACAGTACAAGCAAAACTTTCAGCTATGAGGTCCCAATTCCCGCAAGCAGTAGCTTGGATTGATAAAATCCCCTTATATAAGTGGTCTCAGGCTTATGATGGGGGGCAGAGGTACACCCACATGACAACAAACTTGACGGAGTGCATGAACTCTGTGCTTAAGGGGGCTCGATCATTACCTATCTGTGCACTATTGAAAATAACATTTCAAAACATAAATGCTTGGTTTGTTAAATGCGACTTGAAGGCAGACTCTATGTTAAGAGCTTGTCATCAATATCCAGAAGACGTCATGTTCAACGCTACGATCGAGATAATTCTGAATTCGAGGTGCAAGAGATATCGACCCCCTATCAATATCGACCAAAACCAATCTCATTCACTATCAGATTAAATGATTGGTGGTGTGATTGTGCTCACTTCCAAGCTAGTCAATTACCATGTCATCACTTTATAGTTGTTTGTTCTTTTGCTCAAATGCCACTTCCAAATTTTATCGATCCAGTTTACAACCTTGATTACATAAATAAGGCTTATCAAGTACAATTCCACCCACTGCGAAATGAGGACTATTGGTCAACATATACATGTCCTAATTTCATTCCAGACCCACAACGACTAGGATCAACTCATTACGGATAAACCAAAAAAATACTCTTATTGTCGCATTGAGGGTCATTATAAGGGACAATATCCATTATGCCAATAATTTGTTCATTTTTAATTTCAATTAATTTACTTTTCAATGTTTTTTTCTTCTTTCTAGAATTTCAAAATTAACACAATTTTTTAGACATTATCATATCTTATGTGTTCATCCATTATAATTTCAAATACCTTATTCTCTGATGGACGAAAAAACTCTATAAAATCAATAAAATTATTATGATTGCCTTTGTATCCAATTCGAATTTAATCAACTTTTAAAAAAAAAGAATGTAATTGATTACAATACCTATGTAATCGATTACATTTAAACCATAAATACTGAACTCGTTCTGTAATCGATTACATTTAACCCAGAAACACTGCAACACATGCAGTAATCAATTACATCGATGAGTAATCGATTATCACTACAAAAACATTCCCCCTTACGATATCAAGTCAAAACGTATTGCCCCCCCTCCCTAACGATTTCTTTTTTAAAATCGTCCACCCCCACACGATTTCATCTTCTGACCACAATTGACCCAAAAAACGCATGGGGAGCTAACGATTTCTTCATAACAAAATGTTCTGCCCCCACACGTTTTGCCTATAATCGTAATTTTTTAAACAAATGCCTATTCCCATAATTAGGCCAACTGGATTGCCTACAAACACGAGTTACTTGAGGGGTAAGGGACTAGGAAAGGGGAGCGGAACGACACCGTGCATTCTTTTGAAACGTATGAAGAAATTTAGTTCTTTTGTTTAAAACTCAGTGAAGTAGTGTGAGAAACACTTAAGAGTCCATTTGAAGAGGTTACTTAAGGATTCAAATTGTGGTCACAATTGTGATTTTATTGCAATTCTTGGTACTATGGGCAATTGCCAACAAATGTGGCCATTGCGGTCATAATGATAGCAAAAATCCTCGACCTTCTTTCTTAAAATAATAGGTGTGACAAGTTTCTGAAAATCTGGGTTTTCCAGTTTCAATGAGATTTTAAGGGTGGCCTATAAGAACAATTTACAACTAATATTTCAAGTGCTTATTTCGGTGAGTTACGCATTAAGTGATGCATGATGAATACATTATCTGTTTGGAAGAGCTTATTTACAACTTATTTGTTTTATTACGTGGATAATTGTGTAAGTGTTTGGAAGAGCTTGTTTACAATTTATTTGAACTTATTTTACTATGACTTGGATGGTTACTTGGATGGTTACTGTAAGAGCGTACTGGTACCTGTTTTCCCTAACATGTTATTGTATTATCTATTATCTTTTTCATGGTTACAAGTTATCCAAGGTGATGTGTTGAGGACTGAACTTCCTTATTTTGACATATGTGTTGCAAACATTCCCTACCAGACGAGCTTTGAGGCAATCAATAGTACCATCAGGTCTAACTTTGATAGTAAACACCCACCTGCAACCAACAATAGATTTCCTAGACGGTAACGGGACCAGTTCCTAAGTTCCACTGATATGTAGAGCACCAAGTTCATCTGGTTGGTATCACGCAGCGCAATGTTTAGCGTTTGAACAAAAACCAAGAGCAGGGTGAATTGGTTTTTAGTATTAAAATCAATACTTTAAAATTTTTCCAAAATTTTTACCGATTAATTAAATATCAACTCCTTTAAAAGCAATAGTAGATAAAATATAAACATAGAGAAGAAGATTGAACACAAGTATTTATACGGGTTCATATCAAAAGATCCTATGTCTAGTTGTTAATCTCTTCAAATAAAGAAATTAACTCAATTACTAAGAAATATCATATTACAATCAGATAACAAAAGAATAGGGAAAGAAAAAACCTCTCTTGAAGACACAAGAGATGAACACCTTTCTCTGAATCACACAGAGAATCTTAACCTTAGCTTTCCTAGCAACAACAACAACACTCAATCTTCTAGAAAATCCTCTCAGGAAAAGTTATCACTCTACCCACACTAGGTTTTTCAAAGCTCTTTTGAGAACACTCAGAGAACTCTATTTGCAGTCACAACACTAGCACTCTAGCTTCTCAAAAAGGAATTTTCGAAGTTGAATTGCAATTCTTTAAATAGGATTTTCGAAAATTAGGTTAAAAATTGAAACGTCAAGTTCTAACTCCCAAGGATAATCGATTATTGCAGTAGGTTTTCTGAAAACAAATTTTAAACAGAATAATTGATTATTTCAGGAGATAATCGATTAGTGATAATCGATTATCACTGCAGTTTTTCCAAAAATAAGAAACCTTAGAAAGACGAAGGCTATGCTGCTGATTCTAAGTTTAATTAAAACTATTCTACAACACACTTCTTTTATTTTACAAGATAACATTAAACATTTAAACATTTTGTCTTCATTCTTGCTTGATCATCATTCATTTCTTCATCATCATTCAAAATCACTAGGCTTCCTTCTTTTTGCCAACACATCTGTCATGGCCTGACGCCAACCAGGATGAGCTAAAGCTTCACGGACAATTTTTGGAATGGTCATAGAAGATAGAGAGGAAAGACATGTATAAAAAGGTAATGACAAGTGATGATAACTCAAAACAATATAATAGGGAGAGGGATTACGGGTAGAACGCATACCTTTTCGGTGGGCAATGGAAAAGTCAGACTCAAGTGTTAAAGCTGGAGGAGACAGAGTAGTTGGCACTTGAGTGGAGTCACATGGTGGTGGTGTTGATCAATTTCGGCGACTATAAACCTGAAAAGGTTGTGGAGGAGAAGCTGACTGTGGAGCAGGAATCGATGGTGAAGAAGACACAGTAAGAGGGTCACAAACAATAGGAACATTAAAGGTACTAGGAGAGTTGTCAAGATTGGATGAAGTTAGAGGTGAAGATGGACTCTTAAAATAAAGGGAGAACTCATCCAAAGTGACATATGCATACACAAAATAGCGGTTAAGAAAAGGAGAAAAACATTTGTATCCTTTTTGTGATCTTGTAAACCCTAAGAAAACACACTAATGTGATCTAGGAGAAAGCTTGTCAAGACTAGGACTGAAATTATGAACAAAATAGGTAGAGCCGAAAACTCTTAGAGGTAAGGGATGAAGAGGTTCATGAGGGAATAAAATGGAATGAGGTATGTTATTCTTTAAAACCCAAGAAGGCATGCGATTAATGAGATAACAAGTAGTAAGAATAGCATCACCCCAAAATTTTTCAGGAACATTTCCATGAATTAAAAGAGTGCGAATTATTTCAATAAGATATTTATTTTTACGTTCAGCTACACCATTTTGTTGAGGGGTATAAGCACAAGAAGTTTGATTCAAAATACCATGAGAAGCCATAAATTGTTTAAAAGAATGAGAAAGATATTCACGACCATTATCACTGCGCAAAACTCTAATAGAAACACTGAACTGAGTTTTAATTTCGTTAAAAAAAGATTGAAAGATATGAAATAACTTTGAACGATGTTTCCTTAAAAATAATCAAGTACATATGGAGTAATCATCAATGAAAGTAACAAAGTATTGAAAACCTAAAGTAGACTTAATGCGGCTAGGACCCTAAATGTCAAAGTGAACCAAGGCAAAAGGAGACGAAGCATCACGTGTAAGACTACGAGGAAAGGAAGTACGACTATGCTTGCATAATTGACACGACTCACACCAAACGAGATAACTTGGACAAGACAAGGACAAGCTGTTGTAACTTGACCAGGCTTGGATGACCTAACTAAGCATGAAGAAGAGAGGAAGACTCTATAACTGCACCAATGTGTGTAGAGGGACATAGATGATAAAGACCATGAGACTCACATCCTATGCCAATCACCTGTTTCGAACTCCAGTCCTGTAAACAAACAAAATTGTTGGTAAAAGAAACAACACAATCAAGAGAACGAGTTAGACGATTGATGGACAACATGTTAAAAGGAGACCTAGGGACATAAAGAACATTATCAATAGTTAAAAAAGGGAAAATTTTAACAGTGCCAACACCATGAGATGAGACTCTAGAACCATCAACCAGTGTAACAAAAGGTAAAGGATTAGGAGAGGATAAAGAAGAGAACAAAGATTAGTTACTAATAATATGATTAGTGGCTCCTAAATTAAAAATCCAAGGACCAGGAGAAGAAGATCGAGTTAGACCAACAAAAGATATACTTGTGTAAGCTACAAATACAATGGAACTAGAAGATTGTTGATCCTTATACCACTTGAGAAATTTGTTGAACATAGCATGTGTATCGGATAAAACAAAAGGAGGATCCCCAGTAGACGAAGGTGGGGAAAGGTTGGTCTAAACAACTGCAGCAGAGCGAGGATGACGACCATGCAATGCATAACACCTGTCAATCTTGTGACCTGGCTTGCCACAATGTTCACACTCATGTAATGCATAACACTTGTCAATCTTGTGACCGAGCTTGCCATAATGTTCACACTTAGGACGCCCTTTTCCCTGTTTACAAGGGCGAGTCTGATCATCATGGTGAGATGCCAAAGTAGAAGAATCATCAACAGAAGTGGGTATATCAATGTTAGGTTGTTCTGGTACACGCAAAAGAGTAGAGTAGATTGAAGTCAAGGTAGGGACAACCAGGGAACCCAAAATTTGATCACGAATATGTGAATATTTATCAGCAAGCCTGCGTAAGGTTCTGAGCATGAAGAACTTTAAGCATTGCTCGATATCCGTGGCAGGGTCGAGGGAATGAGGCAATAACTCATTGAACTCATGAAAAAAAGCATGAATTTTGCCCATATAATCAGTCATAAAGTCTTGATTTTTAGAGGAAATAAGATCTGCAAATTTAGAACATACACCATAGAGACGTTGAATATCATTTGTGTATAATAACTTGACATGCTCCCATATTTGAGCACCTGTTTCGTAGGAACAAAAAAGTTGCTTTAACAATGGATCAAGAGTACCCTTGAGAACCACACATAATTCAACATCAATAGTTTCCCAACGGTCGTCCTCAGTAGGAGTGAGACTAGGTGCTTTCGGGGCAAGATGATCAAGATACCTTTGACTCGTAAGCCATAATCGGACGTCTGATGACCATGTGACATAATTAGGTTGAGTTAACTTGTCAATGGATAAGTGTACATTAACATAGTTAGTGTAGATGGACGGGTCAGACACACCCAAAGAGTTTCAGAACTGGAAGAGGCAGCGGAGCCATGGAGGAACTAGGAGAGGCGCGACTTCGAATGGCGCATGAGGGAGCATTGTAAGACCCAGGAACAACTTGGAATATTTTAGGTAAAATTAAAAAGTGATTTATATTTTGGTATGGATCTATAAATAAATTTAGTCATGACAAAAGACTAAATTTAATTAAAAGAGTAATTAGAGTTGCTATTTATCTACTTTAAGAAATTATGGTTTGTGGAGTATAAGTGCTTTAATTCTTGTAATGCATATAATATCATGTGATGGCATGTAGTCTTGGTGAAAGTGGCGTGCAAAGGTGAGCAAGTGCAGGGCTTCGAACCTGAATGGCAGAAATTTGCTTTTAGTTGCTTTTAAAATTCAAAAATTTTATCCTTTAAAGGAGTGGGGCCCATGGAATGGTGTTTCCAAAAATTGAAACGCTGCAGCAACATGATACTGGGTTCTAAAAACGCTGCAGTAACAAGATAGAATGTGTTGTTTTTATTTTTATTTATTTTACCTTTCTGTTTTTTTTTCTTTTGCATCTTTTAGAGTTAAATGATAAGAAAAATAAAATGGGCTAGAGAATTAATTTAAACTTAGAGATTCTTAACTGAATGATTTGGTGGGATTAGATAAAAACTAAACCCTAGAAGTTTTCTTTAGAAAAAAAGGGGTTAGGACGGGAGAAGAAAAAATAGAGAAAGAGTGCAAGTTGGAGTTTTTCAGTGGTTGTGGTAGAGAAGAGGAATCATCTAGAGAGGTAGGGGAAGTCAACTTTGTTTTCTTTTATTGTTTTCTTTTATTTTGTGGCTTGTTGTAGCTTAATCTTGTTGTTTATCATGTGGGTATACATGTTTATGTTATTTCTTCCGATTTCATTGGTGATGAATGCCATGCATGCTTTGAGGGTTGGGGATTCTCGTGTGGGTTGCTATTGTTTTCGGTTTCAGGATGCAGATGTGTAGTGTTTCCATTCAGGGTGTGCAGCATGTGAATTCATGATTGAAATGGTAGCTTTGGAGGGTGTAGTTCTTAGGTGATGCAATGGTGAAATAGATGAATGATGGTGTTACTCTCGCGGGACTGCAGCTGCTGAAGTAGAATCTTACAGAGTTGGTTCACACGCGGAGGGTGGCCGCTTGTGTTGAGGGCTGCACTTTCCGGAGTAGTGGCTGTCGATGTCTTGGTGATGTGCAATGTTGATGAATGCACACGGTGCAACCGGGTTCATGGTGCAGTATTAGGTTTATGGTGCAGCAGTTTGGTTTGCATGGGTTCATGCGTTGGTTCTTTTATTTTTTTTCTTTTGGATTTTCATTTGGAGTTTAGGGTGAAGACCATCTATCAGAAACAGGCGTTCTTTTCGGGCATTACTATGTTGCTTCGTCACTAGAGAACTGCATGGTTGGGTATTGAGTTTTTCACTTTGCAGGGATGAGTCATGTCTTTCAGCCGTTCCCTATTTCTCTTAAAATATTTCTCTTTCTTTTCTCTTTATTTCTTATTTTATTTTTCACGTAAAGTTGTGTTCAGAATGTGTGGGCATTATTCTACTTTTCTTAAAAAATTTCTCTATCTTCCCTTTCCATTAAATGAACATAAAGGCATGGGTTTTTCTCTTCGAAAATGATATTCAGACATATATTTTGAACTTACTTTTTGACATAGTGACATGTTAATCATTTTTTTTATTTAAAAATTTGTTTTATTTTACTTTTTTAAAACTGACACACGTGTGGGAGAAGATGGGGAAGAGGTTCAGCATAGGGAACCCATGGTTTTCTCATTTGAAAGAGAGCACTGCAACTTGAGAGAAGAGAGAAGCAATGCCTCGCGACATCATCGAACAAGAAGTAGGGTCTGAGGTTTGGATTCTCAACAGCGATGGGTGGTGGTTCGTTTTGACTTTGTTCTTTGTTTCACTCTCACAATCGCCATTTTTGTTCAAATACCATACATGATTGAAATGTTTGTGGTTGGTTGTTTTGTGGGTGAGTTGTAGGGTTTCTCCATTCTATCGTTCCTGTTGGTGTAGATATCATTTAGGATTTAGGTTTTCTCTGAGTTGAAGATGACGACACTAGAACCACTCTTAACGGAAAAAAAATATGACAGCAGGAGTCACACAATGTGGGGATTTATGTGCAAATAGGTGGGGAGTTGCGTTGGAGTTTTTGTACAAATACTGGACAGTTCTGCAAGTATGAGATATCATGTTCAATGTACCTAATATGAACCATAAAATGACATTGAAGTCCTCATGAAGAACTAAAAAGTCTGTTAGACCCAATCTTAATAAAAAAAATATGACAGCGGGAGTCACTAACATGTGGGGAGCCATGTGCAAATAAGTAGGTAGGTGCATTGAGGTTTTTGTACAAATACTAGACAATCATGTAAATATGAGACAACAACTTTAATATACCTAATGTCAACCACAAAAATCACATTGCAATCCTCATGAAGATCAGAAAGCTTCATTGGACCCAATCTTAACGAAAAAAAATATAACAACAGAAGTCACACAAATGTGGGAAACTATGTGCAAATAAGTGGAGAGTTACGTTGAGTTTTTTGTACAAATACTGGACAATTATGTATTTATGAAACAACATGTTCAATGTTCCTAATATGGACCACAAAAATGACATTGTAGTCTACATGAAAAACAAAAAAGTCTGTTGGACCTAGTCTTAACGAAAAAAATATGACAGAGAGAATCATAAACATGTGGCAAAGAAGTGGAAAGTTGCGTTGAGATTTTAATACAAATACTAGACAATTATGTAAGTATGAGACGACATGTTCAGTGTATATAATATGAACAAAAAAAGTGACATTGTAGTCTTCATGAAGAAAAAAAAGAGTTTGTTGAATCCAATCTTAATGGGAAAAAAATATGACAGTAAGAGTCACAAATGTGGGGAGCCATGTGCAAAAAAGTGGGGAGTTGCATTGAATATTTTGTACAAATACTGGACAATTATGTAATTATGAGACAATATGTTCAATGTAGTTAATATGGATGACAAAAATGACATTGTAGTCCTTATGAAGAACAAAAAAAATTTGTTGGACCTAATCTTAATAAAATAAAAAGACAGCAAGAGTTACACACATGTGGGGAACCATGTGCAAATAAGTGGGGAGTTATGTTAAATTTTTTGTACAAATACTGGACAATTCTATATTTACGAGACATGTTCAATGTACCTAATATGGGCCACAAAAATGACATTGTA
>Ga0209589_1004545_pt1 | contig 23915 bp, 14 predicted proteins | sample CowpeawhiteBW_FD_187525 | JGI IMG/M metagenome (GOLD analysis project Ga0209589, IMG submission 187525) | Root nodule microbial communities of legume samples collected from California USA - Cow pea white BW (SPAdes) (version 2) | ecosystem: Host-associated > Plants > Roots > Nodule | place: USA...
TATATATATCATATCGAGGTTTGTGCAGTGGTGATAATATCTTTAGAATTGAAGAAACCAGGTTGATTGGTTGAAGACATTACCTTCTCCTCGATCTTATCTATCCACTGCAAGAAGTTTTCAATGGATGGAAAACGTTAAGATTGCATAAATAATACGCCCACAGTTTTCATTGGAATGAATAGATGCCTAAGTTTTCACTTCGCAACCTTTATATAAAGCTCCACCTAACAAAATTTATCTACAAACACAAACACTTCTTTATCTACAAACTCAAACAAGTGTGACAAAATTCAGAAATCGACATTTTCTTTATAGTAATCTATGTTTCCATAATATTCACGAATCAATCATATATGTTATCTATCACCTAGTTCCCCCAATACTAGCTTATTCAAATCCACCACCTATTTGTTTCGTATACTTATAATATTTTGATCATGTATATTATTAACCTCTCAAAAAATAAAATAAAATAATTAGAAACAAAAGTATACTTTTAATCAATGTCTTTTGGGGATAGGAAAGGTAAAACATGCAGATACATTTTTTTTACATATTGGTTTCTGTCTTATTATATTTAAACTACTTACTTCAATAAATATTTTTACATTTTAACAGGTAAGCTTAACCATTACCAACTTTTTCCGCATGAAATAGTTTCGTGTATCCTTTTAAGTTCTTGAGCGCTTTGTTTTAGGTAAATTTTGTAAAGGTTGACTATGACAACCGAATTGGATAAACCAAACACTGTTAGGGTCCCATTGGTCCCACAAGGACCATGCTTTCTGCATTACTATACTCTACTTTTTCAGTTCTTTCTTATTATCTTGTCTCTCTTTGCCTTCATATATACTTTTCTTCTTATCTCTATTGTGTAATATAATAATTCACACAGAGACGAGGCATCGTTTGAATCGAAATTAGTTATAAATAACAAAACAATTAGTTTTTTATAATAATTACACTTTGAAATATATAAAAAAGTAGTAACATTTGATTAGCGAATAATTAATAATACAAAGAAAAAGCATTGAGTGACACAAGGTGGTGTAGAGTTGCAGAGAGAGCCTTGAAAGGCGTCCCCACAGAGCAGAGGGCACAGAGATGTGTGTATAGAAAGAAGAAAGAGCAAAGGGGTAATGCAGTTGAATTTGTTTTATGGATCTTCCATGCATGTCCATTTCTCTGATTCTTGCTTACACTAACGGACACAACCTCTTAATGAGGATATTGATCTATCGATCACACACAACCAAACAAATCTGAAACCCTTTTCATTTACAACAACAGTAAAATCAAATGAAAAAACCCATCACAAACCCCAAGGTCATGAAAATGACTCATACCATCAAATTTACTTACTATGGCTTTGGCAATGGAGACCACTAGTTCATATCAATCAACTCCAAAAAATGTTTTCCTTTATACTCTTTTCTACCACATTACTTTTGATTTTTCCTATCACAATTAACTTGCACAAAATTCCCAATCCCATGTTTGGCTTGCAAGTGCATCGCAATAGGGTAAAAGCACCAAAATGGTGCAATCTTACCTTCAAAATTACCGAAATGATATAATTTTGAAGAAGACGTGTAGGGTACGATTTCAATCTATTCTAATTTTTCTTTTCTAGTTTTAGTAGAAAATAGACCGATATATATTAATTGAAATTTTGTTAACTTGACTTCACTTGAGTGTACTGTGTTTAAATTCAAACTTTGTCGGTATAATATAACTTCACTTTGCAATAATTTTTTTTTTAATTTTAATTAAGATTGTATTAGTTTGGTACGATTTTGAACGAATTTGTATACGAATTCAAACTTACACCGTTAGTAATTTTGAAGACAAAATTAAATTATTTTAGTGTTTTTTCTCATAATTCAATTGGCTATGACAGCTTATATATTTTTTTTTACTAAAGAAAAGTTACCGACCATTCTAGTGCTATTGCCTCATAATTCAATTGGCTATGACAGTTTATGTTTCTTCTTTACTTAAGAAAAGTTACGGGACATTTCAGTGGTTTTGCCTCATAATTCAATTGGCTATGACAGTTTATGTTTCTTTTTTTACTTAAGAAAAGTTTAGGGTGGGGAGAAGCTCTTCCTTCCTTTCATGTGAAGAGTCGTCAGAAAGTATCGTTCATGATTAAATTTTATATTGAGGAAACTAATCAGAACCAAGATATCAGGTCAACCATTTATTTTTTCTTATCTTAATTATCAATGTTCCTAAGTAATGTTCGTAATGAGGGTAACCACGAACCCCACTTGCAAGTTACAACCTCACGTAAATCCAAAATGATTGTCTATAAAACTAACCTCACATACATTTGCATTATATTATCTTGTGGCAAATATGGCTCCATAAGTCTTACAGGTTCACTATCTCTCATCCATAACTGAAAAAAGAACAAAATTTATAAATGTAGCCACGGCACCAACATGGGCTAATTTTGTTTTCTTTTACCTTCCCCTTATATAGGATAGACTCTTCTTTAAGTGTGTTGACACTCAAATGCATTTTCGTCCAAACAAGTATTAATCCACGACTGTGCGTGATCGTTCTAAAGTAGAAACATGATGGTGAAAGTTTGGCTCGTGTTTGCCTAAAATAATTTGGTTAAGCATTCAAAAGGATCGATCCCTTAGTAACATAAGAGATGTTTCAAAAATAAACAGTAAAATTTTGTCATGAAGATAAACTGTATCAACATTTTTTTCATTAGTCTGTCGAAACTTTGTGAAAATTATTCCCGATCAAGTTGTACTTGAAGAAGCAACCTAAAAAAACATCATCTACTGCGACTATGTTTTAGCATGAACACATCAGTTGGACATAAAACAAAAACAAAAACTACAGCAATCGGCATATATTCCTTTTTCTCTCTCTTGAGAAGGGTGATTTGGTCGTTTCACTAAAATGTCGTGCTCCCATATGAACCTGATCAACAGCAAAGCAAAGCCTCATCTTCGATTCTTGCAAGCAAATGATGAACTGCCGATGCAATACCATCTACCGAACCAAGTTGGAATCCTTCTTCAACCTACATAAAAAAAATGCTAATATTTCAGCTAAGCAATCTCTCGAAACTTTCAGGACATTATACAAGGCATCATGATTTTATAACTGAAAGAATATGGAGTTGAGGAAGGTGGAAAATGGAAGACAGTAGTGAATGAATAGTTAATGACATACCTTAGCACTGATGGAATAGAAGACCAAAGGGTCTATGGTGGTGACATTAAGATGTAGGACAGTGAGGTAGAGAGTTTGGAAACCAGATACTAACTTGGTTAGTTGGACGGGACTTTTCCTAGTGAGAATTCGAAGATTTGCATGGGTCTCGATTAAAGTGACCTCGATATCAGCTATGGCAGCTTTGGTCTTGGATGTGTATTTGTTAGGACTCTGGGACCATGTGTACTGAGGATACAAAAAAAATTGTGCAAAAGGGGGTTGCATGAGTTTGGAAATGGCCGTATTTTCATTGGTTTGCACCGCTTCTTGCTGCAAAAGTTGCAGCTTTCTTGCTTCCAGTGTTTGCAGGAGGTGCTCCAGCTCCTTCACAAACTCTATGGCACCACCCACTATAGAGGCCTGGTCACCCTAAAACATCAAAATTTCATCTTCAAAAAGTTAGTTGCATTTAGCACGACTTTAGTTTATACATAAAGTAAGTACATGGAGTGACCTAAGTGCAGAAAATGTTATATTTCGAAGTTTCAATTATTTGGCAGCACTAGTAGCGGATTACAATTTAGGCACAGTATTGCTTCTTTTGATTCACCTTACAGTGAGAAGTCAAAAAAGCAGTGTAAAGAACATTATCTTTGATTCTGCATAGTTTAGATTATTGGGTTTAGTTTTTAGCTTTGTCCTGCTTAGCATTATCGCTAAAAGAGAATCTCGTCATCTCTACTATAATGGGACCATAACATAGTAGTGATTTTGAGAAAAATCCCAACTACATTTGTTATGAGAAAGAAAGAGGAACTAGATAGAGACTGAAAAAGAAAAAAACAAGAAAGAAAAAACAAACCCTCTGGACGTAGGACTCAGGCATGAGTGAACGAAGAACAGCAAGATGCTCATTCATCTGCTTTCGGCGGTTTCTTTCCACTGTAATGTGAGTGATTCTTTGTGTCTCGGCCTCTTCCTTGTTTTTGCAAACCCTTGGCCTTCTTCTCCTCTTCTTCCTACCTTGCACCCCCGCCACATTCTGCTTCCTGCTGCCGATGGCTTCTGGTGGCTCGCTGGCTTGGCGCTTTCGGGTCCTCATTGAGCTATCATTCAATGAAGGGTTGTGTTCCTGACAGTTCACAAAACTTTCCAAGAAACTAGTCTCTGAAGAGTCATGGCTGCTAAATGGAGTTGCAGAGATAGTGTCGTAGACGATGAAGTTGGAAAACTCGTTGGATGGAAGAGTTTCTAAAGCCATTGTTATTCTCTATTGAACTGAAGTTCCCTACTTGGTGAGAAAAGTAAGTGACGACCAAAGGTTTCATGCGTTTCTCATAGACATGAGAGGCATATATAGAAAATCTCACTAACTTGGTTGAGGCAGTTTGAGTGACAGAGGAAGAGGAAGCTGAGAGTTAAATATGGGAGAATGAGTTAATTTAGATTAGAGGATACGCAGCACGTGAGAAGGGCAGAAAAGGTGTTGTGCTTTTCAGGAATCAGAAAGGTGTAGTAAAAGGAAACAGGCTCCTCACACATCCATGCTTTGGTTTCCTTCCCAATTTCATAGATGCTGTCAAAGACTGGCACAGCTTATGCCAATGAAGAGTAGAGTGGGGGACCCAAATCTATATAGAAATAAGCATAAAAACAACAGAACAAGCTGTGCAATAGCTACCCATCACATTCAAATCTGTGTTGGGCTTTGCAGGAAATGAATGCCTCACGCACCCGAGATTCCTATATAAATAATTTCGACATAGACTATGCATGTATTTGACAATCCACCGGTACAACATTCTACATGTCAAACCCATACCAACCTTGTGTTGTAGACCAAAATCTTATGGTACATATTATTATTCCAGGTTACGGACTAAACAGTATCTAAAATCGTTGTGTAGTTAGATCTTCATCATTATATTCTACAAAATTATTACTTACCTAAAAAACCATTTTAACGTCATCTATAAATCATTCTATGAAAATAGTGTTTGCTATAACTTAATTTCTTATAAAGCAAACGCATTCGTTATTAATTACTTGTATTGTACAATGGGGCTACACTGGATGTCATACGGTATACAAAAAGTGAGAATGTCCAGGACCACCACGAGAAACTTGGCAAGGAATATCTTTCATGTCGCCCCTCTTTCAAATACAGGAATTATAAAGTTGTAGACGCAAGTGCATAAAACTAAGCAAGGCTTAGGACGCAGAAGTTTATAGTTTATGACAATTACCACAATATTAATATCCTTGTGGCCATAGTCTAGACCTCGATGTGCATGTTTTTGTAAAGATCAGAACTTTAGCCATATGCGCTGATGAGGACACACGAAAGGACAGAGGTGGAGCTAGGAGCGTGGTCCAAGTTGTCAGAGTCTGCTGCATTAACCATGTGACTGTAAGCTACCCTTCTCGAAAAAGTACATCATCTGCAGGTCCACATCACATAGGCTACATTCAAATCCCCAGAAGTCAGTTTCAACCTTTCTTTTTCCATTGTATATACTGTCTAGGAAGATTTATGCATCATTTTACCACACTATTTCACTGTGCAATCATGTATAAAAACTACCAAGGGTTTGCCAAATCAAGATGCATGAAAATGAAGCATGGGAACACAAAAGCATCCAAGTATGAGTTGTAGGTTGCATTTGCTCAGTGGTCAATTGGTATCTATGCCGAGATACCATACAATTGCATGTGCAGGAAAATGGCTATCCTTTTTTCGGGTCAACTAAATGGCCGTCAGTAAGTGCCATAAAGATCACCTTTGTCCAGTCTTCGTCATTTCGTCATTTATAGAGTACATATGCATTCCTAAATCTTATGCTTGTTAACCCAGACCGAGTTCAACGGCAGTAGAATTTTCATAGTGTATACCTTTACAAATAAACCACAACTGCCGCATATTTTTATAAAAAAAATCAATTGATGATTAAAAGAAAGAATTCTTATTTCAAAATAAATAATAACACTAATAGAACAGACTAGAGCATAGCAATTGACTGCTTCACCAAAATTTTAATTTAATACCAAAATAATCTAGAATACCAATTACAATTGATAAAATATAAGCATAGACCAACAAGATAATAAGGGCTTTGATTGATGACGCAGACAGGGTATCGACAGACAAGTTTACCAACCCTGTGAGAATATTTGCCTGCACAAAATTGTCCAGAAAAATTATAACTGATGATGTCTAGAGAGAGAAAGCATAATGTTTGTAAGCAAGGAATATCTTGTTTTCACCAGTAGAAATGTAGCCAGTAAGTTCCGACTGAATGCTTCTTCTAGTACTGAAGTTTTCCTTCCAGGAACAAGATCAGCCAGCATTAGAACTGATAACAACTGAAAAATGGGTAAATATTCAGATTAAATTGCTAAATCCGTGATTAGATTTCAAATTAAAAAAATACAATGTCAACTATAACTCAAAAATACTTTGCTGTGGAATTAGAAATTGAGACACCATAAGCTGCATTTGATATAAACTAGATAAAAAAATTTAATTGCATAAATAAAATTCATACGCACTACCAACCAAGATAGAACCTAAAAAATTTTAAAATGTAGCAACTGCAATACAAACTACAAAGTCAATATGTCCTATCATATGTTAGACACCGATCCATATAATAGAACTCAGTAAGAATGACCTGTAGATTGTCAGCCAATACCATAGTAACATATGGAAGGTTGCACTGCACAAAAACATCAACAGTTAGTTTCCAGCATTGGTGTTAAAGAATGCCACCTCTAATTAAGAAACTGCAATATAGCCCGACATACTGTTCTCCGTGAAACTCTTTCAACATGCCTGTCCAGTAGTACAGTTAATAACCTGACATGGACATAAAAAAAAAGGAATAAGCTTAAAGCTATAGGCAGAATAAACACATCTAGGATCAAAACAAGATTGCTTAGTGCAGGATAAACAGGTTTTGGATCAAGCTTTACCAAAACAGTATGGAGAGAGCCCAAACCCTCATCCGTACCCATCTGCTACTTCTAAATCCAGAGGAATGGCTCCCAAAGATAAGAGAGTTTCCTATATAAACACCCAGAAGATACATACCCCAGTATCCTGGAGACAATAACATTGCTTAACCAACTTTTATACATAAAAAATAAAACGGCTAGATGTACTAGTCAACAAAATGATAGCCTTAAAATCAAGACTGAACAATGTGGGGTGCAATTCTCACCAAATATGCTAAAAATTCCCTCCTTGTTTTGACTTAAAATATCCACTCCTCTTTCATCAGAAAGTAAGTAATGGTTTAAACCTTGCACCAAGCAGAACTGGTACCCTTGGAAACAGAAATTAAACTATATAAGAAAATCAGATTTCAAAGACAAAGCGTAAGAATAATGCAAATAAAAATGTACCTACTAGTAGAAGTGAACCAATAACTCCACAATATTGAGGAGAAATATTAATAAAAGAAGTAAGGATTGACACAGCAGCAAGTGTGAAGAAGAAATTCCAATGAACACCATATTCACCGACATGTACCTATAAAAAGGAAAATTGAGAATGTTTTCACTCTTGGATTAGAAAATTATTACTCAAAAACAATAATGAAAACCACAAAATGATTACCGCCTACCTTAAGAAATTAGATTCTATAAATAGGTCAGAACACATACAAACACCAGTCATAATCTTAATTAAAGATAGGAGGAAATGAAACAATCCTGCATACTGCAATCAATAACATTAAATTTCATTTAGAGGTCACGTTTCCAGAAAAAACTTTACCACCCACATTCCACGGCCTTCCAAGTTTTCAGGCTTATGGGCTAACAAAAACCCTAGGATTTGACATAAGTCATACTATCTAAAAGATTATTATCCATAATCTTCATTTCATGCATCAAAAACATATAGGTGACTAGCCTTGTTAAAGCTTTAGATATGCAAGACAAGTTAATCCATTTGAGTTGTCACAGATCATTCTAAGAATACCAATGAAAAAGTCTCACCTGATAATCCACACCAGTTGTTGTAACAAGACGGAGAAATCCTAATAGAATCAGTGGACTAGTTGAAACTACTGCAGTCTTCCAGCTTCTGTAGCATTAGAAAAGATGACATAATCAGGGAAATACAGAGTGCCTATATCTGAGCAAGAATATTTAAAAAAACACCAATGTTATTATAGACCAGATAAATAGAATGAGAAAAGGAGAAACTTAGTTTTAAGAGATTGTCATTGTCAGCAAGGTTCATTTTGTTCACATTGCTTCAGTCATTATTATGATTGTCAGAGAAGTTCTCTAAGTCATTCAAGTATCACACTAAAAAACAAATTTACATCTTACAAACAAAAACTAATTTCCAATGGGTCATAGCAATAAATGACTCACACTAATGCAATATTCCGTGCTTGCCGAGAAACTAGTGAATTTGCTAAAACAAATGCTCCAACTCCAAGATCCATCTAGAATACAAAATAATCTCAAATCATAACAGAGAAATCAAATTATTGAAGATACTGAGTGTTAGAAATATTGTGAAACAAAAATTTAGGGGTCAAGACGACAATAAAATAAATAGCTGAACTGAGAGAGAGAGAGATCAAAATTTACAACTTAATGTAATCCGGATGAGAATTAATTTATATGTTGAATTAAAAAGCCCATTTTCTCCAACTCCACACCCACACAAACTCTGAATCTACTCTAGCTAGCCATAAATCACCCAGGTGATAAGTAATATAGTAACATATTACCATTATAAGGGAGGAAAAGAAATCCTCCTCAATCGAACAAAATACACATAATTTGTTTGGATAAAGTTCTCTATAAGAACTTATAGGAGAGGAAAATAAAAAGACCAAAAAAACTGGGTTTCTCCGATAAGCTAAATTCAACTTATGTACTTCAGCTTTTGAAGATGTGCGAGAAGTGTTGGGCTAGGAAGTATAAGAATCATCTTAAATGAAATCTCTTTTCCTGTATTCTTATTTGTAAAACATTTGTTTCATTGTCATAGAATCATATCAGAATTGCAGAAGAATCATACCAAACTTCCATAGGTTAAACGAAATCTCTTTTCCTGTATTCTTATTTGTAAAACATTTGTTTCATTCTCAAAGAATTATATTAGAATTGCAGAAGAATCATACCAAACTTGTTCCATAGGTTTCAGTCTTCGCATATCTTCTAGGAAATATTTTGAAGTCAACAGCCAAGATGCACAGGAATGTTATAATCATCTGCCAAAAATAACTTCAATCAACATGAAAGCAAAAAGACAATCAGAGCAACGGGATAAAGAATTCTATATGGCACTTCATACCACAAGAACCCGGTAAGAAGTCACGTATGCCCTAAGAGAATTGGGTTCTCCTTCAAAAGAAGATGAGCCACCAGACCTGCAGTTATGTGTACAGAATCAGCCATTATCTACTTTGGTTCATTTGAAACTTTCGGCCTTAATTTTCTGTTTCATAAAAAAAATAATATCCCTTAAGAAAGTTACCCATACAAGATTGCAAAATTACCTCTTGGTTGAAATAAATAGTAATGTCAAGATAGTCAACGAACATGCAATGATATAGGTCCAGTTTGCAAGTACCTATCAGCAAGTTCATTGTAGTAATTACAAAATAAACAATGAGGGGAACTTGCAAAAAGGTTTGTTACTACAGAGTAGAGCTACACATAAACAAGCTGTCACAACTTTCAAGCCACAAGTTTTCAATTTGTTGGAAAAACATCAGATGCTATTGGTGCTAGGGAGGGAGCACTTACGGTGAAGAATAAAAGCATAGGAACAACAATAACAAGAAAGTCCAGAGTCAATGTGGCTAAGTATGATTTGAAATTCCTTTTACCAGAAGGTGCATCGTCAATTTTCTTCTTCAGGGAGGCACCTATAATTAATAAAAATAAAAAAGAAAATCAAGCAATTAGTACGAATATAATAACGAGCTTGCATTGAAGCAAACAACAGAAACATAGACCAGAGATTATAAAAACATAAAGATATATAATACCATTTGGGTCCTTAAAAGGTGTATACCAGTGTTAAATTGATCTTTGAAGCTAAGAAAAATCTATGTAAGTCCTGAAATTTCTAGGCGTAGAAGTCCATAAACTTGACCATTTATTATCATTCTGAACACTGAACACATGTTAACATTATACTTCTCTTTTCTAATTCTGGACTAAAGTGTCATGCGGATTAATTGTACTTTACGAGACTTCGTTTAATTTTCATATTTTCAAACACTAATGAGACAGCCTTATACACTAACAGTAACCCAAGTTCTGCCCCCAAAACATAACTATTAAGAAAAAGAGAATATACAAATTTAAAATTTTTAAATTGAAGTGTTGTAAGGAACTGACCGGCAATGGAAATGGACGAGATGGAGTGACGAATAAGAACCAGAACCTGAAATGGGAGCACAAAACAACCACGACGGCGTCACATTGAAGCTGGTATGAATGGGCATGCAAATGGGAGAGTCACTCACCGGAACAGACACTGTAAGTGCCACGATTTCGGGCATAGAAGATCCGGTTAAGTTGCTGACAAATCTGCGAAATTGAGAGAAAGGAAATACGAGATCAGAGGTGAAAAATCGAGTATTATTGTTACAGGTGAGAAAGGTAAAGAAAAGAGTAACTGTTCTTTGAGATGCTTGTTGGGGTTGAGGGAGGGTTTAGTCATAGGAAGATCCATCGATGAAATCCGACGGAGAATCACACCAACTGAGAACGGAACTGGGGAACAGTAATCACACTACCTCCCCTCAGAGACCCATTCGTTCGGCCGTTTCTTTCTTGCTTCAGTCCGGTTCGGCTCAACCTATTAGGGGTCGGTAATTCAGTAGGTCTGTTAATTAAATGCGTTGATTTACCCCGACGTTAAATACAAACTATATAAAAATACTAATGTGTTGATTAAAAAAAATAATCTAACCTGACCTAAATATAAAGTTCAATATAATAAAAAATATTTGTATAATAATTTATTTACGGGTTGGTGAACCAATCTGACTCACCACAAGTTCAACTTAAGTCAGATTCTAAGTGGACCGGATAAAAAATAAACATGTATACCGAATCAAAAATAAACTCAAACTAAAATTTGTAAAAAAAATTTCAACTCGAATCCAACCCGAACCCGTGGTAGACTCGCGGATTCCAACCCCAAGAATTTTTTATTTTTATTTTACAAAGGTAATAAACTCAATTAAAAGTAACAATTTTGAAATTTAAAGAATAAAATAACATAATAATTTATAGAAATAAAAGTGGTATATATATATATATATATATAAAAATAAAAGCAGACTAAAAAATAATTATTTTCACTAATAATTGTAGATATATTAAATTTTATTTTATTTATTTTATTCTTTTCGATACTTACCGTTACTGATTAAAAATTAAAGATAAAATTGTAAAATTAAAAATTACAACAATTTGAATATCACATATACATGTGCGTGATATAGTCTTACTACATTAATAGAAAATCTTTTTAAGCAATTATCTTCTTATATAATTGATTGTCTTCATCCATTTATAGTGTATTTGGTTATGCTTTAGAGAATATTTAGAGAATAGAATGTGTGATTGAATCGATCATTGATGGAGATTGTTGATTCTCTTTAAACGTGAATTTTTGACATTCAAAATAATTTTGAAACTAAATATACAATGATTCTATGGTAAAAAAATTAATTCTACGTCAAAATGAAGCGAAACCAAGCACACACTTATGTTCGTCTCAACTCTCATTATCATGTCATCTTCATCTCTTTTAGTCATGACACCTTACCTTTTCACCTCCAACAACTGCCTTTCTCAATGTAGGTCCACAAAAACATCCTCCACGAGTAGCAACTTCTTTCAAACGAAACTTCACAAACCACAACTTACTTGCATTTCGCAAAAACAACAACCAACTTTGTCAAGGAAAAGCAAAAGTGTGAAGCTCTACCAGGTGCATTCACTAGTATTTGATGGAGTTTTCAAATGCTTATTTACCATGGTCAAAAGATTTTTTCAAGAATCTCTACATGCATGAACAATATCCAAACCATGAATATCTCTCATGCATACTGTAAATTGAAAGATATTTTTGTTTTCTTAAGCAGTGGCAGATCTTGACCAACATCGTTGGGGGAACCAAAATAATACATCCAAAATTTATATATTTAATTATTGTCACTAATACAATAAAAATGAATACATAACTTAGTATAACGATAACTAAAAAAGAAATCACACATATCTAAAAGATTGTCATTCGTTCCTTCAGATCCCTGAACTCATCAATAATTGAATCAGACCTAAAAATTTCAGTTATTTCTTTTTCAGTGTAAATAATCATATTGTCAGCAAGAAATTCATCTTCCATTTTATTCTGCAATCTTGTTTTGATAATCTTCATTGCAGAAAATGATATTTCTGTTGTAGCTATAGAGACAGGAAGAGTTAAAATAAGAGGAATTAAACGATCAATCAAGTAGAATGTCCTTGACTTTCCTATTCTTGCCAAAGATTGACATAATTCAAGCATGGTTGATAAATTCTTCAAATGTGGATGGTTAGGAGCATCAATAATAAAATGGCGAAGTTGAAATTTTAAACTAATCTTCTCTTGCTCACTAAAATCTAAAGTATAATATTTGTTCACAAGAGTGTATATATCCTCAATGTTATTAGCTTTATAAGCATCCTTAGGAACTAAAGCATTGCTTAGAGTTAAAAGTTCCATTGTTTACTCACTAAACCTGTCATTTAATTATTGCAATTGCTTGTCCACTGTAACAAGAAATATATTCACCCTAAAATGATGTTCCTTAGTGACTTGATCTTTTTTATATCGAGAATGACCATGACGTGCAACATAAGTAGAATTAAAATCAGGAATATCAATGTCATGTTGTTCACAAAAGAATACCACACATTTCAATAGATTTTGCCAACCATCCTCCCTCAACTTTTGAATCAAAATTTTAGTAGAACAAACCAATTGCATAGCATTCAGTATATCCTCATATTGTTTCTGCAAAGCTTGGCAAAGATCGACAATAATTCTCATAATCTTTTTCATCATGTGTAAAATTAATATGAACTCAAATGAAGACAACATATTAAATGCAGCATCAGCATCAACATCACCCCTTTGAGAATAAGTTGATCAATCAACAATAATTTTTTGAAGAACCAGACAAGATGCATTATATAGCTTCATCATACTACAAATGGAATAAAAATGCAAGCTCCAACGAGTATCACCAACTCGTTTTAAAGTGTCAATTTGATTTTTTCCTTTACCAATTTCAAGTTCACCCATTTCTAACAAGTGAGTTATTCCATCTAATTCAACAGTTTTTAACTCATCATGACGTTTACTAGAGGAACACACAACATTTACAATAAAAGCCAAATTTGAAAAAAGTTGATGAAATGGAATAACCTCTCTTGAAGCAACCACCAAAGCAAGTTGTAGTCTATAAGCAAAACAATGCATATAATAAGCATAAGGATTATCATTGAGAAATAATGCTTGCAATCCATTCCACTCTCCCCTCATATTACTAGCATCATCATACCCTTGACCGCAGATATTGGAAACATCAAGATTATGCCTAGAGAGAACGACACTCAATTCTTGTTTTAAAGTGGCGATTGTTGTATCCTCAACATGCACAATATCAAAAAATCGTTCTTTTACATTACCATCCTTATCTACAAACCTCAAAACAATAGCCATTTGATCTTTTTTTGATTTATCATGTGCTTCACCAACAATTATGCAAAATTTAGAATCTTCAATTTCTTCTCGAATGTGACTTCTTACTTTTCTAGAGAAAATGTGCAAGATTTCTTTCTAAATATGATGAGAAGTATACTTAGGATTATACGGAGCATTTTCTAACACAACTTGTGCCACTTTATCATTATATGATGCTAGAAGTTTAATCAGTTCAAGAAAGTTACCTCTATTACTTGACTCTGGTGTTTCCTCGTGGCCTCTAAATGCACAAGCTTGAAATGCTAGCCAACGAATCGTGTCAATAGAGGTTTTGAGCCGTAAACGATTCTTGTAGACTTGCTCTGAACTTTGAATATTTATAATGTTATTAATGTGCATAGATTGATTCAACAAGTCTTCAGAAGCTTTCATTGCATTATTATGCGGTAAGCAAGGACTATCTCCAATGTGGTTGAGAAATGCACATCTTTTTCCTACATTAACCTTTTTCCATGATCTAAAACCTTGTTTAGTAAACACATCTTACCCAAAACAACCATCTGGCTTTGAACTAAATAGATGACATGCCAAACAATAAGTTTCATCATTAGCCAGAGAATACTCTAGTCAAGAAGGAAACATTTTAAACCAATTAGATTGAATTCTCGTTAGATGTTTTTCCTTAGAATAAGGATAGTTTTCAAGTTGAATTTGATATGGACCCCATTTTAAATAAGCTCTTCGAATCTCATCTCTTTGGCTCATTAGATATTCTCATATTTGAAGACGTTTTCCTAGATCACATTCCAAAAAATTAATATGAAACTCCTCACCTATAATCCTTTGAACCTTAAAAAGGGACTCCTCTGATTGAACAATTGGATCATTAGTATCATGTTTCAGAATATTTGGAAGAGTTGAATTTGTCCTGTTTTCATCTTAACCGATAGCTTTCCTTTTATCACTTCTAAAAAATGAATATATTCTTTTATTCTTTATCTATATACCTATTTAAAAAAAAGACTAAAAAATAATTTATCATAATCTAATAAAAAATTGAGAGATATAAATACCAAAAGAAAATTCGACGATAATCAAACCACACTTAAAATCCAATTATAAAAAACACACAGTACAATCCTTTTTTTCTTCTATGTTCATAAAATAAAAAATTAATATAAAAGAGACTCATTAAATAAATTATTAAACTAATATTTCACAATCAAGTAAGACAAAAGAGAATTACCTTCTTTATTTCTTCGAGAATGGAAGACAAAATTGAGAGATGAAAGCAAAAATAATTTTTCTTTTTCTTTTCAGAAACAAAAGAAAATAGGTAAGAATGGAAGATGAGAACAATTTGTAAAAAACTCAAGGCATAGACATATAATAGAACCACAATTAAAATATGGTTATAAAAAAACACATAGTATAATATTTGTTCTTCTATGTTCATAAAATAAATAAAAAAATATAAAAGAGGCTCATTAAATAAATTATTAAATTAATATTTCACCATCAAGTGAAATGAAAGAATTACCTTATTCTTTTCTTCCTCGAGAATGGAAAAGAACAAAAGAGAAATAAGAGAAAAAATAATAGATTTTTTTTTCTTCAAAAAGAAAAGAAAACAGATGAAAATGAATTATGAGAACAATTTATGAGAAACACAAACTATAATGAAAACAAATAATAAAAAATATCTTGATAAATCTTTTTAATCTTTATTTTTTATTATATTTTATTTTATATTTTATTATTTATTAGCATTAATTATTATGTTTATAAAAGAAATAAAATATTTGATTTAATATCTATAATAAAAAAAGGCTTAAATATACATTCGGTCCCTATTTTTGTTGATTTTATTCAATTTGGTCCCTATTTTCGTTTTATGTTCAATTAAGGTCCTCATTGTCGTCAAATTGTGGTCAATTTGGTCCTTTTCACTAACGGTGCTTAAATAGTTAACGTTTTTGAACAGTACATGTCATGTGTCAGCTCTTGATTTTTTTTTTAATTTTTTTTAATTTTTTTTAATTTTTTAATTTATTTTTTTAATTTTTTTTAATTTCAAAAAAAGTGTCCACGTGTCAAGTCACAATTGTGCCATGTGTCAATGCTAGTGCCATGTGTCAGTTTGTAGTTGTATTATTTATTTTTGTTCAATTTAGTCCCAATATTCGTTATTTTTGTTCAATTCAGTCCCTATATTCGTTATTTTTGTTTAATTTAGTCCCAAAATTTTGTTAAAAAAAACCATTTAATTTTTAAAATTGACATTATTATTAGTTATTTTTTAAATTTAATTATAAATTATAATATTTAATTATTAATTGACTATAATTCTTAGATTCAATTGTTAAATAGAATATAATTATTTAAATATTATTAAAATATAATTATTAAAATCTTAAAAATATATATTAACATTTGTAAAATTCACATTTAAATTTAAAATATTTAATATTTTTTTGCATTTTAGATATTAAAATCTAAAATATTTTATATGTAAATGTTAATTTTACAAATATTAGTTTATTTTTCTAAAATATTTTGAATATTTAAAATATTTATATATATATATATATATATCAATTTTAAAAATATTTTAGAATATAAATATTAAAAAAATAATTATACTCTTATAATATTTTAAATAATTATATTCTATTTAGCAATTAAATATAAGAATTTATTCAATTTATAATTATATTTAATAATTTATAATTGAATTTAAAAAATAATAAATTCAAAGGTTAATTTTAGAAAAGATATTAATATAATTTGTATAAAAGATATTAAATTTAGTGTCAATTTGAAAGGGACAAAATTGATTTATTTTAACAAAAAATGGGACTAAATTGAACAAAAATAACGAATATAGGGACTAAATTGAACAAAAAAAATAATACTACCACAAACTGCACATGGTACTAGCATTGACACGTGGCACAATTGTGACTTGAAATCACACACAAGATCATGGGAAGGAAAAAAATGAAAAGAAGAGAAGAGAATAACAAAGCATAAAAGAGAAGGTTAGGGAAACCATCCACTACATCTAACCTCCATTTCTTGTTCATCCTTTTATTTATATTTCATATTATTCAACTCCATGAATGACTAAATCTTCTTTTGTTGGCGTTAGATGTAGTCATCAAATTCTCTTGTATATTTTTATTATATTTATATACAATGTTGTATTACTCTTTTTCATTTACGTTTAATCTTTATGTTTATTATTTATTGTGGCTTGATCAACCATAAACCAGTTGAAGTTTATAAGAGGTTGAAAAATCCTTTGAGTTTTTAAACTAAGATAAGACAATCAATAAATCATTTTTCTGGAGATGAAAAATGACTTATTGATCGTCTTTAAGTCCTCAACCTTTATGCGAATTTATTTTATTGAGTTGACAATAAATTGTAATTTAATAAGATAACTTTTCATGATAAGAATTAATGGTAAAGTAAAGAAAAATCTCCATTTTCAAAATTAATGAAACAAGAGATTGAGGTGGTAAATTATAATCCTAGCAATATCTATATCATATATTTCTATCCAACTAGATTTCTCATTTGAAAAATACCAAAATATTGTAGTGTTTAGTTTTAACTTCTTTTAAGTTTTATTATATAATCTCACTTCATGCTTTGTATTTTATGTCTTGTAGTATAAAGCTATTGTGGTTTACACCAAGTCATTGTGAATTTGACACCCTTACTTTTAAAATTATTGTCGACAATGGTATACTTGTCAGAAAGTCAACAAGATAAATTTTATTGAAGTTACCCTAAAACCTCATCCCCAAATATCATTTGTGATTGGAAGGTTGTGTAAGTCTCATTTCAACTTCTAAAGTAGTTGGTCACTATGATTCGAGAGTTGTATCAAATTAACGTAGCTAAACCTCATCATTAAGTATAGCTTGAAATTAGAGGATTGTGTATCATTTAGTATGATGCTTATCTATAAAGCCTTTGGAAGTTTTATACCAATTCATAATATTTAAAAGTATATTCAAACTACAAGACAACACTAAGGACATGTAAGATAAGAGAAGTTTGAAGTAATTTCTTAAAGGAAAATGATTTTTTGACTACTAAATTTTGACAACTTTCTCTTACAATCTTAGGTGTCATCTTTTAAGTGGTTTTTCATTTTTTCTTTTTCTCATTTTCAATATTCAAAAATCACTTAAAAGATGACACCCCATGTTGTAAGAGAAAGTTGTCAAAATTTAGTAGTCAAAATATCATTTTCTTTTCTTAAATATAGATGTAAGTTGAAACAGTTTCCTAAAAAGTAGTGATATCTTAAAGAAGAAAAAGATAAGACTTCAACACTTCACCCTGAAAAGGTGGTTAGCAACTTCGCTTAGACATATTGAGAAGTAAATCATTTTCATCTTCTAAGTAACTTCGCTTAGACATATCTTTACAAATTATTGAAACGAAGTTTTACTTTTATTTTTTTTTATCATAAAATAACATATAACAGTTATAAAAAAGGAACATTGAAAGGTTCTAACTTGGAAAAAACTAGACATCTTAACTTCCATAAAACGATACGAAGCAGGACACATGAAACCATATAATAAAATCTACAAATGGAGTTTTTTGTAATGATAAGGTTGAGTTATTAAATTTTTTCATTTTTTTTTAAGTTGAAATTGTAGAGGATAAAATGTAAAGAGGCAGTTCTTTCACCAAAATGGTGTAGTTTTGCACTATATTTACGAAAATAGAAATTTTTTTAAAAATATGAATTTTAATAAGTCATCCTTGAGTAAAATGACTTCACTAGAAGAAATCCTGTTGCATGCACACAATTTCACTTTAAAAATGAATTTTTGGGTCATAAAAATTGTAGCCTTTTTTTTTTTTCTCGAAGGTTATGGTTATCTATTTCAACCATAGTCTATCCCCTTTATCCATTTCTAAATATATTTTGAATGGTATTTTAGGCGATTATATACAAAAACAGTAGTTTATAGCTCTCTTTGAAAATGGTTATAGGTGACAGTTATCTGATGGAACCATAGTCTATTATGTATTATATGTTATAGTTTATAACTCTTCATTTTTTTAATACGTTTGAATATACAATAGTTTATAAAGTGTAGTTTAATATCAAAATTAATTGTAGTCATATCCATTTGTTGCACTACTGTAATAAAAAAATATAAGTTAAAGTGAAGAAATTGTATTTTTTACATACAATTTATATAGTAAAAATATTGAAAAGTTAAAAGTTGTAAATAATATAAAATTGAAAGTCGGGATCTGAAGAAAAAATTGTAAATCAAATAAGGAGCGCATGATTTACTAAAATCGTGCTAATGATACATGTGTGCTCACAACTTCTTTTAATGAAGTTGTATTATCGAACACAACTTATCTAAAATTCGTAATTTTTTTAAATTTGTCCATTTTTGTAAATGTTGTTGAAAACTACACTGTAAAGGTAAAATACAGTAAAAGGTTGATTATATAGTTAACAATAAATTGGTTTAGTTGCAAGTGAAGATTTAATCTGGAAGGGTTGATTATAAGCCACAAGGATGAAAGAGCTAGCATAAGAACATTATTTTTAATGGTGGTAATTGCAGAAATAACATAGTACATAAAATAATACATATAATTTTAACATGTAAATTAAAAAAAGAGTTTCTACATTATTAAATAATTTTTATAATATATTATACTAAATTTATAATAAATATTTACAATATATGGAATATGCTCAAAATATGCATATAAATATAAAAGTAATTTAAATTATGGCATAAAAATATTTCAATAATTGGTGAAAGAGATGAAACCAAGATTATATACACATAAAAAATGGTCATTTGAAATGATTGAAAAAACAATTTTTGATTCCTCGTAATAATAGATAATATTTTAAAATACACATAAAATCAAAGGAGAAACAAATATTTAAAATATTTAATTATATAGTGAAACAATATCTAAATTATGTAGTTATTTGTTATAATGGTACATGTTACTCGAATTCTCTAAATATAAAAAATTTTTGTCAAGCAAGTGTTAAAAAACAAAAATATTAGAAAAGTCCTACTAACCTTCAATTAATTATTAGTGAAAGAATTACAAGAGAGTCCAAATGAAGTTTGGAACTTCTTCATAGCAGCTTAACCCATATTAGACTGCATGGTTCCTCATAGCTGAAACGTAGGGGGAAGAAAACCAGCAAGGTGCTTGGTAGAAGAACGTGATAGCAGAATGGTGATTAGAAAGAGCAAAAGCATAGAAAAAGATCTCTTATTACTGGTGTAAGTGAAAGACGGATACAGATCGATATCGTTTTAGAGGTACGAAGTTCCTTATATACAGAGAAGACAAAAAGAAGTAACTGTAGAATAGAAAAACAGAAAAACTGTTTTAAAACATATTAACAGATTTTAACATATTCTAAGACCCCCCCGCAAGCTGGCAATATATATTAAGATTGCCAAGCTTGGAGTTGAGCTGAGTGAAGAGTTCAGGAGGAAGAGCCTTTGTCATAATGTCGGCAAGTTGATGATTGGTTCTGACAGGAAGGAGTTTGACCAAGCCTTGCTGAATCTTTTCTCTTATAGTGTGGCAATCGATCTCTATGTGCTTAGTATGCTCATGGAAAACAGGGTTATTGGCAATTTTGATGGCAGAAGTGTTGTCGCAGTAAATGGTTGCAGATTGTGCCATTGTGATATTCAGATCGTGCAACATATGAGTAAGCCACTGAACTTCACATACAGTTTGTGCTAGAGCCCGATATTCTGCTTCAGAGGAGCTCCTAGATATGGTGGCCTGTTTCTTTGATTTCCATGCTATGAGGGTGTTCCCTAGATAGACCAGAAAGCCTGTTACCGATCGTCGTGTGTCGGTGCACCCAGCCCAGTCAAAATCACTATAGGATTTGAGATGAATATCACTCTTTGCATCAAGAAAGATCCCTTGTCCGATGGACCCCTTTAGATAACGAAGGATTCTGAACACCGCTTGATGATGATCCATAGTTGGTGCAGAGACATATTGACTAAGATGGTTGACAGCATAAGTGATGTCGGGTCTTATGTTGGTCAAGTAGATAAGTTTCCCAATGAGTCTACGATAGGTTGTGGGATCAGGAAGGGCTTCACCATCTGCATGATACTTGACAGAGAAATTCATAGGAATGCTCACAGGAGAGCAATTTAACATGCCAGTTTTAGATAACAAGTCGATGGTGTATTTTCTTTGAGAAAGAATTATTCCTTTATTGCCTCGGGCAATTTCAAAGCCAAGAAAGTAGTTCAGATTTCCCAAGTTCTTCAGTTTAAAACGTTGATCAAGTAAAGCAGTTATACGATGGGTATTTTCCACATTATATCCTGTGACAATTATGTCATCAACATAAACTAAGAGAAGTGTGATTTTACCTTGATTGTTATGAATGAATAAGGAGTGGTCAGCAGATGATTGTTTAAAATTGTGACTAAGAAGAAAAGATGATAGCTGAGCATACCACTGACGGCTAGCTTGTCGGAGGCCATGTAGAGATTTGTGTAAAAGGCATACCTGCTGAGGATCTGTTTTCGTCATTCCAGGAGGCATATCCATATATATATCTATCTATATCTATCTATATATATATATATATATATATATATATATATATATATATATATATATATATATATATATATATATATATATATATATATACATAGTTTCATCTAACTCTCCGTGCAAGAACACATTCTTGACGTCAAGCTGGATCAATTGCCAATTTTTAATGGCAGCCACAACAAGTATCATGCGTACTGTTGTAAGTCTGGCCACAGGCGCAAAGGTGTCATGAAAGTCCATTCCTTCGAGTTGAGTGAATCCTTTTGCGACTAAGCGGGCTTTATATCTCTCTATAGAACCATCAACTTTATGTTTCAACTTGTAGACCCATTTACAACCTATAGAGGAGCAGTTGGTAGGGAGCTTGACTAACGTCCATGTCTTGTTTTGTTCAAGAGCTTTTAACTCCGTATCCATGGCATTTCTCCAATTAGAGTCTTGAACAGCTTCGTTGAAGGATTTTGGCTCACTGTGACTATCAATGTTGAGAGTGACCTATTGGAAATGAGAAGATAACCTAGATAGAGAAACATATGATTGAATGGGATATTTTGAAGACTTGACACAGGCTAAATCTGTATGATAATCTTTCAAATATGCAGGAATATTTTTAGTTCTGTGAGATCTTCTATGACTAATGTCAAAAGTACTAGATTGTTCAGGGTTGTTAACTTGGGTAATGATTTCAGAATGTGCAGACGTGTTAATTTGTTCACTGATATCAGATTGCTCAACACCAACAGTATCACTATATGCATTATCGGGCTGATCAAAAGTAGAGTTGTATGATTGATTAACAAACAAGCATATATCAGTTTTGCTAACAGTAGAATCATCAATGTTAATGCAGCTAGGAAAAACATCTTCATAGAACAAGACATTACAAGACACTTTGATATCATGATGTTTCAAATCAAACACTATGTACCCTTTTGTATTAGTTGGGAAACCAAGAAAAATGCCAGGTTTTGCACGAGGATCAAACTTAGAACGTTTAGCAGATATAGTTTGCATAAAACACAAACATCCAAACACTTTAAGATTTTTAAAATTATAAGAATCACCATGTAATTTTTCATAGGGGGTGGAATTTTGGAGGAAAGGAGTAGGGGTTATATTAATCAAGAAAGCAGCATGAGTGAGTGCATAAGACCAAAAATGTGTTGATATTTTAGATTGAAAAAGTAAAGCCCTAGTTACATTGAGCAAGTGTTGGTGCTTTCTCTCGGCAATCCCATTCTGTTCGGGAGTCTCTACACAGCTGGTTTGGTGTATAATGCCCTTAGAGCTAAAGAACTCATCCATTTTAAATTCATGGCCATTGTCACTCCTAATCACTTTCACTTTGGTTTCAAACTGATTTTCAACAAAGTTAATGAAATTAGTGAGATGTGTTCTGGTTTCAGATTTATTATGCATGAGATATATCCAAGAGTACCTACTAAAATCATCAATGACAGTTAAGAAGTAGCGATGACCATGTAAAGAAGGAGTGGGTGCAAGACCCCATATGTCAACATGGATGAGATTGAAACATTTATCAGCACGAGATTGACTATTGGAAAAAGAAAGTTTCTTTTGTTTTACCATATGGCATACATCACAGTGTTCATTTCTGATATCTATATAATCATGTTTACTTTTCAAGATGTGTAACCTTTAATCAGATAAGTGGCCTAGCCTTCTGTGCCACGTATTACTACAAGTAGAATTAAAAGAATTCTTGGAGTCAAACAAAATGTATAGTCCTTCATGAAAGCTAACTGAACCAATCATCTTTTTGCTCACTTGGTCCTGAATGAGGCAGCCAGAGTTAGTGAAAACAACATGTACTTGAGAATCTACTACTAATTTTGAAATAGATATCAGGTTATAGTTGAAATCGGGTATAAAGAGAACATTATGCAGCATAATACCATTATTCAACTTGATATCTCCTTTGTGAGTGGCACTAATACAAGTACCATTGGGAAGGTTTATTTTGACATGATTAATCCTTTTATATGAAGTAAAAGAATCAAGGTTTATGGCAACATGATCTGTAGCCCCTGAATCTATAATCCATTTCTCATTATTATGAAAGAAACTACGACAATTAAAGATATTACCTGGCTCAATGTTAAGACTTTGGCAAGTGTACCAAGTCGTGCAAGTAGTAACCGGTAAGACCGGGATATCGTTTCCCAAGAGACTCGTGTATACTAATTAATTGCGTAATTAGTGACTAATTTAAACTAACGAATAAATCCATATTTTGAGTTTTAATGTATGAAATTAAACTTTGCATAAATAATTAAAATTGAACTTTGGAAGTTAAAGGCACTTAGTGAGTGGAAAAGATTAGAAATGATATGACTTGATATTGCCG
>Ga0209589_1004546_pt1 | contig 23914 bp, 26 predicted proteins | sample CowpeawhiteBW_FD_187525 | JGI IMG/M metagenome (GOLD analysis project Ga0209589, IMG submission 187525) | Root nodule microbial communities of legume samples collected from California USA - Cow pea white BW (SPAdes) (version 2) | ecosystem: Host-associated > Plants > Roots > Nodule | place: USA...
TATAGGTTCATTACATCCAACCCCAATGAAGGAGGAGTTTAGTCACTCCTAAGCATCTAGAGAACAAAGGATGGATGAATTTGATGGAATGGATGAATTGATGTGAAGTCTCCTTGCCCTAGAATGGCGTTTTTTCGTCTCTTTCCTGGTCCTGTCACGTTCCCACACTCCAGCACACCAGTTTCGTGTAACTTTCAAAACTATAACCACTTCAGAAAACCGTCCTCTCGCTGGGCGAGATGACTTACTCGCTGGGCGACTAGTGATTACTCGTTGGGCGACAGAGCATACTCGCTGGGCCACTAGGTCCTGACAGAACAACCTCACTTCTTCTCCAATCCTTCACTTTCCTATACAATAATCTCCAAGAAAACACAAAATATATCTAACCTAAAAGAAACCTAAAAACAACCTAAAACTTCCCACAAAATACATGATTGAGTACAATTAAGAGGTCCAATAAAATAAGAATAATAAGTATTTTTCATACTTATCAAACTCCCTCAAACTTGTACTTTTTCATGTCCTCATGAAAAGAAAACCTAACTGTACAAACACATAAACAAAACACCCTGATTAAAAATGAACCAAAGACATATGATCTCATAATATAATCCCCTTTACACATATCAAAGACAATTCACTTGCATTTCTCAAAATCAAGAAGACAATTCATTAGCATACCATAAAACTAATCCATCAAAGTTTTGCACATCATCTCATCCACACACTTCACACACATTGAATTAGATCAAAAGGTCTTTCTAGGCTTGAAACTTAGCTTGGCTACAAAGAATTATGATTTTTCATGGAATCAAATCACCTTGGAAGAGGAGAACAATTATATGCATAAACATTCATGAACATCCTCACTCCCCATATACAAACAATACAACCCACCATAATCTTTCCATAGCTCAACCTCACAATTTCATTTCATGCACCCTTTTCATTAATTTGCCTTTGCTTTTTCTCTTTTTTTTATGCCATTTTTTTCATTTTTTTTATTGAGAATGTTGAGCTTTTTCAATCATCACAATTTCTCATTTCTCAATCACATCTTTCCCCCAAACTTAATCTCCACTCATACCCATGTTCACAACATAAAACTTGCTCTCTTATTCCATGGTGTAAGGTAAGATAAAATTTTACAAGGCTTAGGGTAGAGAAACAATACATCAAGGCTCAAAAAGGGTTCACAATGGTTTCACATTATGCACAAAGGTTAGCTATTTGGCCAAGTAGCTTCATTACATAACAACAAACAATTGCCTTTTTCATCCCTAACCAAGTGTGTGTGATTGCATTCAAAGAATCATGCAAAAATTAACTTCATAGCAATGATAACTTCGTAGCATTCTCACCAAGCACATATGTCAACACTCAACTATCTCATTCATTGAGCCAAATTCACTCTGGATAAGGACTGAATCACATTGCAACCACATAAACACTTCATCAATCATTCAAAGTTGCAAGCAAATAACCAAAGATCATGCAAGGCTATATGAACAGAGATCACAATGTCATTACAAACATAAGCATGAACATCAACTCCATAACTAAACAATAACGTCTAGACAAAACAAAGTACTAAACCCATAACAAAACTACAAATCACTAAACAAATAAACAGAGTCTTAAACACAACACATCTAAACACAACACATCTCAAGCATCATCATCAGGAGGAAGCTCCTCCTCAATAGCATTCTCAGCCTCATCAACATCATCAACATCATTTGCACCATCAACACCATCATCATCCTTATCCTTAGAGTTAGCAGAGTCAGCAACAGTACCACCCCTCCCCACTGAGATTTTGGCCTGCCCCGAGGCCAAGAAATACACTCATCAAATTGAGCACCAGTCATCAAATAATCATCTGGAGTGTTTGGAACAGCCAAAGACAACTTATGCAAGTTGTCCATAAGACATCGTGTGCCACGCCGAACTGCTTGCTTGCTATCCCAAATGTCCTCTTGCCTAGCAAACATTTTACTCATAGCTGCCTGGGAGGTAGCTTCAGAAGATGAGGCACGAGGTACATTCGGTGGACGAGGGCGAGGAACCGGTCTAGGTGCAGGAACATGATCAACTGCTGGGTTTATACAATGTTTAGAAATGAATCGACTATTGATGGGGGATTGGAGACGAAGAAATATTGGTGTGTCTGAAACAACACCTTTCGCCTTGCATAAGGCCGTGATGAGTGCTGGAAACCCGAGCTTGGTAGCATTACTCGCAATAAGGGCAATCTCCTGTGATATCACAACTCCAATATCATTTTCAATTTTGGTCATGATCGCAAAAATCAAGTACGATCGCTCAAGATTGATATCGGAGGTGTGAGTATTAGGAGATATGTTGTTATATGAGAAAACACTCCATATATGTGCCAAGGAGTTCAGATGCTTGCGCAGAATGCGAACAGGAGTTCTAGAAACACCAATCACATAGGACTCGCCAAGAATGCACAATCTTGCTACAATGGCCTCAAGGTCCTTATCTTCAATCAGAAAATCTCCATAAGGCGTGTTCCTATCAGCAGGAAAAATAGGAGTCCTCAAAAAGGTGTTCAATGCCTTGCGGTTAAACTTGATCATTTTGCCCCAGACCTTGGCTTGGCAAGGCAAAGAACCATCTGAATTGTAGGCATTGGCATAAAACTCCTTAACAAGGACCTCATCAACCTCATTGGGAAGGTTTCCCAGTACTCTATGCCATTTTCTTCTCTCCAGCTCCAACCTGAAATCATCAAATTCCCCCACCTTCAAGTTGACATGCCTCTCTGATAAGATACTAACATGCATGATCTCTAGAAATCTCCTTGCAGCAGCTTTAGATGTAAACTTATGCTGATCATACTCAAACTCGGCGTCTTCGTCCATGGAATCAATGCCTTAGGAGGAGCCATCTACAAAATTAATATCACAAAACCAGCACAGAGATTGTTTCACAGAACAAGGTTAGAAACAACAATGCTAATATCAACAAATAAAAATTTAACAAAATAAAACATTGTTGCAGAGGTTCACTCGCTGGGCGAGCAACTCGCTAGGCGAGCAGCAACGACAGAGGTTGTAGTAGCAGTCTCGCTAGGCGAGTGAGCTCGCTGGGCGAGTGACTAAATCTGCAGCAGAAAACACACTGTCGCAGCACAAACGCGAGCAAGCTCGCTAGGCGAACGCAACAATATCAAGATTGCAAACACAATACTTACACACACTACTCTATATGCAAAAGTCGAACAACATATAGTAACACAAACATTCATAAATTCAAAACCAACAATGAGAAATCCTAAAGAAAACCCTAAGTAAAACCCTAAATTATTGAAATGAAAAAGGAAAAAGAAGATGAGAAATACTTACCTTGATGAAGATGAATGCAAGAAGAAGATGGAATGGCAAGGAGTAAGCACACACAAGAGCAGCACGACTCACAACCAAGGGGAGAAGAGAAAAAGGCTAGGGTTTTTCAAAAGAGAAAGAGAAAGAAAAAGAGGGGAAATCTGAGATTTTAGGGCCAGCGAGACGCTCTCGCTGGGCGAGCCACACTACTCGTTGGGCGAGCGGCCTCGTTTTCAGAAAAGTCAACTTTGACCCAGCAACCACCTGACAACATTAAAGCCTGTCCCAATTGCTGGCCATTGAGGTGGTTCGCTGGGTGAGCGTCCCAGTTCCCTCCAATTTCAAATTTGAAATTTTTCTTTCTTTTTCTTTTTTCTTTTTTTTTTTTCTTTTTCTTTTTTTTTTTTTTTTCTTTTTTCTTTTTTATTTTTTTTTATTCCCGAAGCTTGGTCTTTGGGCGAGTAATGGTCGCCCAACTACTCTTCCAGAGCAAAATTTCTTCAATAATTCGTTGGGCGACTACTACTAGCTGGGCGAGTGTGTATAATTTTTGAATTCACAAATAGCCAAACTCGCTGGGCGAGAGTGGCTCGCCTAGCTACTGCTCCAGATTCCAATTAACGCAAATATTCGCTGGGCGAGTCTGCATAATTTTTGAAAAACAAATTCTATAGAAATGGACTCGTTGGGTGAATAAAGCAGAACAGTAGCACATATAAACAGAAGCAAACCTACTCCAAAAATGATAACAAACAACAACCCTGGATTGTCTCCCGGTTAGCGCTTCTTTAACGTCACTAGCTTGACGGGTAACAGTTCATGGATCAGTAAAATGAATGATAGTGGTGAGGCGTTCAACCTCACCCCCCACATAATGCTTCAAGTGCTGACCATTTACTATCCAACTTCTATTTGGATCACTAGAAGAAGGATCCATTAGTTCAACTGTGCCATATGGTTTAACATCTTTGATGGTGAATGGCCCTGACCACTTTGATTTAAACTTGCCAGGAAAGAGCTTGAATCTTGAATTGAAAGTAGCACTTGCTGGCCTGGGTGAAATTCTCTCTTCATAAGCTTCTTATCATGATAGAGCTTTACTTTTTCCTTGTATCTCTTGGAGTTGTCATATGCTGTCAATCTCATTTCTTCAAGTTCCTGCAACTGCAACTTTCTTTTCTCTGCAGAAAAAGATGAATCAAAGTTAAGAAATTTTAAGGCCCAATAAGCCTTATGCTCTATCTCCATCGGCACATGACAAGATTTGCCATATACTAATTGGAACGGTGACAGTCCCATAGGTGTTTTCATGGCTGTCCTATATGTCCAAAAGGCATCGTCAAGCTTCACCGACTAATCCTTTCTGGATGATGCCACAGTCTTCTCAAGAATCCTCCTTATCTCTCGGTTGGACACTTCAGCTTGGCCATTGGTTTGAGGATGATAAGGAGAGGCTATTTTGTGCCTAACCTCATAATGTTTCAAAACCTTGGCTAACTGATCATTACAAAAATGGGATCCACCATCTCTTATGAGGACCCTAGGAACTCCAAACCGTGAGAAAATTTGTCTCTTCAAGAACTTGATAACTGTCTTGGCATCATTCTTTTGGCAAGCAGTTGCTTCCACCCATTTGCTGACATAATCCACTGCAACCAATATATACTCATTATTGTACGATGAAGGTAGGGGACCAACAAAATCAATGCCCCAACAGTCAAACACCTCCACTTCCAAAATTGCTTACAGTGGCATCTCATTTCTTCTTGAAATGCTTCCAATCCTCTGGCACTTATCACAACTCCTAGCATGAGCATGAGCATCTTTGAATAAAATGGGCCAGTAGAAACCAGATTGGAGCACTTTGGCGTCTGTCCTTTCTCCATTAAAGTGTCCACCATATGGCGAATTATGACAATGCCATAGGATACTACAGCTTCCTCTGTAGTGACACACCGCCTCAAAAGATTGTCAACACCAAGTTTGAACAAGAAAGGGTCATCCCAAAGGTACTATTTTGCATTATGTAAAAAACTTTTCTTCGGCTCCCATGAAAGATCTTCAGGGAGAATACCTGCAGCTTTGAAATTAGCCATATCTGCAAACCATGGCCTTTGTTGAATAAGCATCAAGCTTTCATCACAAAAAGTCTCACAAATCTCCCTCTCTTTGCATGTAACTTCATCATTTACCAACTAAGAAAGATGATCTGCAGTAACATTCTCACTCCCTTTCTTGTCCCTAATCTCCAAATCAAACTCCTGTAATAAAAGAACCCATCTGATCAACCATGGCTTGGAGTCAGGCTTGGACAACAAATACTTTATGGCAGCATGGTCTGTATATATTATCACTTTAGACCCAATAAGGTAAGGTTTAAACTTCTCCAATGCATAGACAATGGCAAAAAACTCCTTCTCTGTTGTGGCATAATGAAGCTGAGCACCATTCAAGACCTTACTGGCATAATATATAACATGAAAAAATTTCTCTTTTCTCTGGCCAAGAACAGCCCCAATGGCATAATCGCTAGCATCACACATCAACTCAAATTCTTGAGTCCAAATTGGTGCAATTATCACTGGGGCAGAAACTAGTTTCTCCTTCAAGTTATTAAAAGCTTGCAAACACTCTCCATCAAACTCAAAAGGAGCATCTTTAAAAAGGAGATTGCACAGGGGTTTAGCAATCTTGGAGAAATCTTTGATGAATCTTCTATAGAAACCTGCATGACCAAGAAAACTTCTAACCCCTTTGACATTTGATGGAGGTGGTAATTTCTCAATGACATCAACCTTAGCATGATCAACATCAATTCTCTTGGAAGAAACTCTATGGCCCAACACAATACCTTCTCTCACCATAAAATGGCACTTCTCCCATTTCAGCACAAGGTTTGTGTCAATGCATCTTTTCAAAACCACATCCAAGTTCTCAAGGCATGAATCAAAAGATGGACCAAAAACTAACAAATCATCCATAAATACCTCAATACTCTTCTCAACCACATCAGCAAAAATGGCTAGCATGCATCTTTGAAAGGTGGCAGGTGCATTGCAAAGGCCAAAAGACATTCGCCTATAAGCAAATACACCATAAGGACACGTGAAAGCAATCTTCTCCTGATCTTCTGGATTAACTACTATCTGATTATATCCTGAATAACCATCCAGGAAATAGTAGAAAGCTTGCCCAGCCAACCGTTCCAACATCTGGTCCATAAAAGGGAGTGGAATATGATCCTTCCGAGTGGCTTGATTCAACTTCCTATATTCAATGCACATCCTCCACCCAGTGACTGTTCGAGTTGGAATTAACTCATTTTTCTCATTCTTGACAACAGTCATTCCCCCTTTCTTTGGCACAACATGCACAGGACTTACCCAAGAACTGTCTGAAATTGGATATATCATCCCTGCTTCCAACAATATCAGCACCTCTTTCCTCACCACCTCTTTCAAAGTGGGATTCAAACGTCTTTGTGGTTGTGCAATGGGTTTGTAGTCCTCCAACATAATCTTGTGCATGCAATAAGTTGGGCTTATCCCCTTCAAGTCAAAAATATGCCAACCTATAGCCCTTTGATTTGCCTTGAGAACCTCCAAAAGCCTCTACTCTTCAAACTGTGAAAGTGCACTACTAATTATCACCGATTTCTTACAATCTTCTTCTAAGAAGGCATACTTGAGATGATCTGGCAATATTTTCAACTCAAGTTTTCCTTGATCATCAGATTTCTCCTTTGTCAAATTCTCCATTTTAGCATGAGTGGAAGATACTTCTTTAGTCTTTTCCAACTGCATAGTGACTTCTTCCACTTCAGCTTCCTCTCCAAGAGTCAAATTATCACAAGAATCAGTCAAAACTCTCTCAAGAGAGGATTTTACATGCATCTGACTCTTAGCTGTGTCAATCACTTCATCAAGGACCTCCACTCTGAAACAATTGCCACTATCACTTGGATGTTGCATAGGCTCTATGACATTAAAAGTCACATTTTGATCTTGCACACGAACTTTTAGATGACCACCATCCACATCAATAATCACCCTAGCAGTCTTCATGAATGGGTGCCCCAATATGAGAGGGAACTTAGTATCCTCCTCCATATCCAAGATGACAAAATCCACTGGAAAAGTGAATTTATCAACTTTCACCAATGCATCTTCTATAACACCATATGGACACTTAATAGACCGATCAGCCAATTAAAGTGTCATCCTCGTGGGTTTCACCTCCAAATCTCCAATTCTTCTCATCATGGAAAGAGGCATCAAATTTATACTTACTCCCAAATCAATTAATGCCTTTCCAATGGGTAATTTCCCAATGGTGCATGGTATAGTGAAACTACCTGGATCTTTGAATTTGGGAGGCAAAAGCTTTTGAATAATTGCACTATAATTGCCTTGCACTTCAATTATCTCCTCCTTAATGTACTTCCTCTTTTTGGTGAGCAATTCCTTCATAAATTTGGCATAGGAAGGCATCTGTTGGAGAGCTTCAGAAAAGGGAATGGTAATTTCTAGTTTCTTGAAAATATCCAAAAACTTAGAGAATTGTTTCTCCTTTTCTTTTCTAAAGTGGGTTTTGGGATAAGGAAGTGGCTTAACAATTTCTTTTTTCTCACTGTTTTTTCTCTCCACTTCTTTCTCATCTTCTCCCTCAACTTTTTCATCATTCTCACTTTTCTCTCCACTCGTCTCTCCTTTTTCTTTCTCACTCTTTTTTTTATCACATGTCTCTCCACTAACACCTTACCACTTCTTATAACAATAGCCTTACACTGCTCCTTGGGGTTAACCTCAGTATTAGCCCCAAAGTTTTTCTCTGGCTTGTCCTCCAACTTCTTAGCAAGTTGCCCAATTTGCATTTCCAAGTTACAGAGAGATGCCTCTGTGCTCTTTTGATTGGAAATAGACACTTGCACAAACTGTTGCATTACTTCCTCAAGTTTAGTGGTCCTATCAGTCAAAGATGGTTGGGATTGAGGTGGAAGTCTGTTAGAAGGTCCAGGCTGGCCCATGCTTGGGTGAGGCTTCCAACCTTGGTTGTAGTTACCATAATTACCCTGACGGCCTTGGTTACCCAAGAAGTTAACCTCTTCCTGAGAATTGATCTTCATGACACACTGCCCATTTGAATGATCTCCACCACACAACTCACATCCTTGCACAACTTGTTGATGTTGAGCCTGCGAGACATTCTGAAGTTCCTTAGGCAATTGAGAAAGCTTCTTCATTACTGATTCAAGTTGTTGAGTCATTATTTTGTTCTGAGCCAATATTGCATCCGGAGACTGAAGCTCTAGCATACCTCCTTTCTTCTGTGAAGTGGCTATCTCATTCTGCATTTCATTATCATTAGATGTCATATTCTCAATCATTTCATGGGCTTCCTTAGGTGTCTTCCACTTGATATTGCCTCCAGCCGAGGCATCCAACATTAATTTAGTATGAGATTGCAATCCTCCAAGGAAGAGAGTAAGTTGCGTAGGCATGTCAAAACCATGAGTAGGGGTTTTTCGTAACAAGCCTTTGACACAATTTCTTAGAAGTAAGTTCTAAGTCAAATATGTTAGAATATTAATTCCTTAACTATTTTAACACGTGACTTGCATTAAGATTTGGTGTATAGAATGACCTAGAGATTACGTTTATTCCTAGAACCCAATCTCATGGTTGTTCTATCCAAGGTTAAGTTCCAATTCATTTTCTAATAATTAGATACAACCAAATAGCAAAGATTTCCATCAAGCACATTTATAATTGAGATAGAACATATGAACAATGAAAGAGATTACATTGCATAGGAAAATTATAAAGAGTATAGGTTCATTACATCCAACCCCAATGAAGGAGGAGTTTAGTCACTCCTAAGCATCTAAAGAACAAAGGATGGATGAATTTGATGGAATGGATGAATTGATGTGAAGTCTCCTTGCCCTAGAATGGCGCTTTTTCGTCTCTTTCCTATTCCTGTCGCATTACCACACTCCAATATACCAGTTTCGTGTAACTTTCGAAACTATAACCACTTCAGAAAATCGTCCTCTCGTTGGGCGAGATGACTTACTCGCTGGGCGACAGAGGATACTCGTTGGGCGACTGTTCCATCTCGCTGGGCGACTAGGTCCTGACAGAATAACCTCACTTCTTCTCCAATCCTTCACTTTCCTATACAATAATCTCTAAGAAAACACAAAATATATCTAACCTAAAAGAAGCCTAAAAACAACCTAAAACTTCCCACAAAACACATGATTGAGTACAATGAAGAGGTCCAATAAAATAAGAATAATAAGTATTTTTCATACTTATCAAATGTCTCCCTTCAACTAAACAATTCTTAACCATACATTTTTGTCTTCCAATATTGGTTGCTCACAAAATTACATTAATATAACAAAAGAAAAAAAAAATAGGAGAGATCAAATAGAAACTTGGTGTACCACTTTTATTGCAATTTTGGTTCCCGTAGAAATCATGATCAAAAAGACTATACAACAATATAGGTTCCAAATCCAGAAAAAACCCATCTCTACAAAAATTTTCCTACTATCTTGGTAGGTTCCTACCATACTAATTCCAAAATGATCTTAAGAAACACAAGCACAATATATAGGTAGTATTTCACTCTAAATCCATTGTAACAAAGAACAATGTAGTCTTGTCCCCACCCCATCAGTTAATATATTAGTCTACTAATATAGGGATGAGAAAAGAGCCTTCCAACAACCTAACCAAAGAACCTAATTTACTAAATGCACATAGGTTGTAGACACATGGTTGGACACAAACACCAATAAAATTATGAAAAACATTTGTATTAGGATTTTTATACACTATTGACGACCATATTTTGAGTTAGATTGTAGTGAACACTTTGTCACCATCAATTATTGCATTCTTGAAAATGAAATTGGTTCTTTGATTCCAAATATATTCCAAATATTTTTGTAAACATGAAGATTGGCTTAATAAAAATATTGTTAAGGTTCTTAAACTGTATGATATTTCAAAATCTTTTTTCTTGATTAGTTTGTAAGTCTTCAATGTGTCTATCTTTAGAGTATTTAGTGGTTTAGACTATTTATTCTACATCTAATGATAACTTCTTTCGTTTTTCATATGGGAGTTCACCTACTTGACACTTTGAGCTTAGTTGTGAAAGTAGTATTAACATGACTTCCTTATTAGTTGTAATAATAGAAAAAAAAATATTAGTTAAGAGAGTTCACTAAGAGAGAAGCTTTGAGTTGTAATATTTTTTTCATGGTGAATTGTTTTCGTGGATGTAGATTAAAGTGTGTTAATACTTTAATTGAACCATATTAATCTTTTGTGTATATCTTCCATTATTATCCATTGCTAACTGAGAACATAGGAATCAACTATCTCATCTAAACACTTGCTGGCATGGTAATTGAATCTAAAGATGAACTTGATTATTTTATTCATAAAAAATTCAATTATAAATAGATATTTTATAAAAATCATTATCTTTTTGAAAACCTTTTTCTAAAGTTTCTTTTGCATTTTTTAACCTTTTGAGCACATCTTTCATATATTTGATTATCAGAGACCACTAATGGATTCACGACAGAAATATCTACACTTTTGTCCAATCAAAATCTAAAACAGAGTAAGTTCACTATTTGCTCTATTTTTAAGTTAGCTTAGCATTTTAAAGCACACGTGGTTCTAGGATCCATGCATGTGACTCAAATACTACACCATTTTTCACTTTAGACTGCTCTAATATAGCCTACATGTATAAAATTGTTGCCTAATCATAAAATAGGAAAAAAATATATAAGGGTGGCTTAAAACTATTAAAAGCTACATATATAAATTGTTAATTATTTAGGAAATATTTTTTTAAATGTTGCCCATAGAAAATGTAGGCAAATGAAATTGTGGCCTCTTCATTGCATTGTTTCCCTCTATGTTATATTATACATTATGAATGTTCGTCATACTTATAGATTTGTCAACGCTGACAGGGCAACAACAGAAAAATCATTGCGTATCAAAACCAAGATCAATTCAACAATTGGTATCAAAACCAAGATCATGAGTTTGATTCCCAATGAGATAATTGTTTAAGGACAGACTAAATAATTATGTTCTAAACATAAACACGATAATTAAATAATCTTTGCCTAAAGAATACACAACATTTTAAAATGTGTTGCATAAAACTATAAAATAACTTGTTGGCTAAAAAGTGTGGTCTATTGTTTTCTTCTAAGGCAATGGTTTTCAAAACTTTTGTGGCTTTAGGAAAAGAATCATTGCTTAAACTTAAGGCCATGGTTTTTTAACTTTAGGCAGCATTTTTAAGTTGTTGTTTAAACTAAAAAATATAGTAGTGAAAATAGCTCAAAGTGAATCTTTGTTTAGTAGTGATTATTATATGTTTATACTTGTGATATAATGTCTATGTAGGTAAGTATGATGTTGAATGAATGAATATGATTTTAAATGTTGGAATACAATGAATACAAGGAAGGATAATGAGTTTATGGTAATGATAAATGTTAAGTTGTATACAGGTGGATTTTTGTACCCTACAACTACTAAGTTAAGTGTTTTAGTTTTTCTATATGAGGATATGTGATATGAATGAGAAGGGAAGAATGAGGTACAAAGGGTAATGGTGATGATTTCTTGAGTTTCATTTGAGGTTGTGATTGGAAAATATAGTTAATTCGTGAATTCAGCGTATAATTTGTAAAAATTTTAGTAGTTTACCCTCAATTTTCTATTGTGTTGTAATTTTCCAACTATAATGATGGTATGTTATATGTGAGCAGATGGTAGTGCAGATGCCTAAGTGGTTAATAATGAGCTTGTTATGGCTAAGGATTAAAAGTGTTATGCACACACTCACACATAAACATAAACAAACATACACACGCAAACACACAGACATAAACACAAACACACAAACACTACGTTATTTTTTTTGTCAAACGTGTTTCAAGATGGCGTTTCAATTGTTTACACTGTTTGACACGTTTCATCTCAAAGATCAACTTGAAACACCGTTTAACATGTCCAAAAAAAATAATGTGTTGGGATAAGATGACTATATCTATTTATTTTTAATGTTTGGGGATCAAAATATATATCAATGTTTAAAAAAGAAATAAATTATAATTTCACATGTAAATTTAAAGACTAAAAATATATTTAATCCAAATTTTAAATAAGGATAAGAATGGCCTATTAGTCATTGGCCAACACATAGCCAAACTATTAAAAAAAAAACTAAGGTTCATACTAAACTATAGGTAATGAGCTGTCATCTTTTTAACTCCATGTGGAACAAGACCGATATATCCATTTCCACAATCCTAATTTTATCCATTTCCACATTAAAAAATATTGATGCCATAATTCTTATATATGATATTATCAAATTCACTTAAAGATAAGTTAGGTTGCTCCATCTATACTACCAATTTTTTACAGTTTTTTAACACACACTTATACAATCTTATTAATACTTAAAGGAGAGGAAGTAACTATTTTTGTATTTTCTTCACATTCTTAATGAATAAGATAATAGCAATCATACTCTTTTTCAAATTAACTCCGAAATTGTCTCTCTATTTCTTTTTCTTCTATTAAGCTATCTAATTTTAATTTATAGTCATTTTCCCCATGATTAACCTTAGTTTTTTTTTTCATTCCTTTTTCGTAACAAAGAAAAAAAAAAGGTTTCTTTAAAGTCAAAACAAAAAGTGTAATCTGTATTTGGCAAATTATTAACTTATCACTCTGAAAAGTCTAATTTATATTTCACAAATGGTTAACTAATCACTCTAGAAAGTGTAGTTTTCTATTTCACAAATACTCAACTAATCACTACAGAAAGTATTTGACAAATACAAGCTGCCACTTTCAGAAAAAACTAAGAAAAGAATAGAACTTTTATTATTTATAACAATATATAAAAGAGATATTTTTTTTTATATCCACATTTTAATATTTCAATTTTACCCTTAATTATTATTTTTAAAATTAATTATTATTTAAAAAAATTGTCTTTAACCATTATATTCAAAAACATTGTATACATATTTTATTTTTCAAATTTTACATTTAAAAACTATTTTAATAATTAATTATATATTTTTTATTCATCTTAATTCTATTTTTTATGAAAATTAAAAAAATGTGAACCCACACAAACGCTATTGTGTTCACTAGTGCTAAAGAATTTCAATAAGATAAATTGATGCCTTTCAATAATGAAAGTCTATAGGAAGTTACTAACACTACTTGTAGGATAAAACTGAACAATGCCACACGTTTTTTTTGTCTTTTTTTTTATCACATCTTATCTTGCAGTATCTTCGTTCAGTTGATAGTTGTCAGATTAAAAACATTTAAATGCAGGCCAAAAGTAAAATAAACCGTGAGTTTGAATATCTTATAGTGAAGACATGTGAGACATCACTAGGTTCGATAAAACTACATTTTCGTTAGAATGACTACTTTATTTTTTGAAGAAAATGGCCATGAGAATGAAAAAAAATGATCAAGTTGAAGTATTTCTGTACACAATCGCCGTAAAGTTCCAATTGTATTTCCTTGTTTCAGACCTTGTTAGAAAAAAAAAAGGTCATTTTGCATTCACCAGTCTCTGGTGGAGAGAACAGAGCCACTCTTAGCACAAGCATCAATGAACACATCATACTACACATTATATCAGGAATTCCAAGGCTCGTAAAATCAAAGGTTATCAAACCATGAATCAAAATCATCAGTTACTTTGGATTCGCTTCCAGAATGTGAAGAAGATTTCATGCTGTTGTTGACAGGCTTTTCTTCCTGTGGCAGTAATAAAACGTTTGGTTTCATCAAAGTGGATGTTTCCTCCAGCAAGTCATCAAGTGCATCATCTAGATTAGCAGTAAAGGATGCAATTTTGGATGGAACTGGATCTTTCTTCAGAATCTGAGGATACCCAGAAGAGGTTCCCAATGAAACTGGAGAATCTAGGATCTTGGTATCAGTAAATGAATCTAGAAGCATATCTAGTTCTTTTTCAGCAGCAGCAGCTTCAAATGTGGAGTACTGTTTCCCTCTTATATGTTCAGTGGAATATAAGCTGGCATCTGAACTTAGAACAAATGGTTTATGTTTACCAGTGCTGCTAGCTTGCTGAAATTCAGTAATGACAGACTTCACAGGAATGTTAAAGTCATTTGACAAGGGAAATGTAGAAGAAGGATGGCTACTGGTGCTGGAACTAGATGGTGCAAACTGATCGGCAGCATTATTGTCTAAATTGAATTCTTTAGACATACTATTGGTTAGTTCATTGTCCACTTTGGTTTCCAGTTCCTTATGTTCTACGTTGCTGTTCACTGCTAACTCTTCCACACACTGCATAATAAACTGCATTAATGCAGCAAATATAGATTTGCAGACTATACACAAAAATAAAAATTGTTGGAATTTATTATTGATTATTGAATTTCTCAGGGAATACGGAAAATACAAGATGACTCTATCACTTTATATGCCAAATATAATAACAAGATACCTATGCCAGTGCTGCAATACATGTCATAATTATTTGTATAAGTGAACAAAGAAATTGCTGAAATTAGGAATCTTTGATTATATATTCTATAGAACTGGTCGGTCATAGCCACACTAATCCAATGTAACAATTGATACAAAGCACACATGGCTATGTTTCAACGTATCTGATAGAGAAATGTAGTGCAATATGCTTCATGCTCTATTGACCGGTGCTCAATATAAAGTTGCTGTTTGTATCAAGAAAAATCCTTAACAGTTTGTTTTGCATCAAGGAATTTGCGCCATGTTAACTATTTCTGCCATCACTATTTCCCATTTTAACTACATTGTTTAGTGACCTACAGCTATAGCTGAATACACGAAAAAAAATACAGAGCAAGAGCTCTAGGTAAGGAGTCCCTACGAATTTCTGTTTGTAGGATAAGTAAAAATAAGGGGTTCAAATTATCCAATTCCCTTGTGCGGGAAACAATGTAGGCCATAAAGTGGACAACGGGGAGACCTGAATTTAATAACTTTTCAATTTTTAAAAAATTTATGTCCAATGTAAATAGTAAAACAAATTAGAAATCAGTATGCTGCACTATTGGCCCAGCCTCTGCCAAAGCCTTGGAAGGGAAAAAAAAAGGAATATGAAATTAAGCTAAATAAAATGAAAGTATTGTTATTTACAATTACCAAAAGGCGACCAGCCACATAATTTTTAAAAATAATTTAGAGAGTAAACATACCAACTCAGTGGATAATAGGTCAGACTCGATGAATAATCTCTTTGATAAGTCAATCTTGGCAAAATTGTCGGCTAGAGCAAGCAAATTCAGGGACAAAAATGATGCCTGCAAGAAAATCCAATTCAAGGTAAGTAAGGCAGTACTATATGAAGTTGGAAGATAACATGCAGCAAAATAATCAAGATATAAAAATGTTGCAAATGCTAGTCATGATAAGAATGATGGAGAAAATCACATAGATCAATAACAATTATTTTACATAGCTGAATTACAATTCCAAATTCCAATAAACAATCTTCTGCTGGAAATAAATTGTTCGAGAAAAAGAAAAAGAAAAAACAACAAAAAAGTGTCTAATACCCTAGCAAATATATGCTAAAAGTTGGAAAAGCTTATGGCCAATATAGCATACCATATTTTTATCCAACAAGAGAATGTTTACTTACTGATCAACAAAGGAATAGCAATTTCAAACAGTTACCGTTGGATGCCTGCAAAAAATTCTATAGCCTATGTCCTTCTCTTAGTATACAAGCACCATCAATCACTTTAGATTACAACAAATAGAAGTTGCTGGATGAAGCTGGCCTAGTTGATTCTTCAATGATAATTTACTAAAGATGCTCAAACTAGCATGAGTTAAATACTAGATGATAACTACCTCTACTATATTCACCAAGAATTACTAAATAAGTGCACCAGTCTTATAACCATATCATATCAACATTAGTTCAGGGGGATAATAATTTACCTCTTGATTTCCACTTGTCTTATCCTCTACAACAAAATTATCATCTCCATTCCACGAGATGATGCCCTCTCCCCTGGACGCAAGCATAGAGCTCAACCCCACACCAAATTCCCCTGCAACACAAAATGCAGTATCAATGACAAGTCACCTAATTACAAATGCTCATATCATAAGCTACTGTTACTACTGAAATATGTACCAAGAACAATTACGAAACATCACAACTTCATTACATGGACAAAACTAAGGTTTAGTGAAGTTAGATTTTAATCTATGGTTTAACAGATGCATCCAATCACTAAGATTAAACTCAAATATTAGTATGATTTCACTACGTTTTTTACAATGACTTGCGACGAGTCTTGAAATTATGACCTCATGCAAACTATGCAAACCTCTCATACCAAGCCTTCTGGATTTTACCCTTGCTTTATTTCTATTTTTAATTATTATTAAATCAAAAATATTAAAAATATTTTAAACTAAAGGTTTCCTATTTTTAACTCACATACGGAAACCACATTCTAAGACATAAAACTTAACTTGGTAACTAAATTGTGTAAAATTAAAAACAAAAAAAAAAAGTGATGATCTTGTATCTTGCAAAATACATACCAGGAAGAAGATCATCGAAAGCAGGGAATCCTTCCGAACTAGTCTCCGCCTGGGACTGAGCCTCCGCAACCAGGTGGCGATAATCGGCGCCTTTACTTTTGGGCAAGACAACATCGAGGGTTTTGCTTGCAATTTCGGACCCAGAATCATCCTCTTCCTCCCCATAGCGGTCCCAATTTGAGGGAAGCGCAGAATGGTGGCTTTTCTTCTTCTTCTCCTCGTTCGCTTGCTGCTTCCCCGGTGGGTTCTTCGCAGCGTCCTTCGGGTCCGAAGAAGACGATGATTGGGCTCTGGGCTTGTGGCTATGGTGAGACTTTTTGCTGTGGTGCTGCGTGTGACTTCTTTTTGATTTCGCCAAAGCCTTCACGTCCATTGGAAACTGTTTCTGGGATTTTCAATTCGACATTGCTTCTTGCGAAGGATGGAAGTATCAGCGGAATTGAAATTAGGTGATTGGACAATTTTCAGTTAAAAAACGATTATTTAGGGTTTACAAAAGGGTTGAATCTAATCTGCGAGGGAAGCTGTAAACGGCGTCGTTTTAAATCCTTAGCAGCATTCTCTTTTTTCAGTGCGTGCTTAGGTTGTGCTTGAATCGGAAGAAAGGTATTTGTGCCTGTGTTTTTAATAGAAATGAGGCCTATATTTTAAAGGTCAGGTTCTTCCTGTACCTCCCTGTTTTTCTTCGTGCACCTTATAAAATTTTATATCTCTATTCTACCCTTCAAATAAGTTATAATAAAAGTCCAAATTGACTAATCTCCACCATTCGTCCTCTTTTTTCTTCAACGACCAGCACGCACCTCCCAATTTCTCCTTACCATTCTTGTTCATCATTTAAGAAGCTCTCCCTCGCCATTTTTTTTTTTATCCTTCTTCCATCACTATTCGAGTTTGAGAAGTTCTTTTTCACCATTCTCATTTTCTTTCTTCCATCACGGTCCATGTATCCCTACACCTTCCCCATCTTCAACATTGTGCAGGACTGGAGTTTGGATTATCGTTGCTGGTAGGTGTAGAGCTTTTTTGTATATATCTTGAAAAGGACATGTAATTTTTCTACAAAATTATTAATTAGATTAAAATTTAGTCTTTGAGATTTTTTTAGAAAAATAATTAAAGTTGAAGAGAAAAAGACTTATGATCGAGTTGAAAAGAACAATAATTTTTTAAAATTATTGTTATTAATGATTAATGTTAGAATAAACTTCATAGGTTTGTGATAAAGTTGAGAGTTGAAAAGAAGAAAGAGACTTGAGATTTCAAGAAACTACAAGTTTACTATCAAGTTTATTTTCTTGACAACCAAAATCAAGGTTTTTTATTGTTTTAACTCATTTGTTTTATATATTTATCTTTAGTAGTGTTTTATATATTATAATATTTTATTTTAAATAAAAATATATTAGGGGTGGCAAAACGGGTCAACCTAGTCCGTTTTGGCCAACTCGACTTCAACCCGACTAAAACGGGTTAGCCCGTTTAGCATAAGTGGGCTGAAAACATCAACTCGACCTGCCAAGGGGTGAGTTGGCGGGTTGGCCCGCCAGTTTCTTTTTTTTTCGAATTTTAGACAAATAGTAGTTGGGTAAAATCATATGCTGGGAATTCGATCACATAAAAAGAATCACAATTTTTTTAGTGGCATCACAAACTATATTCATAACAACGTGACTCAATAAATTACACACTAGAACTCACAACCATAGTAAGTGAAAAACATGGCATGAAACCAATACTTTGCAACCTGTAAAAAGTCACTAACATCAAGCTATGCATACATAAACTTTAAATCCAATCCAACAACACCATAAAAAGTGCAGGTTCTAATATCCAATCAAACCAGACCACAAAAAAGTGCAGGTTCTATTATCCCTTGTATTTTAAATCCAACCAACATAAACTAGATATTTAACATCATAAACACTACACCACAATTAGAAGCATAAGCAGATGTATCAAATGGGCTATCATCATAAACACTACACAATTACATCAGAAACTAATTCAACAGTAATCATGTTCTCCAATTCTAAGAGTATTAGAAGCACCCATAGAAGAAGCTCCCCCCAATGTCCCATGTGTGATTGTGTGAGGTGCTTCATCATCTTGTGAAAACATGACATGTAAATAAAAGAAAAAGTTAGAATATCAAAATTGAGTTCAAAAAATATAAAATATTTAGTGAATCTAAATTACAAAAATTACCTTCACAAAAACCATGGTTATAACTTGAAGTACAAATAAGTGCTTCAACACATTCTAGCAACAATCAACTTCTATACTTATTTAAAATTCTTGATCCAATGCTGAATGAAGATTCAGATGCAACTGTAGTGATTGGGATACTTAGCAAATCCCTTGCCATCAATGTCAAATCTGTAAAATGTTCAATATCAGTCCTCCACCATACAACAACATCCTTAGGCTTTGTGAAGTCAAGATCTAATATAGGCTCATCCAAATATACGTCTAGTTGATTCCTTCCCATTTTTACTGCAGCCTGAAGTCTGCACTTTTTAATTTCCTAACATGAAAAGAAGAAAACATTTAAGTCACCATCATAAATAATAATTAAACTACAAAGGTTGTACTATGGTTAGAAAACGTACATCAAAATGTGGACGTTTGGAGGAACTAGAAGATGCTGAGATATTACTACGCTTTGCTTTAGTTGAACTTGAAGTATTTGTATAATACTGAGAAAAAAGCTTGTACAACTTCTCCTTGATGGTATCTACCTTTGCTTCCCAAGAAAGGGGATCAATTTGCTCTAAATAATATCCCAATGTTTCCAACTTCACTCTTGGGTCTAAAATAGCACCGAATGCAATGACCACACTATATTCATCCTGGTATTTATTAAATTTGATCATCATCCTTTCAGCCATATGTCTTATAAGGTCATCTTCATCTTTTCCTTTTTCCAATAAAAGAGTTTGAATATTCACTAGTGCAGGGAAGGGAAATGACAGCGGTTATTTCCAGCTTTTGACTTCGGGTCCGCAACCGCTGCATATACGACCAAGGTAAAAAGCTAGTATTTTATGCCTCGGTTACAACCCGAGGCATATTTAATCTTTACTGTCTCGGTTCTCGCATAACCGAGGCCTAATGAGCATAAAAAATTCAATAAAAAAACACGCAGCGGCACCGGAAGAACCTCCTAGAGGTGCGTGTAGTGGCGGTGCAGGTGACTAAACAGAATCGCAGTGGACATTGGTGATGGTTGCTCGAAGAACACGCAGTGGCTCCGGTGGCAGTGCACAACTCCTCCACGGTGCAGCGACGGTGGTGGTTGGTCGAAGAAGAAGAAGAAGCCACGACGATGCGGTGCAGGCGACGAAACAATGGCCTGGAGCGTTGAAGGTGTGCGGGATGGTGGGAGTTGTGCGTCAGAGGTGTGCGGGACGGTGGGAGCTGTGCGGGATGGTGGCGTAGAGCTGCGCTGGTCGTCGGAAAAGGGTGGTGCGGTGTGGTGCGGTGCAGGCGACGAAATGCTGGCCTGGAGCGTCGGAGGTGTGCGAGATGGTGGGAGGTGTGCTGGACGGTGGGAGCTGTGCGGGACGGTGGCGCTGGTCGTTGGAGAAGATGAAGGCTGGCCGGAGATGGTGAAGCTCGCAGAGAAATCGAAGAAGATGTCGCTGCACAATGAAGAAATTGGGGTTTTTTAACCCTACAAAGGGATACTGCCTCAGTTATTCGAAACTGAGGCATATTGTACCCTTACTGCCTCGGGTGGGCGCTTGACCGAGGCCTATTGTCTCGCTACTGCCTCGGTTATTAGAGAACCGAGGCATATTGCTTCAGTAAAAAAAAATCAAATTATGGGTCAACGCGTGGGTTAAAATTTTTTTTTTAGCCATATGCCTCGGTTAGTATGATAACCGAGGCATAACAGATGAATTTAATTACGAAACTGCCACCGCGTGCTTATATGCAGCGAGTTCGCAGGAACCGAAACATATACTGCGATGTAAATGCTCCAAAATGCACTAGTGATTCCAGACTTGTAAGAAGTATAAATTGGATGTGGGATAACTTGAGGCAGAAATAAAAGTTGTGAAATCATAAAATGGCATCAAGAATGTACAAATTTTTTCTGCTCTCTTCCATTTCTCTGGAGATGGACAACACTTGTAATTTTCATCAACCAAGTGTAAACTTCCAAACACTTGTTGGTATTGAAGGGCACTTTGAAGCATCAAGAACGTTGAATTCCATCTTGTTAGAACATCTAAACACAAAGCACTTTTTGCATCAATGCCCCCAACTTGCTCAATGAATTGCTTAAATTTTATCAATCTACTCTATGATCCCCTAACATACTTGATGCTCTACCTTATTAGATCCACATTGTCACTAATCAACTTCAATCCTTCTTGCACAATGAAGTTTAAAATATGTGCACAACAACGCACATAGAAGAATTCACCAACACAAAGTAAGGAATTTTGTACAACAAGCTTCTCTTTCAAGGTCTTGACTAAAACATCATTACTAGAAGCATTGTCCAAAGCAATGGAAAAGATTTTGTTTTCAAGCCCCCACTCATGTAAAAGCTCATTTATCTTCTTACACAATTCAAATATAGTGTGAGGTGGGGGCAAATGACAAAAGTTTAGAATTTTGCTAGACAACTTTCAATTACTACCAATATAATAGGTTGTCAAACATATGTAACCCTCCATAGCACAAGATGTTCACAAATTCGAAGTCAAACAAATCCTATATGGAATGCTTGTCAACTCTTCCTTCAATAAGTTTTCTTCTCTCATAAATATTCTCAAAATATCACTCTTAATTGTATTTCTAGACATCAAAGTAGCATAGGATTCAAGTAGGTTATCCAAGTCCTAAGTTCTTCATACCCAACAAACTTGAACAGTAAATCATGTTTGATAATAATATTAACACACAACTCATAAGACACCATTTGATCAATTTTTTTTTGGATTTTAATTTTTCTTGCACATCTATCATCATCTGACTCACATATTCAAACTTGATTTTGTTACATTTCTTAATATGATACTTTAAATGAGAGGTCTCATATTTTTTTACTCCTAACTAAATATTTTTTTATTACAACCATTATATTATGCCCTCTTTTACCCATCTCATCAGCTCCTATCTTAGTGAAAAACTTCCAACAGTTAGATGGGGATGTGAAGGCTATTGTTGCCTAGGATACCAAAGTTCTAGTTCGTGGTTCAAGTAAGAATGAACTAATCAACAAAGAGTGTGTGATATGGGAAATTTGATTTGTGAGATTTTGCAAACGTTTGATGAATTGATTAGTTTGTCATTTATAAATAAGTGCAATACAAATGTCGAAGAGCAACTTTTGGTTTTGGCTAGGTTCATCCTTCGGACACCTGTCCTATTCTTCCACTTTTTACATATTCGTTTTCTAGAAAAAAAAAAACATATAAACAATCCTTCTTTTTAATAAATTTAACTTACATAAAAATTAAAAAAAAAATTATGAAAGAACAAAACAAGAAGAATTAAGCCCAAGTACTGTATTAAAAAAATATTAGGTGAAAGATACATTCCCCGAACACCTAATATGGAAGATATTTCTGGATTTAAAAATGTTTTCCAAAACATTTGTTTTAATTTTTTTCTTATATTTAGAAATGATCATTCTATAAGATATTTTGAGATCTAAAAATACTTTCGAGAACAGTTATTTCAGAATATTAAAAAAAAATCCTAAACGTATGTTTTGGTAGGTTTTCCTAAATTTTATTTTTTATATTTTGGACTGAGTATTCCAAAATACAAAAATATTTCTAAACTAAGTGTTTCAAAAAATATTTTTAGATTTAAAAATGTTTTCTAAAACACCTAATTCGATTTTTTTTATATTTCGGATCAAATGTTTTGTAAAACATTTTTGGATCTTGAATATCTTTCAAAACATCCGATCCGGAAGAGAGCGTAAGAATTTTTATTGTAATTTTAATGAGGGTTAACTTTTGGAGTACCGCTTTTATGGGGCTGCAGTAAGAAAAAATGGGTGCAGGAAGGAAGAAGCTATAAAGGCTTGTTTGTGGGTCGAGAATTTGGGCATAAAATAAACATTTTTTTTTCACATAGTTTCTCTACTTTTCTTATTATACGTTAGTTAATTATCACTTAAAAAAGATCATTTTTCTTAATCTAAACATAACCCCGTTAGATAAAATGTGGTTGTGACTACATATTCAAAGTATAATGTCATATATGAATAAATAATATTCTTCCCATTTTTCATATTTTATAAAAATATTGATCCTATACTTTTCCATTCATATTAATTAATTATTTCTACAAAACCCATAGTTTGAATCAATATTGTGTGGAACATTATTGAACTATCCAAGCTTGATATTTATAGAGGTTTTGATAATTTTGAGACTGTTTTCAGAACCCAAGTGCATGATTGTTGTTGTCAACAATTTTAAGGGTTTAATTTTTAACAATGAAAAGTGTAGGAGAGTGTGGGAAGTTCAAACGTTAGCATCAGAGGTAGCAGTAGTATCCATATTGAAAATGGATACAAAACATGTATGTGAAGCAAAGAAGCTCTTATTAATATGTCATACTCAGGAATACCAACATCGTAAAATATTTGTTGGATGAAAAAAATAGTTTTATATTACATCTCCTGTTATGAATTAATGATTGTCCATTGATTTGATACATTTACTGATATGATTCATTACTCTTTATGGTAAATATTTGTATTAACTAAGTTGATTTGTTTCCTTTATGGATTACATATTGTATTCCATCCAAATGATTCAGATTCAGACCAATGGGTTATGGATATGCATGTTATTTTACATATTCTTACAATGTCACAATGGTTGATCACAAACAAGATGTTTGTTCACATGTGGTAGCACAATA
>Ga0209589_1004547_pt1 | contig 23914 bp, 11 predicted proteins | sample CowpeawhiteBW_FD_187525 | JGI IMG/M metagenome (GOLD analysis project Ga0209589, IMG submission 187525) | Root nodule microbial communities of legume samples collected from California USA - Cow pea white BW (SPAdes) (version 2) | ecosystem: Host-associated > Plants > Roots > Nodule | place: USA...
TAGTAATATTGATTATAACCATTTGAAGAAATATTTCTTCTAATTATTAGAATCATATCACTAATTTCTCTTCCAGGAACAAGGGTAGAAAACAGGTTGAGTTGTTGGGCTCATGAGAAGGAGTGCGATAATTAATAACAAATTAGGCTCTTTCTTCTTTATTCCTTTTGTTTTCTCTTTTTTTCATCTCTCTTTTTTTTCTTTTTTTTCTAAAATTAAAGTTTGAAAATCTTTGAAGAAAATAATGTTTCACATTTTTTTTTATTTTTTGAAAATAAATTTATTTACCCGGACAAAATTGGGTGTTGACAGATGTGATTGCAAAATCAAAGTTAGAAACCCATATATAACTATATATATATATATATATATATATATATATATATATATATATATATATATATATATATATATATATATAAAAGTAAAATAATTGTATCTTTTATATTTTCTTACTAGCATTTTACAAGTAAGGGATTGGCGTTTTTCCTATCGGCATTTTATCGAAAGGGACTCCTAAAATGCTTGCTTGCATTTTACACGTAAGTGATCGACATCTTTCCTATTTGCATTTCGCAAATAGGGTCTTAAATGTTCTTATTACTTGTATTTTTAAAAGAAAGGGATTGAAATTCTCCCTATCCGCATTTATAGATAGGGTCTTCAATTTTCTTCTCACCAGCATTTTACAAGTTAGGGCTCAACATATTCCCTATATGCATTTTATAGATCGAGTCTTCAATTTTCTTCTTACCTACATTTTACAAGTAAGATAATGATAATTTACGATCCAAAAAAACTGGTAAGGCAAATGGGTGTCGCCTGGCGGGCAGTGCATAACCGCCAGGCGGTGCATAGCAAAAAACCCAGAAAATAGGCTTTGGGGCATGAGCCGCCTGGCGGGCCTTCAATGCCGCCAGGCGGTTTCTGGAAATTTCCAGAAAACGCAGAAAAAAACAGCAATCCTCCAATTTATACATTCCATCAAGTGCAGAACAACACGAAAAACATATGCATAACATATAACACACAAAATAAACTCCCCTAACCTGGATTAGCGCTTTCCTTTCCCAAAATTTTACTTCTTGAAAGCTCCAAGGTTCACCAATGGCTTCCTCTCAAATCACCCTCTTAAATCAACAAACCTTTCACTCTAGAACCACGTTCCTCTCTGCACTCTTGCTCCTCTCTGCACCTCCTTCAATTCCAGCTAATTAAACCCCCCTTTTTACCACTAATAAGCCTTATAATGGAGGTTTAAAAATGCTTAATGGTCAAAAACGAACTTAATGTTTAATGACCGTGTTGATTACCCCACAATTGTATGATACCTTCAGCCTTTTCAGCCATCCTTGGCTGTTAAGTTTACTAGGGTTTTCTTAACCTTTCAAATTCGAGACAAACCTAAAAATAGCCAAAAATAAAGTTTCATTTGGGTCCTCCAAGGTTTGAACCCACACTCATGCACATACTAACTCAATGCCTAACCATTGAACCAATTCATATTTCATGCTAACTTCTATGTTTTACGCATTATCACATTCTACACATAATCAGTGCATATTTAAAAATAATACCAAATTAATAACACATAAAATGGCGCATATAGGACTCGAACCCAAGTGCCCTCACCCATTTAAAGTACTCTCAACCACTTAAGCTAGTACTTTTTCACAACATAACATTCCGCATTTATTACCTTAAAGGTTCTCTTTACCCACATTTATCCAATAATTACTTAATTAATTATTTAATTTTTCCCGGGTCTTACCAGAAAATAGATGTGGATAGGATAACCTCATGCGATCCTCCATCTCCCAGGTCATCTCCTGAGTCCCCTCGTCCCAGAGCACCTTCATTGTCTTTATCTCCTTACCCCTCAAATGTTTAACTTGAGAGTCAAGGATGCGAACCGGTCCAGCTGGTATGGTCAAATCTTCCCGCACTTGTACATCATCAGCCTCTAGTACATGGTCTGGACTTGCAACGTATTTCCTCAACTGAGAAACATGAAATACATTGTGCAAGTTCACTAGATGAGGTGGCAAGGCAATTTCGTAGGCCGCCGGCCCAATTCTCCGCGTAATCTGGTAGGGTCCTATAAACCTCGGAGTCAACTTCCTCGATTTAAGAATCCTCCCAACTCCTGTGGTTGGGGTAACCCGTAGAAACACATGATCACCTTCATCAAACTCCAATGGCCGCCTTCTTTTATCAGCATAGGACTTCTGCCGACTCTGTGTGGCTCTCATTCGATCCTGGATTAATTTAACTTTTCCAGTTGTTTGCTGCAGAAATTCGGGACCAAGCATAAGGGCTTCCCCATCCTGATACCAACACAGCGGTTCATCCATGTGGTTCAACCATAAGATTCACAATGATTACAAAAGGCACTGGTAGGACAATGTGGTTTAAGGATAAGCGAGAAAGCGTAAATGATTTAGCAATTTAGGGTTTAGGGTTTAGGGTTTAGGGTTCACCAACCATCGGTACTGGACTCGATGTCCAAATCAACTTTTGGCCTAATGAACCAACCGACAACTTATAAAAATACATATATGTATTAGAGATATAGTTGTGGGATTATGCTTGTGAATAAGTTTGAAATGCAAATTTGGGGACGTTAAATAATTTATAATGTATGTTTTTATTGAATTTTGATAAACAAAGTTTTAGAATTTAATTTTTAATTCAATGACATGAAACCATCTTGATCATTAGGGAATTAGTGGTGAAACAATTTACATATGAATTTGGGTTAATGGAAGGGAAATAATTAAGAAAAGAGTGAGTAAACATTAAAGAAAATGCTAGGTATCAGAGTAATAGCTCAAACACTCACAACTAAAATAAAAGATGAAAATGAAATGAACAAAACAAATAATAGGCAAAAAAAATGTAATTTTATTAAAGAAAGAAAAATTACATATCATTCTCTCTAGTCCCAAAGAAAAAACAATGACAACCTCTCTCTTGTAAATAGAAAAAAATACAAGGAGAACTTAAAGGAGAAACTAACCTTCTCTCTTAAAGGAGAAATTAATCTTCTCTTTCTCTTAAAGGAGAAACTAATATTCTCTCTTAATTATTCTCCCAAACAATAAAGCAAAAGGAATTGATGCGTCATTATTTTCCCTTTATTCCATTGCGTTTTTATGTTCATCTTGATGGATGTTTGGTGCTTAATTGTCTATTTTTAGTGCATTTTCATCAATTGGGCTTCTTTGGGCCATTATTCCAAATTTTGATTCATTTGGCATTAATTGGTCTAATTTTCGTTTCTAGTTATCTTTAGGTATTTTATGAAGCAATTTTGGAGCTTAGATGCTAATCATAAGGTGAAGAGAGAGTTGCCATGTCATTCCAACATCATTGTCACGTCTACGCCATGTCAATTAGCCTGTCCACATCATTAGGCTATCATTTTGGGCCCAAAGTGACATTTTTGTAAGTTTGCAGCCATGAGTGGCATTTATGTATATATGAGTGGTAGAATTGAGGGAAACACGTTTTTGAGGGTTTTAAGAGGGTTTTGGAGACCTCTCTTATTCCTGATTCCGTTTTCACGTTTTATGGAGAGCACCCACTTGAGTTTTTTCATTTTTGGTGATTTTGAGACCATTGGAGCACCACCCAACTTAGGGATTTTGTCCCATTCAATCTAAATCGTGTTTGTTCACTCTTTCCTTACTTTTAAAATGCAATTTCGTTTCAGTTTGAGTTGTATTTCGAATTCCATGTCTAGATAAGCTTTTTGTATTGATTCCTTGAAGAAATTGAAATGAACCATGAGGTTGTTGTTCTTTTTCCAATTCTATTCTGGTTTGCCCTTCTTCAGGCTGCATTTTCATGGTAAAACACAAAATTGATGTATGCTTAATCTCAATTTCGTGTTTCTGCACATAAATTGACTTATAATCATGCTTAATGAGTATATGTTGTTCACAATATGCTTAATCTATGGGTGTTAGTTGCTTAAACTATGCTTTGCTTAATGGCATATTGAACTCGTGTTGTCTGTGATTGGTGAAATTTTAGTTGAATCAATGAATCAATATGTTTTGAAATTTGTTTAATTAAACTTTGCAATTACTTTTTGTTAATTTTGTGTTTGAATCTGAATCTGCCAAAACACCCCCCCTTTGTTAAATTTGGAACCTTTGATTGAAAATAATGATCATTGGGAGATGACCTTGGGTTAACTCTTGAGTATGACATTTATCAGTTTTATTTGGTTGGGTACTATCTCGATCAAATTTGGCGTCGTTGTTGGGGATCAACGTTTTCGATCAAATGTGTGTGTGTTGTTTCATGATGTTGGGTTAAGTGTGGTTAAAGTTTTATGTGCATTGTTTTGTGTTGTTATTATTTTATTTAGTGTTTCCATTGCACTGTTTTTGTTTCAGTGAATTTGTGTTGCTGTTAGAGCCATTCTAGTAGTAGTTGTAGTGAAAAGTTTGTGCAAGTTTTTAGCAAAACTTCAAATGACCATAACTTTTGCTTCGATTATCGAAATAGGCAAATTTTATATGCATTTGGGGTAGAATTTAATTTTCTTTGCAATGCTTACACGCTAGGAAGTAGGCCATTTCAGAATCTCCAAATAAATCCATTTTCCTATTTAACTGATTTTTTTCTTGGTTTTTTCCTATTTTTAGTCAATCTGGGGTACTTCGATTTATGCCATTTTTACCCCTGATTGACTTTTTGTTGACTTTTGTTGTTTTGGATGATTGGTGCATGACTAAGGGGAATCCTGGTATTTTATAAACATGTGGTCTTAAAATTGATAGGACCTTCCATAGAGGAGTTAGGCAACATAGGAATCCATCTCTACATCCTACATATTTTGTGATTTTTCCTGATTCTCATGATACTCTTGTTTCTAATCATTTTGTGCATACTGAGAATACTGAGCATTTTGATTTTCATTTTGATACTGATAACATGGCTCAACCTCCACCTTCACCTCATTAGAGGACAATGAGTGAGCTGACTACACCCAAGTTCACTTATGATTCCTTATGCATTCAGTATCCTGATGAGGAAGTGCCTTATGTGCTAAAAACTGAATTAATCCATTTGTTGCCAAAGTTTCACAGCCTTGCAGGTGAAGACCCCTGTAAGCACTTAACGTTGTTCCATGTTGTGTGTTCCACCATGAAGCACACAGATGTCCAAGAATATCATGTGTACTTGAAGGCTTTTCTTCATTCCTTGGAGGGCAATGCAAAAGATTGGTTGTATTACCTTGCACACAGATGTCCAAATTCTTCCTTGCTTCCAAGACCACAACCATAAGAAAGGAAATCTCTATCATCAAGCACCAATCTGGTGAGAGCCTATATGAATACTAGGAGAGGTTCAAGAATTTGTGTTCTAGTTGCCCCCACCACTAGATATATGAGCATTTGCTTCTTCAATATTTTTATGAAGGCTTACGCTATATGGATAGATTGATGCTGCGAGTGGTAGGCTCTTAGTAATTCAACCCTAACAACAACGAGCAAATTGATTGAGACATGATGCCATTGTTGTTAGAACGGTTCATGATGTAGGATCTGCCGAGTACACCAAGAAATTGGAGACCAAGATTGATGCTCTTACCACTTTAGTCAATGAACTTGTTGTAAATCAAAGCATGCACCTTCTACAACAAGAGTTTGTGGCATTTTCATTTCAGTTGATCATTTCACAAATTCTTGCCTAGCCTTGCCACAGGCCACAACATCTACACCTTCTGACACTCCTCAAGCCTATGTTGCCAACATTTTCAACAATAGGTTGTCCTAGCAACACTAGCAAAACAATGATTTATGAACTAACAGATACAATCCTGGTAGGAGGAATCACCCCAATTTGAGATGGGGCAACCAGGAACAAAAACAGGTTCAAAATGTGCAATCGCCTCCTCACTAACAATAAAGAGTTGCACCTGCACTTATTCCTGCACCCTCCTCAGCTCCTGCTGCACCTTTATCTTCTACATCATTAGAGAAGTTGGTAAGGATGATGACCCTTCAAAATATGCAATTTTAGTAGGATACTAGAGCATCCAGAGTTTGACAAATCAAATGGGGCATATGGCCACTAAGCTAAACCAAGCACTAGTTTAAACTTTTGACAAGTTGTCATCACAAACAGTTGAGAACCCCATAAATGTGAGTGCCATCACATTAAGGTCTGGGAAGCAGATTGAAGTTCCCACCACTAAGCCTACACCTGAAAGGGAAATTGACCCTACCACACTTCAAAGAAAGTGTGATGCCCATGCAGCCAGTACTTCCACATTTAGTGTACTTTATACACCTTCCACCTCTACTTTTGCGCCTCCCATCATTCTTTCTTTCCCACCAAAAGTTATTCGAAGCAAGAGGATGGAAGAGGTTGATAGGGAGATTTTAGAGACATTCAAGAAGGTGGAGGTGAACATACCTTTGTTGGATGCCATTAAACAGATTCCCAGACATGAAAAGTTCTTGAAGGAGTTATGCACACACAAGAGGAGGCTAAAGGGAAACGAGAAGATTAGCTTTGGAAGGAATACGTCAGCACTGATAGTTAAATTTTTTCCTCAGATTCCTAGGAAGTGCAATGACCTAGGTACATTTTTGTGTACTTGCATCATAGGTAACAATAAATTTGAAAATGAAATGCTTGATCTTGGTGCTTCAATTAATGTAATGCCTCTGTCCATTTTTAAATCTCTTTCTCTTGGACCTCTGCAACCTACGAGTGTGGTGATTTAGTTGGCAAATAGAAGTGTTTCCCACCTTATAGGTCTGGTTGACGATGTTTTGGTTCGTGTTGGAGAATTCATTTTCCCTGTTGATTTTTATATTCTTGATATGGAATAGGGATTTTCACATGGTTCTGCACAAATCATTTTAGCCAGACCATTTTCAGAAACCACACGAACCAAGATTGATGTCCATGCATGTACTTTGTCTATCGAGTTCGATGATATTGTGGTGCATTTTAACATTCTAGATACCATGAAACATCCCTCTGAGGATCACTCTATTTTCCACGTTGATATCATTGATGATGCTGTTGATAGACATATTTCAGATTTCCACCCTTTGCATTGCATGAAATATTCATTTGTGTTTGAATTGTTTGAATTTGCATTCATTGATGTTGATTATGATTCTAATGTTGATAATGATTATGCTTATGATGTTGATTCTAAGTTTGACTCTTTGGGTGGTATACCAATTGATTTTGATGTTACACGGCCATAATGCACTAACCATGTTACAAGAAGTAAATATGCATTTGAATGTTATGTTGAGGTACAGGCTGTGGAACCATTTTCCCCCTACCCTCAGGTTCCTGCTATTTAGCCAGCACCCAACACTTCAGAGTTAAAACCTCTACCATACAACCTCAAGTATGTATATTTGGAGGATGAGGAAAGACTGCCTATGATCATCTCTACCTCCCTCATTGTTGAACAAAAGCAGAGGTTGTTGCAAGTGCTCAAGAAGCATAAGAAGGCCATTGGGTGGACATTAGTCGACATTCTTAGTATTACCCCATCCATGTGCATGCACAAGAATTTATTGGAGGATGGAGCAAAGCTAGTGAAACAACCATAGAGGCGACTCAACCCTATCATTCTAGACGTTGTAAAGAAGGAGGTGAGCAAGCTTCTACAAGTTGGGATCATCTACCCCATTTTAGACAGTCTAATGAATCCACTCAAGGCCCATTCCATTAACCCACATGCACCTGAATGCTCAAGCCCAATCAAAGGCCCAATAACAAGAGACATGTCAAGACATTATATTAGACTTTATTTTTTTGCCAATTTTTTTTAGGCCATGCTTTGAAAATAAATTGTAAAATTACTAGAAGTAGTTTTGGGTCATGATTGATCTAGCTTTTGCAATTGGGTCCATTCAAGCCCAATTACAAAGTTTATACCAAGTTTGCTTCTAGGCTTAGCCATAAGTTTCACATTTAGCACATGTGTTAAATGAGCAAAGTGTGACATGTCACATGGCATGTGATCCACTTTTTGTGGATCTTAGATCCAGATCTAGATCTAAACACATGTGATTCACATGGCCACATTGCATTTGCATTTCATTTAGTCTTGCATTTAGATTTCATTTTAGGAGATGCTTTCTACTATAAATTGTTGATATACAAAGCCTGGATGGTGTGTTTCTTAAAGAGTTGATGAAGCTTTGTTGAACTAACTTGAAGCCATTGCTTTGGAATCATGCCTACATTGATGAAGTTTTGGAGATTTGATGTTATTCATGTTGAACAAGTGTTAAACGCATGCCCTCCATATGGACCAATCATTAGGAAAACAAGCTTGAAGTTTGTAATTCACTTTGTAGACCATTTCACATTTATTAGATGTATATGGTCTTTATTGTGTCTTTTAATTTGTTGAAATATTTTTCAACAGGTTAAAAAGTGTCTTTCAATTTGTTGAATGAATTTTTAACAGATTAAAAGGTTAGTTGCAATAGTCTTAAATTGTGACTTATTCAATCAGTTTATTTATTTTTTAATCGACTGATTTCACTTAAGTTTTAAGTGAAATCAACCGATTGCTTTGAAAATCAACATATCAAATTTCGTAACAGTTTGACTATAAGAGTTGTATTTTTCGAAAGAGATGTAAGTAGACCATTTTTTTAGCATGAAACTATTCTAGAAACCTAGGAATTCTCTCTCTTTGGTGATTATACAGATTGCAGTTGGTGAAGATTGATCTTGGATCAATTCTTGGAGCTTTTTGCTTGTGTTTGAAGCTTGGAGAAGGTGTTTATGGTACGCAGAGCTAGCCTACCATTGAGGTTTGATCTTTCTCAAGCTTTGTGTGTGTTTGGCAGTTTTCCAGGTCTACAAGAGGTGTCTTGCTGTGCAATTGTGATTCTTGTGTGATTCAAGAGTCTTTTATCTGTGTGTGTTTGCTTATTTTGAAAGTGTAAGGGTGTAAACTTTGTAAATCTTTTGAAATAGTGTAAAGTCAGGCTCAGGTTGCGATGACAAATTGGATGTAGCTTAGGTTTGAGTGAATCAATATAAAAATCTTGTGCATCAATCTTTTCTCTAACCCTTCTCTCTTGCATTATCATTTAAAATTTTAAAAATTTGGATTTAAACCATCTTTTTTTTATATTCTTGAGTGTTTTGGTGGCATTTACAACATTGAGCATGTTTGTATAACTCATTGCAACCTGTCTTAATTGATCTTTTACATTGTTCTTGCTTTAAATCACAAATTTGCATTTCTGTATTTTTCCCAGTATTTTAGTCGACTATTTTTCTAATTCAATCAATTGATTATACCAGTACAAACTTTGCATAGTAAAATCAATCAACTAACTCTGTTTTTGATCGGTTGAAAGTGTGTTGTTTAGAGATGTTTACCTCCAAACTTGGTGATTAAATTGATTCAATTTAAAACATTTTTAAACCTTCAAAAGACATCATATTTTTTTACTAGCCAATTCAACCCCCCCTTCTTGGCATTTCTACCATTTCAAAACTTACATAAATGAGATACTCACACTCTTCATAAGGTTACTATTGAATTGTTAATGCAAATATATGTTAAGATCACTCCATGACTTGCACTTTTCGGAGTCCAAATTGCTAGAGCACTCTCCTACATGTCTCCTCTAGCCTTCCTCCCTAAGTTGGCCTAACCTTTTAGGAACCTTTTCCAATCATTTTTGTTTCCATTCCATCTCCTTTCTTCGATGCATCTTCATCCATGCTACAAGGAAGCTTCATTCAACTATCAAAATCTACCATGAGAGCTTCACTATAGTCAATGGGTCAACCTTATCCATGTTGTTGCTAAGAAGACAAGCCTCACTATTGTGAAAAATCAAAGGGACAAGTTCATTCCAACCAGGGTGCAAAATAGTTGGAGAGTTTGCATCGATTATAGGAGGCTTAATCAAGCAACTAGGAAAGACCACTTGCCATTGTTATTCATTGACCAGATGCTTGAGCGCTTGGCAAGTAAATCCTATTACTATTTCTTGATGGTTTTTCTAGTTATTTTCAAATCCATATTGCTCCCAAGGATCAGGAAAAGACCACATTCACATGCCGCGGACACTTTTGCCTATAGGAGGATGCCTTTTGGCTTATGCAAGGTCGTTGCCACATTCTAATGATGCATGTTTAGCATTTTCAGTGATTTTCTTGAAAATTGCATAAAGGTGTTTACAAATGATTTTACTGTGTATAGATCCTCCTTCGATGCATGTTTAGACAGTTTGGACAATGTTTTGAATAGGTGCATCCAATCTAACCTTGTTCTCAATTTTGAGAAGTGTCATTTCATGGTAGAACAACATATAGTTTTGGGGCATATCATTTCAAGTAAGGGTATAGCAGTTGACCCTGCCAAGATTTATGTTATTTCACAGTTACCTTACCCATATTTTGTGCGAGACGTCCGTTCTTTTCTTGGTCATGCAGGGTTTTACAAGAGCTTTATCCAGGATTTTAGCAAGAAAGCCCTCCTACTGTCCAAGTTACTACAAAAGGATGTTAACTTCATCTTTGATGAAAGATGTAAAGAGGCTTTTGGTTGCCTCAAGAAGGCCTTGACCACTACACCTATCATTTAGGCATTAGATTGGACAGCCCCATTTGAACTCATATCCGATGCATCAAATTATGCCTTGAGAGATATCCTAGCATAGAAGATTGATAAAAAGCCTTGAATGATCTACTACGCCTCCAGGATGTTAGATGTTGCTCATGTGAACTATACCACAGTAGAGAAAGAACTTCTTGCGATTGTCTTTGCCCTTAAGAAGTTTATATCATATTTGCTTTGTTCTCCTGGTGTTGTGTTTATTGACCACGTAGCTTTGAAGTTCCTTTTGAAGAAGGTGGAGTCGAAGTCTCTGCTAATAAGATGGATGCTCTGACTCTAGGAGTTTGATTTGGAGATCCGTGACAAGAGCGAAGCACATAATTTGGTTGTAGACCACCTGATTAGGATCGAAAGGTTTGTTGATGATGTTTCATCGATCCAGGATGACTTTCCCGATGAAAGTTTGTTGACACTCTCTGCGTCTTTTCCCTCACCATGGTTTGCTAATATTTTAAATTATCTTATTACTTCTTGATGAGTCATTATTTTCCCTTATCTAATTGCCCTTTTGTGCCCATCTTGATGCTTGTTTAGTGCTTAATTGTCTTCTATTAGTGCATTTTCCTCAATTGGGCTTCATTGTGCCATTTTTCAGAATTCTGAGTAATTTGGCATTAATTGGTTTAATTTTTGTTTCTAATTGTTTTTAGGTATTTTGTGGAGCAAATTTTGGAGCTTGAACACTAATTTTAAGATGAAGAGAGGGTTGTCACATCATTGTCACGTCTGCACCATAGTATGTCCACATCACTATGCTAACATTTTCAGCCCATAGTGACATTTTTGTAATTCTACTGACCAGAATGACATTTTTGTAATGATGAGTGGTAAAATGACAACTTTGTAAATACTTTGGTTTGTGGTAATGTGACCACGTTTTTTAGGTCTTCTTTTTGATAGGCAGCCACCATCTTCTCCCCAACTCTCCATTTTTTTACGTTTTAAAGAGCACCTAATTGGGGTTTTCACTTTCCACTTATTTTTGACACGTTTTAGAGCATTTTGGAGCATTATGCATACTATTTCAGTCTATTTTCTTCATGGTGGTGATGTATTTTCATTTGCCTTTGCTTTGTAATTTGAATTCCATGGCTTTCTGATATAGTGTATTGACTACTTGAAGGAGATGCAATTAAGCTTTGAGGTTTTGTTTCACATTTGTGTTTTGTCTTTCTTCATCTTGATTCTGTGATGAATTGTTATTCTTATTCTGTTAATTCTTAATTTACAGATTGGGTAATGTGTTCTTGGTTGATTTCATTCATGTTTAATGAATTAGGTTGGCTACCACAAATGAATAGATGTATGTTTTTCTTAATTATGTATTGAAACACGTTTTTACCCTCACTTAGTGGGTTTGAACGAGTGGATTGGGTGAAACCAGAACCCTAATTACTTCACATATGATAAGTGAAATTGCATTCAAATTCAAGGAAGTCAATACTTTTTTGAATTTGTTTTATTAACATATGCAAAATTGTTTAATTTATTTTCATAATTCTGGAAACTGTATCTACCAACCCCCCCCCCCCCATTTGTATTGAATTACATATGGAAAATAAACTTTGAATGAAAGGTTTGGTCATTGGGAGACGACCTTGGGTTAACTTTTGGGTATTACATTTACATGTTCTATTTGGTCAGATACGACATCGATCACTTTTATTTTTCCTCCCTTAGCACCTAGAGGTCAATTTGATAAACTTAAGAGCAATGCTAGGTATTATATTTCGGATGACCCATATTTGTGAAAGATATGCAGTGACCAGGTTACCCGGATATGCATTCTGGACCATAGGATTGACTCGGTCCTCCAATTCTGTCATTCATCTACACCTGGTGGTCATCTTGGCACAAAAAGGATAGCTCGTAAGGTGCTAGATTGCGGATTTTACCAGTCCAACATCTTCAAGGATGTGTGGAGGATTTGTAGCACATGTGAACAATGCCAACGAGTTGGAGGAGCCATTTCTTGGAGACAATAGATGCCTCAAACCCATGATATTTTTGGGAGGTCTTTGATGTTTGCGGTATAGATTTCATAGGCCTTTTCTCGGTCTCTTTTGGTTTCACTCACATCCTGCTTGTTGTCGATTATGTTTCAAAAAGGGTGGAAGCCAAAGCCACCAGAACTAATGATGCTCGGGTTGTTATAGACTTTGTTAGGTCTCACATATTTTGCAAGTTTGGAGTTCCTAGAGATATCGTTAGTGATCAGGGCACCCATTTCTACAATAGATCCATAGGGGTTTTGCTTCAAAAGTACATGGTTGTGCACAAGCTTTCTACACCATATCATCCCCAAACTAACGGGCAAGCCGAGATCTCAAACAGAGAGATTAAAAGGATCTTGAAGAAGATCGTACAGCCCAACCAAAAGGATTGGGCAATAGACTTGAGGACGCTCTTTGGGCACCTATCGGGTTGTCTTTCGTAAGCCATACCACCTACCATTAGAGATAGAGTACTGAGCTTACTAGGTTGTCAAGTCATGCAACTTCTCACTTGATCAAATTGGAGAGGTAAGGAAGTTGTAGTTGAATGAGTTAGATCCATCTGGAAGCATATCAAAATTCCATGTTCTACAAAGACAAGACCAAGAGAATCCTTGATAGCTCCATAGCTAGGAAGGATTTTGTTATCCATCAACAAGTGTTATTATATAACTCCAAACTTGGTCTCGTGGGTGGTAAGTTGTGATCAAAGTGGATTAGTCCTTTTATGGTGACTAATATTTATCCTTATGGTGCAGTTGAGATTAAAAGCCAATCCACTGATAAGAGCTTGAAAGTGAATGGGCATCGTCTGAATTGATGTATATTTAATCTCAATTTCGTGTTTCTACACCTAAATCGATTATAATCATGCTTAAATGAGTATAGGTTGTTCATAGAATGCTTAATTTGTGGGTGTTAGTTGCTTGAAGTATGTTTTTCTTAATGGTGACTAATGTTTATCCTTATGGTGCAGTTGAGATTAAAAGCCAATCCACTGATAAGAGCTTGAAAGTGAATGGGCATCGTCTGAATTGATGTATGTTTAATCTCAATTTCGTGTTTCTACACCTAAATCAATTATAATCATGCTTAAATGAGTATAGGTTGTTCATAGAATGCTTAATTTGTGGGTGTTAGTTGCTTGAAGTATGCTTTGCTTAATGGCATATTGAACTTGTGTTAGTTATCGATTAGTTGATTAATTTTGGGTTTGATGAGAGCAAATTGGATAGAATAATTAATTATGTAATCTATGATTGGTGAAATTTCAGTTGAATCAAGGAATCAATATGTTTTGAAATCTGTTTAATTAAACTTTGCAATTACGTTTTGTTAATTTTTTGTTTGAATTTCAATCTGCCAAACCAACCCCCCCTTGTTGAATATGGAACATTTAATTGAAAATAGTGGTCATTAAGAGACGATCTTATGGTAACTCCTGAGTACTACATTTATCTATTTTATTTGGTGGGGTACGTCCTCGATCAATAATGAAAAGGAAGAGAATTTAGGATGTGTTCCTAAGGAAACACTAGGCTTCTTTTATAAGATGAAAATTAAGCCCCAAGTTAAGTTCCCACCAATATGGGACTTCTTTTCTAACATTCTCCCTTTTGAAAATTTCGACAAAATTAATCAAATCTTTATACCGTGATTTATTATTTGTCATTATGTCGCAACACTCGAGGTTCCTTTGATGTATCTGAGGATCCTCTTTACAATACTTCAATGCTCTCCACCAGATTTTCCATGAGCCTACTAACCACTCCCACTACTTGTGCAAATATCTGGTCTTGTACAAATCATAGCATACATAAGGCTACCCACCGCCGATGCATACAGAACTCGAGACATCTCCATCCTCTCTACTTTACTGCTAGGAATCATACATGAGGAACAATTGATAGAAAGTGGGGTAGAAATTGGCTTACAATCTTGTATGTTGAAGTGCCGCAAGATTTTTAGTAATCCCATCTTTTCTGTCTCGATGAATTTGCATCCATAAAATCTTATTTATCGCACCCAAGTCCTTCTTATCAAGCTCCCTAGCTAACTATGCCTTCAATTTTTGGATTTGAGCTTTGTTGGGGCTTACCTCTAACATGTTCGAGGATTAGAGAAGAAACTAGGCTTCTCTCACAATAGGAGAAACTAGGCTTCTCTCTTTGAGGAGAAACTAATCGTCTCTCTCAGAGGAGAAACTAGTCAATCTTTTTTCTCAAAGGAGAAACTAGTAGATCTTCTCTTTCACTCTCTCTAAGAGGAGAAACTAATTTTCTCTCTCTCAGAGGAGAAACTAATCTTCTCTCTCAGAGGAGAAACTAATCTTCTCGCTCTTAGAGGAGAAACTAATCTTCTCTCTCGGAAGGGAAACTAATCTTCTCTCTCGGAGGAGAAACTAATCTTCTCTCTCGGAAAAGAAACTAATATTCTCTCTTGGAGAAGAAACTAGTCTTCTTTCTTAGAGGAGAAACTAATCTTCTATCTCAGAGGAGAAACTAATCTTCTCTCTTAGAAGAGAAACTAATCTTCTCTAAGAGGAGAAAATAATCTTCTTTCTCAGAGGAGAAATTAATCTTCTTTCTTTCAAGAAAACTAATCTTTTCTCTTAAATCTCTTAAAGGATAAACAAATATTCTCTCCCTTAAAAAATCTTCTCTCTTCAAGTAAAATAAATGAAAAGGAATAGACTTCTTTTTTAACATGAAAAGTAAATCCCAAGTGAAGTTCCTTTCGATGTAGGACTGCTTTTCTAAAAGAAAAATGATTGAGAATTTAAAATTTTTTGCTAAAGTAAGGATAAATTCGTTTGAGAAAAATGTGTAATAAAAGGACAATTTTTTTATAATCTTTTGAACAAATGCAAGGTTTTTGAAACGCTTAATTGAAAATAGTTTCAACTATAAGTTTTAGAAGTTTTTTTTTCTTTTCTTTATGAATCCAAAATTCTTCATATGCTGAGATTATGAGTATGCTTTTTACCATTGACATTTCTTGAGCTGGTACCTATTGGCATGAGTGGAGTGTATTTCCTCTTTAGTGTGCTAAGTCTTTTTTTTCTCAGATTGTTTTATAATCATTTACAGGTAAATGGAGGAAATTCGTAAATATTTGTGATGGAGTTTAAGATAACTCATATTTTTTTAAGAAAATAATTGTGGAAATAAGTTTTGAAAATTTAGAATTGATAAAAGATTATATTTTCAATGGATTGTTTCTCTTAATCCAACAATTAGTCTAGAATTTTTTAGTAATTGGTATTATGTTCCTTTATTTCGTTTCATTTAATTTCTTTTAAGAACGTTTGCAATATAAGTTTTTTAACATGTGTTTGGTTGAATCCCTTGTTTCTTTTTTTTTCTATTTTTTTTAATAAATTGTTTCATGTGGTGATGTAAGGCCCATTTTCTTTTTTGCCCTTAATGTTTAAGGGCCTAACCTTAACTGTTGGGCTTAAGGTCAGCCCTAGGGCAGCCCCCAAGTTCTCCAGAAACCCCAGTTGCCCTTTCACTTCCCATTCTACCTCTCAACTCTCAAATAGCTAATTTCCCCTCTCTTTTTTCTTTGATAGAGAGCTCTGCTAGGGTTTGATCAAGACTCTTCTCTGAGCTAGCTAAGTTCCATTTAATCCATGTAAGTTAATCCTCAACTGGTAGTTTCTCTTCCCTAGCTTTGTTGTGGTGGTTCTGATTAGGGTCATCTCAGTAATCTCGTTTTTGTTCTAATGTCGGTGTTTTCAACTCACAAATTTGTTCCTAGAGCTGTAGTGCTCATTTGTTGGGCGCTTATGAGCGAGGGGTTCCTCTTGTCAGAGCGAGAGCTCTATAGCTTGAGCGAGATTGACAAGGTTAAGTGAATATGTGTATGTTTCATGTGATTGGATGAAGTGTGCTTTAAACTGTTGAAGTTTTGAGGCCATATACACTCTATATGATATAATTGGGGTTGGAAGTCGATGTGTTTGGTATGAGTTTGTCATCATATATGTTTGGATAGTTGGTTGTTTATATATATATTAGCATGGGATTGGTATGCATGAAAACTCTATGATTGATTTGGTGAAACATGGACAAGTTATGTGTAGGACGTAATCCCATGACTCTCATGGTGGGAGCTCATAATGGTGCCTTATCATATGGATGTAATCCCATGGACCCTCTTAGGGGGAGTCAATGGTGGTGCCTCATCTATTGGACTTAATTCCATGAACCTCGGGGTGAAAGTTCATGGTGGTGCCTCAATATAAGGACGTAATTCCACGAGGGTATCATGGTGGTGCCTCAATATAAGGACGTAATTCCACGAAGACCTCGTGGTGGTGCCTCATGTATGGACATAATTCCACGAAGGCCTCGTGGTGGTGCCTCACTGCTAGGACGTAATTCCACAGTCTTATGGTGGTGCCTCATTGTATGTATCCGGATAGTCAAGTAAAAGTCTTAAGTGGTTTGGGTATATCATGTGTGGGTATCTGTTAATTATGTTTGGTTTTGAACTTACTTGCTGAGTGTTATAATATAAGGATTTGTTACACTAGCTTACCCTTTTGCTTGCTTGTATGTTGTGTGTGGCTTTCTCCATTGCGATGATCATCAATTTTATTGATGTGAGCAGATATGAGAACTCCTGACAGTGGTAATGATAGTAGAGATGCTGCAGTTTGATGGTTATGGATGGGTATCAGGCTCACTATGGGGCCAGTAGCTGAAGGAGTTTTATTAGTTAGATTTTCTCTTGTTCTGGACAAGAACTTGTGCTGCTTTTGAACTATTGTACTTATGTTAGGCAATGTGGTGCCTCTTTTCTTTTGTTATGAATAAGTTTGGGGTATTGTGTACCTTCATATACCAATTTTCGTAATCTCTGGATATTTATGTATGTGGCGTTTTATTAAATTGGATTTATCTATTTAAAATAGGACGTTACATTCTTTGTATCATTTTGATCAAATGATGTATTATAACTTTTATTAGTTTATAAAAAAGAAATTCATTAGAATTTAAAAAATTGAAGTAAACAAACATTTAAAATATATTTTAATTTGAATATTTGTTTTCCTTTTATATTTGTTTTAAATAATTTTAAATTTTATCAACTAGGTTTCATTAATGTTTGTAAATTTAATAAATGTGTTGGTTCTCATGAAATTTTATTTGGTATTATAATCTAAAATGTAAACAATTATAATTTATTTTAAAATATTTGATAATATTATGTTTCCTTTACCATAATTTTGTATTATTTTATAAAAATTAATTAAAATTAATATTGAAGTAATAAGAAAATAGGTATAGGTATGTGTACGAAATTATACCCGTTACCCGGTGGAGATGGGGATGGGACAAAAGTTTGATACCTGTTAAATCTGGGTATGGGGATGGGGATGGATTTTTTTACGGAAATGGATATGAGATAATGAAACCCATGCCCGCCTTGTAGTGTTGCCATCCCTAGTCTTGGCTCAACTTAGACGCATGTTGATTTTGAATTTTCACAATCCAAAAAAAAAATTTATCCAATCCAAATCAAATTAAGTGGATTAAGTTTAGATTTTGAAAATCCATAAAATAATGCAATCCAAATACATTTAAGTGGATTAGATTTAAAATCCGAAATTATAAATTTAGATTTGAGATAAATCAATTTAAATGAACTTAAAATAATATAAATTTAAATTATTATAGATTAGATTTTAAAATTTAAATTTCTTGTCCACCCTTAAATTTAGTGAAAGGGATCACGTTGATTTTTTTATAACAGGAATGGAAACTACAGCACAAAAATTGAGGGACCGTAAATTGAATAATTTCGAAAAAATTTGGACAAAAAACACTATTAAACTTTTATCTGTATATATATATCTTCAATTAAAAACACTAAAAAGTAAATTTACACTTCTTGCTGGATTACAAAGTTCCAAATCAAACATCCGATGCTAAATGTTTTATCTCTAAATCTGTTGAATTTCTTTCTTGTCCTGCAAACCATTGCACTGTTCGTTGAGCAATTGCCAACCAAATCCTCCTCATCCTCTCTTCCCTCTCGTTATTCCCACTTGATGCCTCACCTGCTTCCATGCTATTCTGCTTGCATATTTCTTTGAACCTTGGAACATGAGCAATATCAGACATTGATCTCTTCTCAGCTGTGTTCAATAACGTAATTGAACTTTCATCCTCATTGAAAACAGAGGAAAGGCTCGAATTTCCACAAAAAAACTCATTCGAGGGAGAGAATCTTCCGATTGAAGCGTGATGAATCATCTCACTCTTCAAAGATAACATGTCCGAAGAGTTAAGATCACTCCACCTGCTTCTTCTAACAGCATCAGAGACAACAATTTTGTGATAGAACTTATGCACGGGTGTCCCATTTGTGCCACAAACCTCTTGGTCAACGAGAAGCTTCTTTTTGTTGCTCCAACCCAAATTCCAAAACCTGTTTCCAATGTTAAACCTTGATGATGATGATGATGAGCCTTGATGGGAAGAAGGTTCCCTGTGAACAAAGATTTCAACGTTAGTGTCCTCTGTTAAATTTGAAGGAACTCTCAGGGACCTTGAACTGATTGAGTAGGTGAAGTTCTTGATGTCTAAGGGGTCAATATTATTCCTGCAAAGAGGGCATGTAGAGTGGCTTTCAAACCACTTGTCAATGCAATTCATGTGGAAAGCATGTTTGCACTTTGGCAAGAGCCTAAGAATCTCTGTGTCCTCAAACTGTGACAAGCACACTGTGCACTCTAGCCCTTGTTTGGACCCTTTGAGGGAAGAGAACATGAAAAATGGAAGTGCTTCAATCACTTTTCTGTCAATCCCTGAACTTCTTGATCTTGACCGTGCTTGTGCTTGAAAATCTGGTGAATCATGGCTCCTTCTGGTAAGCTCAAGAGGGATGCTTCTGCGGAACCTTATATAGACAAGTAAGAGAAATGATATAGTGAACAATATTGAAAGGGCCACTACTACAACCATCTTGCTTGGATGAACAGGTTCAGGAAAATCTTGCACGGTATCTGTGTCATCGTTTTGTGCTTGAACATTAGAAATGAAAGAAAGAACCATGATGATGAACACTGGTGAATGGTTCTTGAAAGGCATGTTCATGAAAATTGAGATCATGCCACTAGTGATTCTCTGGTTTTGTTATGTTGGCTTCCCTAATGTTGACATTTCTGGGTTGAAATGCATATTTGCAAATCATATTTAGAGCTATATCTATCTGTATCTGATGAATGTAGACAATGAGAAAGTTTTAAATGTTGGCTTTTAATTAGTTTTACAGTCCCCAACAAGGAAGGTTCATCTGTTTGTTGGTTTATGCAATGAAGGCATCAAAAATTAATTAAGAATATCTTGAGATCAGTGACGACAAATGGGTACATCATCTGCAACTGTGGCTGATGGAAAATTTAGAAATTTCTGTGTAAATTTTCTCCTTTTTTATTATTATTATTATTATTATTTGTTTTTCTATAAGAAAATTATTTTTTGAAAAAGTTTTGTTCACAAACTTTTAATAATGTACTGGTGACGGTATTTCAAAAGACAAAAAAAAAATGTTTGATGTAATTTAGAAAGATGAGAAAAATATTTGGTCAGTGTTAAAAAATAAACTTTGTTTGTCACAAACTCTTTCTATATTTCACAATTTACAAATCTTACTGTATAAACCAATTTCTTAAAGTTAAATTCAGTTAAAGGTTATTTCTTAACACATAATTCCAGTTTTCGTTTTCTTCTAATTTTGTTTTAATGTATTTTTTGTGTTTTTTTTTTATTTTCACCAAGAAATAGAGTGTGCATTGATAAGTATTCAATTAAATATGTATTGTTAGGTAGATTTCGAAATCACACCCAGCAATGGCATCGTTTACTTTTCTATTTGAAAGATCCATTTGCATGAGATTCAACTTTTTTTTAATTATCTACTCTATAGGTCAAGTTGCAAGGTTTGACGCTACTTAAAATACTGTGACATGTGAAGCCAAGTTTTTAGAGGGGTAGTTCTGGAAGTGTGCCTCCATAAACAACAACAAAATGAAGTATAGAAACTTTTTTTTTTTGTACAAAATTATACGTTCAACAACTTTTATTTTGGGTTTAAAAATTTCTTGTGGTGTCCGTCAGACGCGCCTTCTGAAGGAAAAATAAACAAGAAAACTTTTATTACGAAATTTTTTGTATTTTAATTGATCAAAATCTTCTAATGATTTTTTACAAATTGCCTTGTGTACGCTGATTGCCACTGATCTTAGTTAAGGAAACAACTCAGAAATTCAAATCACAACCAAAATTTAACAAGCAAATATGTGTAACTTGTTTACGCAAAAGAGATAGGTATCGAAACATGTTTCTAACAAATAGAAAAATATGCTAGAGGATAAAAATCTAATAGCAAATTTTGAATTCAAACATGGAGAAACAACACATAACTTTCATTTTTCATGGATTCATATAAGAAAGATTTGTAAAGTCTTTTAGGACCGGTTCTAATAGAATTAGGAATTTATAAAGAAAGTATACATGACTTTAAAAAAACTTTGAAGATTGAACCACATTTAAGTAAAGCAAAACCTGTACATAGAATTAATGGTGAGATGGATTAGATTTTTCAATATCCCTTTATATCTAATTTTTCCATCGATGACTCGAATGACCTTTGATTCGGCCGACTTGGTTGGCTTTTGACTATACTGACTTCATCAATATATGGTCTAACGGACTCGGTTGAACATTGACCAAGTCCGATTCATGTCAACTTTTAATAAAGGTCCAACCTTCGATCGAGACCAATTCAAATTGACCTTACTTCTAAGTGAGCATAGGTTGACGTTCAATTGAGATTGATGACGTCTGATCTTTGATCATGATTAACTCAAGTTAATGCTCGATCGATAGATGGATAGAGAACATGGGACGTGAGAGCTGAAAGATACACACTTCATAACATTTTTCAATTTTTCTAGTATTGAGTAGATTTTCTCTTAAGTTTACAAGAAATTCTGGTGTACCTAGTTAGCTAGAAGAAATTGAGCTCCTTAGTCACTGCCATACCAGCATTTGGAAGCGTTAGGAGCGATTACCCACTTCGTAGCATATGATTTTGTTATCCCTTCTCTATCGAAACTGGTTTTGGTTTTTAGGTATGGTTTTGATTCTGTGCAATGCGTGTACTTAGGCATATCTCCCTAGTATAGTGGTAAAGATATAAGATGAAGTGATATTGGTTTTTGTCCTTGATGAACAACGGCAGACCTTAGGGGCCATGGTCTCCCAAGATTTTTAAATTTTTTTAAATATTTTTTAGAATATTTTTTTTATTTTTTAAATTGATTTTTATTTTTTTTATAAAATATAATATTTAATATTAATAAATAATAAAATAAAAAATTAAACATAATAAAAAATAATAAAATTTATTGAGATTTTTTTTGTTTGTTTTTCATTTTAAGTTTCTCACATATTATATTCATTTATTACTTTTGCATCTCTTCTTTTATTTTTTGTTTAAAAAAGAATGAGAAAGTTAGACATAAATTCATTTTCGCATTGTCAATTCTCATCCATTTTCTGAATTTTTTATATATTTATTTTTTTATGAATATAAAAAGAAAAGTTATGTACTATATGTTTTTTCATAACAATCTCTTAACTGTGATTTGATCATCATATTTGTTTCTTTAGTAATTAAGTATCTCAATCTTTGGTTAGATTTTGATAAAATATTTTTTAGTCTTAACTTTTCTAAATAGGTATATTGATGAAAAATAAAATAATAGATTCACTTTTGTAAAGTGATAAAAGAAGATACTCTTGAAGATGAAAATAATACAAATCTTCACCTATTTTTCAAGCATGCTAAAAATTCAATTGTTGAATTAGAGAATCATTTCTTAAAATTCAAAAAATTATAAGTGGGAAAGTTTCATATTAATTCTTTTAAATTATAGGCGGAATGTTTCAGATTAAATCTTTAGAACTTATGATAAGAAAACGTTTTCAAATATGGAAATATACAGGAAGAGAGATGAAATTAGAAAAACTTATTTAAAATGAGTTTTATATCAAATACAATTTTACAACTATAATTTAAAAAAAAACATACAAAAATTTTAATACTAAATTATATATACTTTTAAATATTAGTAATAATAATTAAATATATAAAATTTGAGTATATTATTTTCATTCTTCAAACTTTCTTATTAAAATTCGCCAGTCTCGATGAAATGGCCTCCCCAATTCTCATGTGTGAAGGTTAGAGGAATAGAGTGTTTGATTGAACGAAGGAGGGACTAGTTCAGTGCATCGAGCCACCGAAGAAGGAACTGAAACACGCACAAAAATAATTTGAAAAACACAAAAACAAAGGAGAAAAACTTGCCGCAGTGATGATCCAAAAATTGAACCCAAAACGAAAACAAAAGAAAGTACCCAAATAAGAAATAAATAAAAAAACATTTGTTCCAGATTCATCTATCTTGAAAGACTTTATTTTTTAAACATTTCAAAAAAGGTCTTCCGGAACAAGACGTCTAAGACGTCTAAAGGTACTATAACATTTGAAAGTTATCTAATAATGCCATAGTCATCTTAATCTTTATAATAACGTTTAATGCTTCTTGAGACTCTATCTTGTTCAACGATAAAGTGTGTCCGAATTGATGTTATTAAGATTCATCCAAAACATGAAATTGTTACCTGTTATGAACGATATATGTTTTCTCAATCAAATTGGAAAGTGAAACTGTGGATCCATATAAAGTTAGAGTTCAATTAAAATCTTGTTCATGGTATGAATAACGTATGAGTAAGACTTGAGATATTCAAAAATCTCCTAAAAAGTCTTCTAATATTTAAAATTAAATATCCTAGTCTTTGATTTGTACATAACTAGAGATCATTAAATACCCACTCCTCTGTTTCATCTTTCAATGTATATATGCTTTGGACAATTGTATGAATGTGGTAGACAAATATATGAAGATAGTAAGCTCTCAAAGTAGTCATATTTTTTCTTTTCTGTGAACATCCTCAATATGCAAACATTGACAAATAGATATAAAATTTCAAGCCTACTTCATTTGTTTTTGTCTAAGATAAGTGATAAATTTTACGCAAACAATTTATTCATAATTATTATAATCAAAATTTAAAAGTATATTTAGAAATCATGATTCTTTACGTAATTAAACGATAATATGTTTATAATAAACAAAATTTATCTACTTTTTGTAATTCACTTTTCTTTTTTTTTTTTTTTCATTTTT
>Ga0209589_1004550_pt1 | contig 23907 bp, 11 predicted proteins | sample CowpeawhiteBW_FD_187525 | JGI IMG/M metagenome (GOLD analysis project Ga0209589, IMG submission 187525) | Root nodule microbial communities of legume samples collected from California USA - Cow pea white BW (SPAdes) (version 2) | ecosystem: Host-associated > Plants > Roots > Nodule | place: USA...
AGAAAGAGAAGCACAGAAAAAAGTGAGAGTGAGAGTGAAAGAGAGAAGGAACTTTTTGTTATGGTAAGGTAAGATGGGAGGGAATGGAGGAATTGCAGAGGTTTATATGGAGGAAAAAAGGAAAGATGAGTGCATGAGGCGGCCAGTGGGCTTTCCCAATGGACCTGATTGCGACAGGTCCAAGGCCCAGAAAGATCTAAACGGACCTGTGATGTCATCAGGGCCCAGTATAAAGGAAAAAATGTTAAATGTTGGAAATGTAGTTTTCTGTGGCTGACTTAACAAAGGAGGAGATGAAATCATTTTTGTTGTGCATTGCATTTTTTTTTTCTTTTTGCTTTTCACCAATTTCTGTTTCTCATCAAAGTTATTAAGCAATTATGATGCTTTCCTTAGAAATATTTTTATAAGCAATCACATTGCTAAAGTAGTAAAGTGGAGAACATTAGACATTGAATCAGAGCATTTTTCTCAGTAAATAATAATAATATAAATATGAACTGATAAAGTCTTAAAACTATTTTATTGAGTTGAAATCCGTACTGAAGGAGGACAAAAGGGTCTTCAGGTTTTGTGTGGGCCATGTTGGTGGCTGTAGTTGTGTCCCAGTGTTGGTCGTGTGCTTTCCCAAAGGTCCCATTTTTTCTGAGTGCAACTTCAAACTCACCGTAGAAGATTACTACTTCTATATCCTTTTAATTGTTATTTTAATGTACCCCGTTTAAAAATTAATATACACGTCACCATAATTTTAATGAAAATCCAGTTTAAATACTTTTGAGTTAATTATGAGTATTATAATTTTAAATTTATACTTTTTCTTTTTGGCCCATGCTTTCTAAATTTTATTAAATTTATTACATACTTTTTTTATGTATGATTGTAACATTTTATTGTTAGCAGATATCAAGAAATTTTTAGTAAGTGTATTTAAGACAATAGGGTTCTATATACTAAATTTTAAGATAGTTGCAATACCGTCAATGAAGCATTCATATTTTAATATTTAATATATATTATATACATATCCAAATTATTAACTTATTTAATTTTTAATATATCCATTTCCAATTTGTGTTTCATGTAATACTTTTAAATACTTTAGCAAGATGAAGTATCTAGCTACTATGAAATTTCAATACAATAACATACAAATTATTAAAGAAATATGTATATATATGAAATTGTACTATAATTCTCTTCACAGACTAAAAAGATTTAAATATATTTTTAATTATTATTTTGAATTCTTTTTCTTTTAAACTGTGATTTAGTTTGGTCTTCAAACTTTAAAATATAGGGATATAATTTTTTTAATGTAATAAACTTTTTTAACGTGTCAACAACATTTTAAAAATATTTAAGTTGTTTATATTATTTAATATGTTCCATCTAAATATCAAATCTAAAACATAATTTAATAAATTCAAAAAAATCAAGTTATTGAGTTAACAAAAATATATTAATTCCCTTTTAAAGTTTTAGAACAAAAAATGTATCAAAATTTAAAATAGAAACAAATTTTAATTTTATGTAAAAGCTTAAAAATTAAAATACATTTAACCAGACTAAAAATAAGCTTAACTTCTTCATAGATGTTTTCAAGAAAAGATGAAATTTGTACACGATGGTAAAATTTTGTTTTGCTATTAGAATTGTCGACGATATTTTTGTTAGAAAAATATTACTCAAATAATACTAATAATCATAAAAATATAAAATGATATAATAATAATTATTAAATCAATAATAATACTAAGACAATATATAAAACAATGAATATTAATAAGAGATCAACAATTATAATAACAATAATAAATAAAAGATAAAAGGTAAGGAGTAGAAATATCCTGGGTTAGACACGCGTAGCGCTATCCTTAGAGAGAAAACGTCCTTACTGGACTAAACAAATGCACACTCATATGTGTTTCAAATCATATGAGTTTCTCTCCCAATATACAACAACCCGTCAGATCGATCGAGTGCAGCGAAGGATCTCCGAACCTTATGAACACCATTGTCTTAAAGATAATATAGAGAAGAAAAGAAGAACACTTTTAAGAAAAAAAAACTCTAGTGTTTGTTGTCTCTGTTGTTGTTGTTGTTTTCTTCCCCATGCACCTGGTGATATTTATACGTAGCAAAAGGAGACAAATGAGTAAATAGTAATAAGAATATAGCCGTTAGCTATAGAAAATATTAACCCATAAATTAAAGATCTATAAAAACATGAGTAACAGTAGAATTTTTATTTTAATTATTTTATTTTTTAAATTATATTAAAATATTTCTAACAGTTTTTAATTTAATTTTACATAGTTACAATGTATATTTATTGTACTATATTTTATGAATTTTTATGCATGCCTAACTATGCTTCTTTTATATACTCTACATGTTTTTTTAACAATAACTAGACAATAGCATGTGACCAAAAAAAGGACTGTGAAATAATAGAAAGATAAATGCTAAAAATAGAATATAAAATAACACGGTGGGTCGTGCTACATAAAAAAATAGGGACTTATGACAAATAATATTTATTTTATTACTATATGACAACGATTTGGAAAAGAAAACGAGTTGAGCAACATTTATATTTAATATGATAAAAATACATAATATGGTAGAAGCTGCCATGAAGTTACAGATGGTTGAATTTAAAACAGAAAATGATTTTCATAGAACTGTTAAAATTGCAGCAACATGATTGAATCATGCATGAAAAACTACAAGTATTATTATTAAAGGCTAATCATTGTATGAAAATTGTATTATTGATAAGAAAGGAACAAAATGGTTGGTTTTGAATAGGACGCATGTGGTGGAGTTGGAAGGTGGGTAGAATGTAATATCCAGTGACACGACAGGAACATCAAAATCCACTAATCATCTCTCAGATCGAATATAAGGTATTTTCTTTCTTTTCTAGTTTTTATATCTTATCAATTTTTTTTACTGTTCATCTGAATTAATTTGAATCAATTTTCCGATGAATTTTTTATTTTTAAATCGGTTAACTAAATATATACGTTAGAAAATTAGTGTTAACCAGTTTTACATCACTTTTGATACAGAATCAAACATGTATTAAATTGTATTTTAACTGAATTAAAGTTAAATCGGCTTTAAAGTTATATTTAAATTTAAATTGGGTTTCGTTTATTAGCCCGTCATTAGGTTGACTGAACTCTGACCAAATTTAGTTATAGTAGATGTAATGTCAAATCATGACATAGAGGAGAAAAGAAAACTAAGTATTGTTGGAATATATATATAATTATGCACCGATTACGTAAGGGTTTTAATTAATGCACTTCAAAATTTGTTTTAGTTTGAATTTTATATTTCATAATTTGTATTTACGAAATTATTTTAATTCAAAACTATATGACATTTAACCCATAATTTAGTGCATATTCGTATTTTCTTTAAACCGAATATCCTAATTATTGATAAACATAAAATGGAAGTTAATAATTTTCACCGTAAGAAAATAATTCTTTATTAACTCATTTTAGTGATAAAAAATGTTAATTACTATAGTAACCAATTTTAATAACAAATATAAAGTAAAAACCTATTGGTTACTAAAATAATCATTATTATAAATAAAAATTTATAATTGTCACTAAATTGGTGGTCTTTAAAATTAGCTACTATAGTATTAGTTACCAAAGGAAATTTGTCACTAAAAATTAACGACCTAAAATTTAGTTACCAAAATGACTTAATTTTTAAATTTATTTTTAATTAATTATTGACCAATCTAATGATTAATTATAATTTTTTTTATTTATAATAGTGACTATTTTAGTAACAAATAATTTTTTATTTTTTAAATTAGTATCTATAAGGACTACCAACTTTTGATCACTAAATAATAAATGTTTTTCCGTTTTTGTAAAGATGTGACTTATGTTGATGGCATCTAAACATGCTTTCCTGGTTTATTAACTAAAAATTAAACCAAAACTTTATATAAGTGATTAATTGCCCTGACTTATTATACAATTGAACAAATGATTAATTGCCCTGGCTTATTTACTTAATAGTTTAGTCAAGTATATGACCAATTGAGTTTTAATGAAACTGTACGGCAGTGTATGTATGTGTATTTATTTTAATGTTTATATTAAGTTTTAACTTTTTTATACATTATTATGTTCATTATAAAAAAATATTTTATTACTGAAGAAATTTTAACGATGAAAAAAAAATTGCCTATAAAATAACGTAGCTAATATTCTGATAATTAATTTTTTTTTAAATTCGTCAATAAAACCATTAATTTTCATGTTGAATCTAACAAAATATTTTGTATAAGTTTGTTATAGTCAAAAGGTAAATACAATTAATTAGGATATTCAAAATAATTGATTTCTCTTTGCTTAGCCTCTGATTCCTTTTTATCCTAATTCTCCCAACGTCCTATTTAATCATGTCATTCACATTCATTGTCCACTTTCTATTGTCTAATCCTTCACATCTTCTGGGTAACTCTCCATAAATGTTCATTAAGTTGGTCTTTTAGTGACCGGGACCCAATGATATTAGGTCTACTACAACAAAATTAAATGGACATTATAGTAGGATAGTAGTGGAAGAAGAAGAGATGACGACAATGGGTGGTGACTGTGATGACAAGATTAGAGGAGGAGGAGAAGGAAAAAGAAGAGAATAAAGAGGAGTCAAAGGTAATGGATACACCAACAATGGCACAGGAGGAAGAGGAAGAAGAGAAAGAAGAAGAAAAAAAAATGGACAAATATTCTTCATATAAGCAGAAGTCATGATTCTAATTTTTTTTATTTACTTTTTAATAAAATTTTCATGCATTGCTATTGATGCCTATCATGGACCTATTTAAATAAGGAAGAAGACAAAATCACAATATTTGCTGACAAAAAAAACTTTTCGATAATTATTAATGAGTTTTGAACATTCATTAATTGAATGAAGAAGAAGAGAATGGTGGTGACAGTAGTAGGGTAGTAGTGGAAGAAGAAGATGTGACGACAATGGTGATGACAATGATGACAACATCGGAGGAGGAGGAAAAAGAAAAAGAGCACATGAAAATATTATAAATGTTATTGGTAACGGTCAATAATTTTATTTTATCGATAAATTTTACCCATCAATGAATATTATTTTTATTTTAACGTTTATCACAATTTTTTTTTGTCAAATCTTGATACATTAAGTTTGTATATTATCAATACAAAACACTTCAAATAAAGGTAAATTTGATCTCTTTAAACGTTCCTTTCAAAGCTTAATTTTATATTACCAATTTAAAGTTCTATCACCATTATTATCATTTTATAAATATTATATTCAAATTTACTTGTCATATATTTTACTATCAAAACTTGTTAATCTTCAGAGTTTACAAATTCATTTTAATTCACGAGAGTAATGATATCTTAAAAAAAATTAAGACAGAAAATAGAATAACTTATTTTTATTCTTAATTTTTTTAAAACGACTACCGTGCGGTGTGATTCCTATGTTTTTTTCTAATAAAATCTTCCTGCAACGAGAGCATGGGCCTATTTAAAAAGGAAAGTAGAATAAATCATAATATTTATTTACAAAAAAAGTATTTACCAAGATTTATAACATTCAGTAATTAAATATACTTTTTTATTTGTTAATAAAATTTAATAATGATCATCTTGTTGATATTTTTTTTAACATATCATTTAATAATATAAATTGCTAAATAAAATATAAAAAATTATGAACTAAAACAAATAAATATAGACATATATAAAAATGAATGAAGTTATCCAAAATAATAACTATAATAATATGAAATATATAGACCATTATAGATATCTAAGAATTTCTCAAAAAAAAAAAGAAAAAGAAAGACAATTTCTACACTACTATAAGAAGCCTAAGCACTACTCTACATTGCTCCTATCTATCAGAGGAGTATCCTCCTCACTTGTGTCATTCTCTGCTCATACAATTAAGTAATTATTACAAAAAAGACAAACAAAACATAACAAATAAGAAAACACACAAATGTACAAAAAAAAAATATTCATATATAGTTAAATCATGCCAAAAACCTACAAACATGATATAAAACATATTTATGTTTATGATCACACACTAAATTTAATTATCCAGATACATGCATTAATAATGAACTCACTGGTGGTGTGCACCTATGATGATTCTTAGGCTCTCTAGAGTTTGGTTTCAAGGATTATCATCCAACCACACACAAGATAAATCTCTTTCCCGTCAAGAACCAAACAAATTCAGTGACTAAGACCTTTTACGACTCTCACCATGTAACCTATTCTACTCTACTTTAGTATGAATAGTTATTAGAGTACATAATACCTCCATACTGAATCCATAGGTCAATGCATCATACACTATAGTTATCACCACACAAATTTTCTCTTTGAACAACACCACCATCATACATGCTCACAACAACATATTCACTTCAATTTATAAGAATAAAAACCACAAAATATGTTTAGCATCAATTACAAAACATCCATAAACATTCAAACCGAAAAGACATGCAAAACAGGACATTTGGCGTTCACTGCCATTTGCTTAGCGAAAATTGGCGCTCACCGGCATCATGTCACTACTTAGCGTCTTAGAACCAAAATGCTCTCAAACTTATAATGAACACTGACACTCAACGCTTCTTGCACATCGCTTAGTGCTACTATGGCGCCACTCAATGCTATCTAAGTGTCGCTCAACACTCATCAACTTACAAAATGTGGTGCTTGAGCAATCGGATTTGTTGCTCAATGCCACATCAGATGATAACATATGTATTTTTGTGAATTTGGAGGACTTTGGAGCTGTTTCATTGTTCAAATTGGTACTCTTCTCTTATATTATTGGTTCAAAATGATTTTAAAACATTGGAGTTAGTACCAATTTGATTAATAACTCAAAATTCAAATTTCTCCACTTATATCAAAATCAAACAACATTTCACAATTTATTAAATAATACAAAATATCATAATCATACATACTAACAAGATTCACCATACACCTCAATTTTATCACCAAATCACAACCAATCATTAATATGCAAAAGTATCAAGTTTTATCAAACTCACGCATACAGATAATAACTAATTTTCTTTACCTAAACTAATCAACCTTAAAGCTTTAGGTCAACAACCACACTTTTCAACTCACAAAATATTTTATATACGTAAAAACTTTACAAATATAATTAAACCATACCATCATGGTTATTGATATATAAAAACTACAAAAAAAAAACTAAAACTTCACATGTCACTAAGAGAGTGTCACATACAATCTAGAACAAAAAGACCCTCAAGAAAACAAACATAAAACCACTTGCATGATTTAAAAAAATTAATGAATAAAAAGGAAAAGCTCAATACAAAAATTACCTTAATAATCTCCAATCTTCAAACAAGAAAACAAATAGTAAAATTTCTTTAGAGAACAAATAAAAAATTTTAGAGAAACACTTCTAAAGAAATAAAGGATTTTTAACCTTTATAAAATTTTTACTTATACTTAAAGATTTTAGTATTAAAATAATAAAATTTCATTATTTTAAACATTATTCCTAAAGTACAATTTTCTAAATTCAACCCATCAGTAATTTCTTTTATAGGTAAATTTTATTTATCAATAATTCAAAGTTTTTATAATGTTTATCACAATTTTTTTTGTCAAATCTTGACACGTTAACGTTTGTTAGATACAAACATTTCTAGTATGTAAAATTTGATCTCTTTAAACGTTCCTTTCGACCTTAATTTTATATTACCAATTTAAAGTTGTATCATAATTATTATCGGTAAATATTATATTCAATATTCTGTACCTAATTTTTTTTCAAAACAATTTCAATTTGGCTGGCTTTACTTTGTCTGGACATAAACATCATTATGACACTTCAATTATATTTTTTTCTAAAAATTCACAGGTCACTATACATAAACAAATTATACCTATTAAAAAAATAAATAAATACACAAAAACAAAATATTAGACCACCTATATTTCTATAAATAAAATTCAGATTAGTCAACTTATTAACATATTAATTTTTCTCACAAAAAAACATAATAAAAAAGGACATTTTACAAAAATACAAATATAGACACCATTTCTTACGTTATTTGTTTCTAAAATTTAAAAAAATTCACTTATTGATCCATAAAATCATAATAAACTAAAATATAATAACTCTATAACCAAAACCAAAACTTTTGAAAACACTTCCTCTGCATAAATGACCCTTCCAAACCCATCATAAATAAATGCGTCTACCATCTTAAAAAAACTGAAAAAATATTCTTTTCTCTAAAAATAGTAATACATGTAACTAAACTAAAACAACTCCTAATTACCCCATTAATATTCATCATAAAGTAATTAAGAGACGAAACTTGTCTTCCGTAAATGAAACTACTCTGCCCTCTTTAATTTGAATATTAAAAATTTTAATATCAAACATTCAGAGAAATGTTCCATAGGTTTATTTTCAACTATACTCATTGTTAACAAAGCTCAAAAAGTAGTCTTTTTTTATTTATTTTACTTTCAGACTAGCATTATCTTGAGCAATGGGAATGGTTTAGACTCTAGCAGCTGCTTCACCACTAAACGAAAGCAAAGAAAAAATTTCTCTGCCAAATGCACTGAGATCCATCACAACAGATGAAATTAATACAAAGTTTAGCATTGAATCTAACAAATTGACCAATTTTACGGTTTCAGAACTACTATCACAGAATCCTATGGCAATCATGACTACAATGTAGACGGAGTATTACACAGGCTATCCATTTGACAATCTATTCGACAATCAGCACACTGCAAGAACAAACTTCACAAACAAAAACAAAACTTTGGATTAGCTAAACCCATACTTAACATTTTATACTCTAGCTTATTGAAAGAAAATTGGATTAAGAGACATTTGATTACTTCGCAAAAATATGCAGACCCAAGCATCCAAGTTCATCAGTTTTGCAACTGCCTAGCAAGGAGTTTCCTGTAAGTCATGAAGACTTCATTGACCTGTTACGTTGTGTGCAAAATATGAAAGTCTCTAAATCGTTATTGGGAATGTAGCTAAGGTTCCTTTAACATCACCCCAGAAAAGGGTAAAACGAGTTGAAACAGGATGCTCAGTAAATAGGTATGACCAACCTAGTGGCACATAGAAAAACTCCCGAGACGCTTAAATTCACAAGAAACTGTAGGATTATCTTGCTAGCGTATCCCCTAGATGAAAAATGTTACATACAAAGAACTGCAATCATTTTATTTACCCGGTTATATTCTTGAATAGTGATAATTCAGCAACCAAAGGATACTATTGAATGTATACCAAAAAAAATATATTGAAAGCACTCTTTGACCTAAAGAAAGAAACAGGTTTATAACAGATACAGAAAAAAAGAATTATTCATGAGTTGATTTCAAATTATGCCTACTGACACCTCGGAAGAAATCAGGGTCGAACCAGTATGTGCAGGCTTTCTCCAATCCATTCTTGACAGCTTCCTTCTTCTCAATGATATTCTCGTAAAGTTTAACCCATCTGTGCATGGCTCGCTTCAATCGAGCACTCTGGCCTCTACCAGACACAAACTTGATGCAGTCCCTAGCTAGCTTTATAAGTTCTAAACCGTTGATGACAAAAATATACTGGAAAAAGATGGAGGGTGTTATAAAATGGGACATAGCACAAGCATCCTATCAACATTGTTAATCAACTAATCATGTCTAAGAAGGTAGTCAAAAATCATCACCAATCTTGCATATAAATATATGCAAGCTCAACCACCTCTTGCTTTCTAAATAATTCAGAAAAAGTACACACAAATTATATTTACAGACACAGTTAACCACAGTTATTATCTTAGCAACGTCACTATGTTTTTCCTTCATTTTCCACACAATAAAGAAATCTTAGACTAAATGAATAAGTAGACACGCACAATTCATGCAACATGCAACGAGAGGACTTACCATTATTACAAAGCAAACTGTTGCTAAAACAACTTGAAGATTTTCGTTTGACATCCCATCTGATCCCCCAGAACTGCCATCATCACTTCCACCACCACCACCACGGCGTCCTCCAGGAGGAATGTCTCCACTGCCTCCTTTCTGCATTTGCTGTCGCAATATATCCTCTATCGACTGTCCCTTAAATTGTTCCATAGCTTCTTGAAGAGATTTGCTCTGGAAATCCTAATTATGTTTCTGGTGTTTAGTAACTAAAAAACAATTCAAATCCAAAATACAAAAGCCCCAAATAATATATATCAAGAATGCGGACTCCTCTATTCACACATCGGTGGTTCACTTTAAGTAGAAAACTAGAGTTATACAATGAAAAGTGTTTCATTCAAAAATTGGCCTCACAAAAACAAAATGGCCCCATTTCTCCACCTAAAAAAACAAACTTATCATTATCCATAAATTAAAATTTGTTTGTGCATTAATTAAAAACATTTTTGGAGCAACAAATATCAAAAGGCTACGACAAAATCTCATCGAAAAGTTCTTTTCATATTTTCATTTTATCCTTTTATCCATATCATTTGTATCTTCTATGAATATATCTGAAAAAGTACAACTGAACAAACACAACAAACACAACAACAAGAAAACAAGCTCACATTATGCAAGATACATTTGATGTCTTTACCGATATCTAATCTTCTGAAGGAGCATCGAATTGGAAAAAAATAAAAAAAATCAAGAACTGTAAAAGAAAAAGTAGGTTTATTCTTACCCCATTATTTTCCATCATTCCTTGTCCACCGGCCAAACAGAGATGAAGAGGTTGGCGAGATTTAAGGACAGGTTGGCATTGAGAGCGAGATAAAGATTCAGGTGTGAGGCGAAGGGAAGTCACGGAGAGAGGGTCAAAAGCCACCGGCGATGAACATGCTCCAGACTTAAAATCGCGGCGCAACTGAGACAAGTTGGGGGCATGAACCCCACCACGAACACGTGGACCAGGACCAACCTTGATGATGTTCATTCTCACCAAACAGAACCAGCACCTCAAAATTCACGTCTTACATACCTGAAAACAAACCTTGTTTTACTATAGATTATTGAACCTGAAAATAAAAGCGTGCATGTTCGAATTGAATGAAAAAAGATGGTGATAGCAGGAATTAATGAAGATATATTAACAGAACGAATGTTAGAGGGAAAATGAAAAGGAAATAAAACGAGAGAACGAAAGGAAATGACTCACCTTGAAAAATTAGACGATGCAATCAAGAAGGGTTTGAAGAGTGTCTTGTCCCCAAAGATAGATCAAAAGGTGGATTGTTCTGCAAATTAGTTAGGGCTCTGTTAAAGGCGGTGACCACAGACAGAAAAAAAGAGGGTTCTAGAGTCTTTTGCTTCGTATCGTATGGTGGCGCCTGGATTCTTTTTAATATCAAACTGTAGCCGTTGGATTGAATTTTAGTCTAAGGATCTCTCTGTAAGAATGTGGGAGGGCGTGGAGAAATTTATGAAATTTGTAAGATCTCTTCAGCCGTTGGATACATCTGATGGACCATATTACAAACTGAAAATTGGCAAAGACAAAACATACCGTCACCCTTAGATTCATCTCTCGATTGAAAAATTAGAAGTTAATTGTTTCATTTTACTAATATTAGGAAAAGAAATAAGGATAAATTTTAAAAGTAAATATATTTAACAATCTTATTAAAAGAAAAAGATAACTCAGGTTGAAGTTTAGAGGAATTCTAAAGTTATTCAACAGAAAATATCAAAAATCTCTTTTGAAATCAAGGTAAAATAAGTAAATATATAGACAGAATTAAAAAAAAATAAAGTGAAATTTATTTTTTTAAAAACAATATTGTCAAATTTAACTTAAAAATATATTTATAAATATAGGCTGTATTTATGCTATAACTATATTATAATTTTTATAAATAATTTTTATTTTTTATTTTGATTATAATAATGTGATGTTTAAACTTAATGTTTGATCAGGAAATCAAGGTTATGATATTAAACAGTGCTTGTGATCAGGGATAAAAACCATTTAATTTGTAATGAAAAGTTAAATTAATATGTCAATGGTGAAATAAGCATATTGATCAATTTTATGAAAAGATTCTGAGAATCAAAAATATTTTTCTTATTTTATTTACTGATTTTAATAATTAAGCAAATTTTTCTAGTGTTAGATTAACTTCCATCTGTCATTCTAAACCATTACAATTTCAACCAATATATTAATTTAACTCATCCACAAATAAGTCAATATATGGGTATAACCAATCAATTAATCAATATAAATTATGCAAATTATAATAAATATACAAATGAACTTCAAAATATAATTTTTTTTTTAGATTATAACTAGTTTAATTTTGTTGTTCTGAAATTTAATTGAAATTGTGTATGCACTTGTTTAATATAAGAAAAAAATAGAATCAATTGATTATTAGTCATTTTAATAATTGACATTGTTGATATTTTCTTTTAATAAATTTGTGCACTACTTCATTTTATAATAAAATCATCACTATAATTCATATATATGAACGTTTCAAAGAAGTTTTATTTCATTTTTTTTTTAAGTATCCTTGTATTATATTTCGCCCCCTAAAATAATTGTTTAAAAATGATATTAGAATAATAAAATAGGATAAGGAATTAAATGAAAAATTTATTTTGGTTGTAAGTTCAAATAGTGTTAACGTGTTTTTAATTTTCTTTTAATATTATGTATTTGTACATTGACATATCACTTTTATTTTCAAATGTTTGAATAAAAGGTTTGAGAAAATATTTAAAAAAAAAATCATTTACTGAAAAAAAAGTTCAACTTTTATTTAAAGTTAGTGTTAAATATTAATTACTATGTGTTTTTCTTTCATTTTATTAAATTTTTTATATAATTTTTTAAATGCATTATTTATTTCATTTTCACTTAATTAACATGTTATGTTCTTATATGATTTGTTGAAAGCCTCTGTGATGGATTGTAAGTTCTTAAAAGCAAAATGTTGTCTTTTGTTAAGATTTCTTTGAGTTTCAAGGATAAATATATAAAATATCCATCTGTATTTAAAATATGTGAATATAATAGTGAATGGAGAGTTTAGTGAGAGAATTTCATAAGTATATAATAGTATATGATATTTATAAATTTCTTGGATTTAAGATTTAAACATACTTAGTTACCAAAAGTCTTTATAATATGTAAATTTTTATCTCTTATCAATATATCTAAGCTGTTTAAATAAAAATATATTATTCATAAGAATTTCTTCTATCCAAATTTATGGAAGTTTTCTTTGAATATAACCAGACTTATATATATTTGACAGAGTATTCGAGTAGCCCAAGAGTAACCCAAGTATTTTTGGACTGGATAGGTACCTTATGAAATGAATAAATTCAATATATTTAAATTATAATTTATTTTTTTAATAAATATAATTACTAGTTATTTTAAATATAATATTTGTTTTGAAAGTATTATAATTTTTGTGCTTAAAATATATAAAGTAAACTACAGCCATATAATAATGTTCAATAATAAAGTTAGTATGTTAAATGTGTATAGATTGATTTATAACATGTTTTGTATATTAAATAACAAAAAAAAAAGTTTTTATGTAAGCAAATTTTTCATTTACTATTCATATTTTTTTCTGACAAAGTTTGATATATTTTATATAACCGAAGTTATATTTAAGTACAGATAAAAAAATATATTAATTCTTTGTTTTTCTATCACAAATTATTCAGTCGAACAAATTTCAAGCACTATTTATATTTATAATTCTAATAAACATTCATATTTTTCTTCATATATATATATAATATAATATAATCATTTATATTACGTGAACTATATAGGATCTTTTAAAATACTAATAAAAAATAATTATAGTTTTTAAAATAAAATAATAAAATAATCTATAACAATATATAAAGAGAATTCCTTTTTTGTGTTCATATTTCAAAATATCAATTTTACTCTTTAAATATAATAATTTATTAAATTTTTAAAAATTAACCGTAACTTTTATAAGCTTTTTCTAAAATCGGATGTCTCTGTTTTTTTTTCTTCTTTATTTATCAATGGTTATTCTTTCATCTGTTTTGATATATTTCACTTTATTTTTAATAAATATAATTTTAATTTATATATTAACTTAATAATATTACAATATTATCACCTACTAATATAATATCAAAGCATATTTTAAAAATGCATACACACAGGCACAATAGCATATGTGTTTACGCTAGTTTAACTTAAGATTATATTTTATTTTAATTTTAAAAAATATATTTTGATAAATAATACACCAAAAATATATTATTTTATTTTTCACATATTTAATTTAAATTTATATTTTATTTTAGATTTAGGAAATACTCTTAGATAAATAATATATTACAAATATATTACTTTAATTTTCACATATTTAACTTAAATTTATATTTTATTTTAGTTTTAGAGAATATTCTTGGATAAATAATACACTGAAACTGTATTATTTTATTTTTCACATATTTAATTTAAATTTAAATTTTATTTTAGTTTTAGGAAATACTCTTGGATAAATAATGTACTAGAAATGTATCATTTTATTTTGGGTTATTTATGTTTTTCGTCTCTCAAGTATATATAACAATATATAGAGGGGATTCTCCTTTTTGTGTCCATATTTCAAAATATCAATTTTACCCTTTAAATATAATAATTTATTAAATTTTTAAAAATTGTCTATTATTTTTACGTTTTTCATGAAATCTTCTGATATATTTCACTTTATTTTTAATTTTTTAATAAATATAAGTTTAGTTTATATATTAACTTAATAATATTACAACATTATCACTTATTAATATAATATCATTCATATTTAAAACATCATACACGTACGCGCGTGTGTTTACGCTAATTTATATTAATAAAAATAGAATTAAAAAAATATGTCACGTACCAATCGGTTATGGAATGAAATAATCATTAGACTAAATTTATTATTATTTTATTTTTGTGTTTTTTCCGTAATGGCTGGGAGCAGTGACACATAAAATATGAATTATGGTGTGGGGTTTGTGAGGGTAGGTAGATGTAGGTCCTGGTTGGTTCCATTATAAGTTTTTGGTAGAGTTCTAATGGAAGCCTTATATCTTGTAAAATGTTTTCCCCTACAATCAGTGGAACTTTTTCGCATCTTTAATGTTTTATTAGTCCCATTTTCTTCGAATTTGCAGGGTTTCTTCTTTCCTCTTTGCCGCGATTATGTCTTATGACTGCTCCAGCAGCACCTGCCCCCAACCATGCAGCTCCTCCAAATCAAAGACTTCGTTCCGATCGAACTTTACAAAACCTCATCTAGAAGACTAATGTTTCGGTAGTGTTGCCTTCTATTTGTTTTATTTCGCTTGACAGTGCTTATTGCTCTGTATATTTTGACAACTTGATGCAGTGCATGTTTGGATTCAATTCAATTCTTCTGTTGATTCTAATTTCATTCATCAAAGTCGTAGACATTGGTTCTGGTGATTCTAAGTTTATAATTTTATTAATTTTTTTTAGTTTTCATTATTTTTTGTCTACCTGAAAAAATCCTAGAAACAAACACACCCCAAGAATGGCCTCCTTACTCAGGTATAGATACAGGCTTCCCATACCCTGATAATTAGAGTATAGACAGTGGTGCTGAAAGTACTAAACTTCTTTCAGTGTTAAACCTTGCAAGACTGCATCACTGATGCACTATCGTGTAATTATTTAACCAAAAAAAAATCACACGGCCTCCTTGACATGCTACAAGTGTAATAATTAGTTTGTAGCCCTATAAACTGCACAACTGAGAATTGTTTATGTATGTTAAATTTGGTATAGTCCCTGTGATACACAGTGTCTCAGTTGTCGTAAAAGAAACATCGACTCATATTATTAATTAATTAATTCAGGCATCTGTTTTTTCATGAAGGCATTATTGGGATGTCATTCCCTTAGTCTAGAAAGGGTCATGAATGGAATGATGTTGAGGAAAAAGTAAGAGGTAATGAAGGAGCCATGTTCGCATGTAACCTAAAGTTGGAAAAAGGCTTGACCAAAATGGGGGCCAAGGATGGTAATACCTAATGGCAAATAACCTCAAAAGGAATACGTGAAGCCTGTTATCACTGTAACTTAATTCAAGCTCAGCTTTATGTTGTCGCTCTCTCATTACCACAAACTTGAAACACAAAAAAAGAAAAACAGGGTCCCAGGTGAGGTAAATAGTTACTAACTCGTACCCTAAAAAAAGGCATTTAACTTTTCAATGTCCATTCATAGACATCATCATTTTGTGCCACAAGTCACCTACCTTTGATCCCGTTTGGGCACATAAAAAGTGTATACAAACCCTTTTTCTTATTCCTTTACTGGCATTTTTACCTTCCACACTTCCATATAATCCATCCCAGTCAAACCTTTCATTCATTCCATCACATTCAATCAATATTTTATCTTCACATTCATTTTCCTCATCTGCCTTTTATGCAAGTAGAGTTTCTCTTCAGTTCTATTTCATAATTAATGGTTCACAAATCTCATTTACTACTGCATCCTATTTTTCCACTCTACTTCTACTCCCCACAGGCCTATATAGAGAAATTTCTATTTATACTCAATTTTAAATTATGGTCGTCATCACAGCTAAGTTTCAATTAGTAAAATTGAGGAAAAAAAATATAGCAGTACATAAAAGTTGATGCAGTACATCTATAATTAAAAACCTGAAAAATCAGAATAGATTATCAAAGTCAAGGTATGCAGTTGAATTGAATTTGTAGGCAAAAGGTTTCTGTAGTTGATGTGTCACAATTTCTTTCTTTCCCTAGACTTGCATAACCATCACACAAATCGTGTCAATACACAAAATTTTATGCATCCGTTTTTGAATATACTACATACATTATTTGTACAGAGAACAAATATTTGTCTATACGCTATTAGGTTGGTCTACCACGCGCCGATGATTGAAGGAAACAATATGTTAGGCATCTGAAATGGAATATGGTTAAAAACAGATAAATTCCACCCTACCCTCTTGTTTCTTTGTGTTGCCGACATCTTTGATATTTTAGTGAAGGAGAAAGTGGTAATTTGAGAGGTATTATTCTTCATTATTTGAGGGTGGTAGGTGTGTGGCAGCCCCATCAAAAACATTGGGGTGTGTGATATTCCTTATGGGCTCAGGTTGTATTCTATCCCAAAGTGCTTGTCCTTCCCCCTGCCGTGTGAAAGGAATGGCTGAAGCACCCATCCAAATCAAGAAAGCCAAAGGGAAATTGCGTTTTCAGCGTCAAATTTGCTGTCATCTCACTTGCTACCAAGGTTATCATACTTTCACACTTGCTGGACTAACAGAAAATTGAATATTTGCATTTTAAATTACACTAGAAAAAAAGAGAGAAAGAAAGACTAGTACTAAGCAAGAGAAGGGTGGTCCATTCTTCTTACTTGATGTAATTCAATTGGAGAGAGTGTGTGACTTTAATGCCTTTCAGTTCTATGTAATGGATGGAGAGATGAGGCTCTAGTAGCCTAGGACACATGTAGTGCCAAATTGAGCTTATTCATGGCATTTATCTCATTTGTTTTGCATAAAAGAAGAAAGCAAATCAACAAGATAGGGACCACGACCAACCTTAAGGACCACGACCAACCTTAAGGACCACGATCAAGTATACTAGCAGCTGACTAAACTGCAAGCTACATTGATTTCTCAGAGGTAAAAGAACTACAAAATAAATTATACCCCGATTGTAAATCTGGAAGCCATGGTCTCCGAATAGCTACCAGATTTGAAGAACCCTCATTGAGCGAGGTTCTAAAGTAAGCTAAGATCCTTAGTCATTTTCTTTGAAGCCATGGCATATTAGTTGTTTCATCTTGGTAGGCAAAAACTGTAACAGCTCAGGAGGGATAGACAAGGAAGGAGAGGATGAGTTGGGTGGCAACGGGGAAAGAAGGAGATCAAACTCTATATCAGTGGATTGTGATATAGGGTTTTTCTCGTAAACAGAAACAAAGAAAATAGGTAAGGTGTGAGGTCTTACAAGGTCAAGAAAAGGTCTTACAAGGTCAAGAAAAGTCCTAGAAAAAAAAAAGTGTGATAAAAACTAGATGATGAAAAAAGATGAGAGAAGGAAGTAAAAAGCTCAGATAGGATAGCACCAGATTAAAGTGAAGCTCCTGCTGCTGCTGCCACCAATCCAGGAGAATTGTCAGCTCCAATTTCAGAGCCACTAATGGCTTTTTTTTGGTCACACCTCCCAATTCTCAGAGAGTTGACCATGGCCTCCTTGCTGCTAGTCACGTGCATGATGAGAAACCTCTTATAGGGACCTGCATCATGTATCATGCTCTTATTTAGTGCAGAGAATAATGAAGAAGAATAGCAGAGCCAGAAGCAGAAGACATTTTGATTAGATTAAAAGTAGCAAGGAGAGGAAAAAAGTAAGAACAAACAATTAAAAGAATACGAGGGAATATCTTCCATTTACCATAAAGTAAAATAGTTCAGTCAGTCACAGAATAATTATCTTATATAGCATAAGCTGAGCTAGTACAAAAAATACACCTTTAACATGAATTACACATATCAGAAAGGTTCAGTGTAGCTTTGCAAGCTATGACTATAGAGGGGATGCAAATTTTATTCTGCTAGTTCAACTCATGCTAACAGTGGTACCTTCAGCAACAAACCCGTCTTTTGGTTTCATCTTTGAGACCCTTTTTTCCTCTCTATACTATTCGAGGAGCGTGAAAGGAGAGAGAAAGAGAAGCACAGAAAAAAGTGAGAGTGAGAGTGAAAGAGAGAAGGAACTTTTTGTTATGGTAAGGTAAGATGGGAGGGAATGGAGGAATTGCAGAGGTTTATATGGAGGAAAAAAGGAAAGATCGCGGCCAGTGGGCTTTCCCAATGGACCTGATTGCGACAGGTCCAAGGCCCAGAAAGATCTAAACGGACCTGTGACGTCAGCAGGGCCCAGTATAAAGGAAAAAACGTTAAATGTTGGAAATGCAGTTTTCTGTGGCTGACTTAACAAAGGAGATGATAAAATCATTTTTGTTGTGCGTTGTATTTTTTTTTTCTTTTTGCTTTTCAACAGTTATTAAACAATTATGATGATTTCCTTAAGAATATTTTTATAAGCGGTCACACTGCTAAAGTAGTAAAGTGGAGAACATTGGACTGTGAATCAGAACTTTTTTCAGTAAATAATAATATAAATATTAACTGATAAAGTTTTACTCATAATATTAATAAAATTATTTTATTGAGTGCAGTGATTGTGCTTGAGTTGAAATCCTACTGAAGGAGGACAAAAGGGTCTTCAGGTTTTGTGTGGGCCATGTGGGTGGCCAGAGTTGTTTCCCAGTGTTTCTGAGTGCAACTTCAAACTCACCATAGCAGATTACTACTTCTATAACCTTTAAAATTTTTCATATTTGTTTAATCACAAATCTCAGTCCATCTTCATGTTTTCAAGTCAAATTTACTTTTTAAAATTGTTACTTTTAATATTAACCCATTTAAAAAATAATATATCAACGTAACTTCAATTAAAATTCATTTAGATACTTTTAAGTTAATTATAAATATTATGATTTTAAATATATATATATATATATATATATATATATATATATATATATATATATATATATATATATATAGATATATATATATATATATATATATATATATATATATATATATATTTTCTTTTTAGCCCATACTTTCTAAATTTCATTTAAATTGATTACATACTCCTTTTTTTATGTATGATTGTGAAGATTTTATTGTTAGCGTATATTAAATAAAACATTTTGTTTCAGTGTTCGCTAAATAAGTGTATTTAAAACAACATATTTCCGTATACCAAATTTTATCTTAGTTGCAATACCATTAATAAATCATTAATATTTTAACTTTTTTTAGATGACCATTTCAAACTCTATTGATATAATGCACCAACAAGTATCTAGCCATTATGAAAGTTTAATACAACGACATATAAAATGATTAAAAGAAATGTCCATAATATGAAAGTGTAGAGCCATGGTATTTTGATGAACTAAAAACAAACTTAACGTCTTTATGGATTTTTTTTTTTTGAAGAAAATATGGGATTGATACAATTTTAATTTGTACATAGTAGGAACATGTTATGTTTCAGTGCTTTATAATTTTATGTTGTTTTTAGGAATGCCAAACATGTTTTTAATTTTACATTACATAGTTACTATCGCATATTTACTATATTATATATTTTATGAATTTTTATGCATACCTAAATATGAATTCTTTAAATACTTTACATATTTTAATAGACTAGACAATGGCCCGTACTATTCACGGACAAGAGAAAAAGACACTGAGATAATAGGGAGATAGATGTTAAAGAAAGAAAGAAAAAACACAGTTGAGTCACTACACATAATAGAGACTTGTGACAAAGAAAATATTATATCATTACTATAGATTATATGACTTTACTCCATGATTTGAAAGAGAAATGAAGACAACATTTTTATCGAATCTGATAAAAATACGTACATAAAGCTAATAAAATTAAGAAGATACATCCTAGTAGATGAATATGGAGTTTGTCTGGCAGCCGGTCACCGTTAGTAACAGCTACCACGTTTTCAAGATATTATCAGCATCATGGAAGATAGAGGGAGATAGAAATATTTAAACTTTGTTTGACCTCAACTCCTAAACGATATAAGATTTATCAGGTGTGTAAAAAAAACGAAAAATATTATTAATAGAATAAAACCAAACAACATCGGTCAATCATGTATAAAAGAAACACATATCATTATTAAACGCTAATCATTCTAAATTATTAAACGCTAATCATTCTAACGAGTACGAAGATCAAGATAATATAATAGTAATAATAATAGCGAAGGAACAAAATGGTTGGTTCTGAGTACGACCCATGTAGTGGAGTAGTGAGGTGGGTAGAATGTAATATTCATTGAGACAGGGACATGAGAATCCACTGATGATTTCTCACATCGAATATAAGATCCTGTGTTTCTTTGTAGGTTTGATATGTTATGATGACAGTGTTTGGATGGTTGGTTACTTAGAAACTTGGTTAGGAAGTATCAAGTTAGAGAAACAAGTTACCCAGAAAGAGGGAACAAAAAAGGTGTGTTTTGAGGGAAATGATGGGTTAAGAGAAGAAGGAATCTATGGTGACCGAAAGAAAATATAGGTGAGACTTCTGAAGACTCAAACAAAGTAGGGTGTGAAGGATGATGGCAGTTGAAAATCTTAGTAGCAACACAGTCTCCAAAGTTTCATGGTCAAACAAGTTACAAAGTCACACCCTCCCCAATTTCTTGGCTTCCTAACTTGATAATTAAATATGACTTTTTGGAGTGAGTTATAGCAGTAAATTGATTAATGTGAATGATTTCATAGGTACTACTTATGGATTGACCACAAGTGTCCCCACATCCCTTTTTCTTAGTGAATAAGGGTATTGTGTAGTGATCCCTTTTGTAGTCTTTTATTCCATTTTGTGACCTTGTTATCTTATTGTGGATTTCATTTGATTAAATACATTTTATATTCTGAAATTTGAAATGATTTTTATTTTGTATTTTCAAATGTAATTTTTATAATATAAAATAATATATATATATATATATATATATATATATATATTATAATATACAATTGAAAACATAATTTATGTTTTAAATTATAATTTTAGACTATAAAAATATTAATATTAATGTTTACATTTTGGTTTGTATAATTCAAAATGTCTATGAATTTCAGTCTCAAACTAAAACAGAAAAAAAAAATACACGGTTCTTTTATTCTTTGAGATGCACTCTAGGCCCATAACATTATTATTCAAAGATACCGAACAATGAAGTAATAAATAACATATACAAGGTTTTTACTTTTTGCACCTTCACAATTTCTTGGCATTAGAAATGACCATTTTATCCTTAAAAAATGATTTCTGAATTATATGTTCCAAAAACTTTCTGAATAAGATTTTCGAAACAAGATTCCTATAATAGAATTTTTGGAATGAAATTTTCAAAACAAAATTTCTAAAACGTATAAAATTTATTTTGGATTAAAATTTTTAGAATAAATTTTTATTTTTCTGAATGCATATAATGTTTTTTTAAAGAATAAAATATGTTTTTGGTCTCTCAACTATAAGTTAAAATTAGAATTACCCTCTATTCAAAATTTTGGTCCAATTTAGTCCCGCAAACTTTAAAACTGTGTGTATTTAGTCATTTTGACCAAATTTTGTTAAGTTTAATTAACGTTTCAAACACATTTCATGATAGCATTTAAATTGTTTATACTGTTTAACACAATTTTGCTTCAATGTTAGTTAAGAAACTATCATAAAATACATTTAAAACGTTAAATAAATTTAACAAAATCTTGTTAAAAGAACTAGATTCACACAGTTTTAAAGTTAGATAACTAAATTAGGTCAAAAATTCGAAGAGTGACGAATTCTATTTTTTACTAAAAATTGAGAAACAAAAATATATTTAAACTTTTTTGAAATGAGTTTATTTTTGGTATTTTCTCTATTCTTATTCCTCTATGGCTTTCTTTCTTTACAACGAGGATGATGAAAGCAACAACGACGATAATATTGACATTGGTGATGTAGTGCAATGGTCGAGGTTGTCTGAGTCTTTTCTTTGTGAGGTTGCAGTTAGTAGTTGTGGGGTGTAGAAAACAATAACCTGATGTATAGAATTGCAAAACAAAATGAAGAACGTTTTCACTATTTGTATGGGGTTTTTCTTCTCGTACCCCTAATTTTTCTTCCTGCACCTCCAAGTTTGAGTGTAAAGATCATTATATCTTTCAAAAAAAAAACTAAATATCTCCATAGTCTGCACCCCAAGAATGAAATTTTGTACTCCGTTTTCTGAAAGCCGGTAACACCGGTTTTTGAAAGCCAGTAACACAGGATTCTGAAAACTGATAACACCGGATTCTGAAAGCCGAAAAATTTATGATTTATGTATCTTAAATTTATGAGTTTCTTATGATGTTTATTCTAGATTAAGTTTTACTCAAATTAGTATGAACCCTAATTATGATTTTTGGAATTCTTTTATCAAATTGGCATGAACCTTAATTATATTTTTACCCAAATTAGTACAACCTTAAATTATGAAATTTAAAGGTTGTTGTGTTTTCTACCGAAATGGAAAAATTTATGGATATATCTTGGGTTGTATTACAAATTCTGCTACACATATTGAATTAGTTGGATAACCTTGATTTGGAATAAAAATTAAAATACCTTTGTTATGTGAATTCAATGATTTAAAAATATTAGAAACTGAAAAGTGCATACGTGAATCACTCTATGAAAATAGTTTAAGTAAAGAAAATGAAGAATTTTTTATTTAACTAGAAAATTAATTTATATATAAAAAAATTAAATTTGACACCCCTAAAATTTTTATTCATGTTTCGTCATGGTTCATATCTTGAAAATCGATAAAATCGGATTCTGAAAGTCAGTAACATCGGTTTTTAAAAGCCGGTGACACCAAATTTTGAAAGCCGGTAACACCGAGTTCTAAAAGTCGATAACTCTAGTTTCTGAAAGTCGGTAACTACAAATCGAAAGGGCAGCAAATTATAAAAAAGTTAGGGATGTAGAAAGAAAAATTGGGGGTGCAGGAAGAAAAACCCTTGTATGGGTTGTTGACATATAACAAAGCTTAGATTTGTTTAATGCCCAAACTAATGATACCCTCCTTTATTTTCTTTATTACACCATTCATTTTCTTTTTTTTTTTTCTTCCAAC
>Ga0209589_1004555_pt1 | contig 23884 bp, 14 predicted proteins | sample CowpeawhiteBW_FD_187525 | JGI IMG/M metagenome (GOLD analysis project Ga0209589, IMG submission 187525) | Root nodule microbial communities of legume samples collected from California USA - Cow pea white BW (SPAdes) (version 2) | ecosystem: Host-associated > Plants > Roots > Nodule | place: USA...
GAAAACGTTGATGTCAAAATGGTTTATGAATTCTTAATGCAACATCATGGAGATTTAAGTGTAGTTGATTTTTGTAGATTGTATGTTTTGATAAGAATATGTGAGTTTCTATTGTCTAGTCGCAGGGGTAGTCTTGTGGATGACTTTGGAATTCTTGGAAAATATAATTGGGGTAGTCTTGTGTATGAGTACTTGGTTGAGAGTCTATGCACTGCTTCATTGTTGTTGAGCGACGAAGGAAATGTGAAATACTTTCATGTGGATGGTTGTGTTTATTTGTTACAGGTATAATAAATTATTCGTTAATGGATTGTTTTATTAATTATGATGTTGAATTATTAGTTAATGCTGTTAAAAATTTGTTATAGTTATGGGCTTTTGAGCATTTGTTGATTTGGAAGAGAAAGGGAGGAACTCCTAGCAGCCGATTTCCACGAATATTGCATTGGATGGATGTTAAAGTTGGGGATTCCGTAGTTAGTCGTAGTTTGAAGAAAAAAGCGGTTAGTTTGATATTTGTTTATAATTTATAATTTCATTGTGTTTATTAGTCAATGAATTTATTGAATGATTTAATTTTGGTTTGGTTGTATGTTGTTCATGAGGGCAGGTTTTGCATGACGTTGCCGTGTCAGAAGAAGAGCTTAAACATGTAGTTGTCCAAGAAGGTTTTCATGAATATGGGTGTGGATTTGGCAAGGTTGAAAGGAGAAGTGAAGGAGGGTGTTCTTCACAAGACAAGGAAGAGCTTATGCGTGAAATTTTAGAACAAGAAGCCGTTATTGAGGAACTTAAGCAATCAATTGATCTTCTAAAAACAAAGATGAAGGAGAGGAGGAAAAAACCGCCTACGGAATATGATCCATGTTATGACACAAATGGTTGTGCTTCTCAAACACATGATCATAGTTTTGATTTGGGAGGCAAGTCTGTTGAGGAAGATGATGAAATTCATAAAAGCAATGACATGTGTGACGAAATGGAGGAAAGCAATATGTATGCGCGAATGAAGCATCAACCCCGCACACGTTACAAAAGTCGTTCTATTCGAACTCCGTTTGCGAGTTATGGGATAAGGAGGTTGAAGAAATAGTTTGGAATTATTATTGTTTACAAAATGATATTTTTTGTTATTGGTAATGACATGTTCGTGGTGAATGGCAATTTCATTTGTTTGAGTTGATTTCAGTATACATTTGTGTGTGACAAATGCTGCTCCACTGAAACAATTTAAATCTGTTACAATGTGTGTGTCCAAAATTTGTTTGATAGGTTACACTTTACATGGCCGTGAGTGTGTAGTTCATTTTGAATATGGTCCACCAATCTTTGTTGTCAATTAGTTTACATTACATTTATGGAAGCAAAATAAAAAAAATGTGGAGTCTAGCAAGGCCCTTGGATAATAAATTTATTAAAACACCTTACAAGTAATTTGTCCAACAATTATGGACTGGGTTACATATTACTTGAGTTTGGGTTTGACGTTAGTTTTGAAAAAGGTGCACCAATATTTGTTGTCAATTATCAAGTACTTTATGAAAAGAAATTAAATATTGTCTGTCTCCAAAGGGGGAACCAACTGGGGCGTAGTAATCAGGTGGCATGATTGTTTGATTCAAATATGTCAGAACAAATTTATCCAACAAAATATATCTTGGGCTCCAGCTTACATTTCATTGGGTGGCATGTCAAATTTCAGGAAGGTCCACGAATGTTTTTATTCACTTATAACATATGTATTCAATAGTGAAAATTAAATATTGTCTGCGTTCAAAGGGGGAAGAATGTGGGGTTCATGAATGCCCTGGGATTATTATTTTATTCAAAGTAACTACAAATAATTTATCCATAAGTTACAAATAATTCGTCCAAAAAGTATATCCTTGGTTACAGCTTACGTTTGACTGAGTCGCATGATAAATTTCAAAATGGTCCACCAATGTTTTTATTCACTAATAACATATGCATTGAGTAGAACAAATTAAAGGATATCTGCCTTCAAAGGGGGGAACAAAATGGGGTCCACCAATGCCCTGGGCTTATTATTTTATTCAAAACTCTTACAACTAAATTGTCCAAAAAGTCTATCGTGGGTTACATCTTACATTTCACTGAGTCGCATGATATATTTCAAAAAGGTTCACCAATGCTTTTATTCACTTATAACATATGAAATGAGTAGAAAAATTGACATAATGTCTGGCTTCAAATGGGGGAACAATGTGGGGTCCACCAATGCCCTGGGATTATTATTGTATTCAAAATTCTTACAAATAATTTGTCCAAAACTCTTGCAACTAAATTGTCCAAAAAGTCTATCCTGGGTTACATCTTACATTTCACTGAGTCGCATGATAAATTTCAAAAAGGTCCACCAATGTTTTTATTCACTTATAACATATGCATTGAGTAGAAGAAATTAAAGGTTGTCTGCCTTCAAAGGGGGGAACAAAATGAGGTCCACCAATGCCCTGGGATTATTATTTAATTCAAAATTTTTACAAATAATTTGTCCAAAAAGTCTATCCTGGGTTACATCTTACATTTCACTGAGTCACATGATAAATTTCAAAAAGGTCCACCAATGTTTTTATTCACTTATAACATATTCATTGAGTAGAAGAAATTAAAGGTTGTCTGCCTTCAAAGGGGGGAACAAAATGGGGTCCACCAATGCCCTGGGATTATTATTTAATTCAAAATTTTTACAAATAATTTGTCCAAAAAGTCTATCCTGGGTTACATCTTACATTTCACTGAGTCGCATGATAAATTTCAAAAAGGTCCACCAATGTTTTTATTCACTTATAACATGCATTGAGTAGAAGAAATTAAAGGTTGTCTGCCTTCAAAGGGGGGAACAAAATGGGGTCCACCAATGCCCTGGGATTATTATTTTATTCAAAATTTTTACAAATAATTTGTCCAAAAAGTCTATCCTGGGTTACATCTTACATTTCACTGAGTCGCATGATAAATTTCAAAAAGATCCCCCAATGTTATTATTCACTTATAACATATGCATTGAGTAGAAGAAATTAAAGGTTGTCTGCCTTCAAAGGGGGGAACAAAATGGGGTCCACCAATGCCCTGGGATTATTATTTTATTCAAAATTTTTACAAATAATTTGTCCAAAAAGTCTATCCTGGGTTACATCTTACATTTCACTGAGTCGCATGATAAATTTCAAAAAGATCCCCCAATGCTTTTATTCCCTTATAACATATGAAATGAGTAGAAAAATTGACATATTGTCTGGCTTGAAATGGGGAAACAATGTGGGGTCCACCAATGCCATGAGATTATTATTGTATTCAAAAATCTTACAAATAATTTGTCCAAAACTTCTATTCTGGGTTACAGCTTACATTTCACTAAGTCGCATGGTAAATTTCGAAAAGGTTTAGCAATGCTTTTATTCACTTATAACAAATGTATTCACTAGAAAAAATGACACATTGTCTGGCTTCGAAGGGGGGAACAATGTGGGGTCCACCAATGCCCTGGGATTATTATTTTATTAACTAATGTTACAACATATTTGTCCACAAACTACTTGTGTGATTACAATTTATACGTGCTTGGGTTACATGTTAGATGTCAGTAAGGGTCACCCAACACTTTCAACAATTAAAACCAATACTTCGCTGCAGTAGAAAATAATGTGGTGTGTTTTAATGGTGTGCACATCATGGGGTCAATCAATGATTACTAAAATAGTATCCTTCTCCATTAACAAAAGACATTCACTGATGGAATGATAAGCAATACTGCAAACAATTAACAAAAAGTCTTTTCAAAACGTGGAGTAGGTGTTCAGCGAAGACATGAAAGCACTACACCAGTACTACTTACTAATGGAGGGATGACAAAATGGTCACTGAAATCCGTAGCTTAAGAATCAGGGCATTCAACATCAAATGTTGTAGCCCCATCGGGATTTGCATCATAATTTCCATGTGGTGAGTCCGCACCAAGAGAAATAGTAGCATTAGAACATGGGAGACTTGATGATCCAACAACAGAAGTGTCTTCATGGTAACCAGTTATAACAACTTTAGGTGGAGGGACCAACTTCTTCAAAATGTCGTCAACATCAAGATATTCTCCTGGGTAGTTTCGCACAACGGGCATAGAAGCTTCGACTTTATGGTCAGTTGGTGGACTAATGTCATTCTTAAAAACCTATCAATCATGAATTCAATATGACCCTGTAATTTAAATATAAAAATAATTAAAAAGTAATTATATAAATGTAATATAAAATATTAACCTTCACAATATTGCAAACAGTGATGTTCAGGTAAGGAGGCACCCATGGGTTGTGACCGAAACAAGATACCTGATGAATCATATTTAAGATTTTAGATCTGTACTTCATAAAAATTATGAAAACCCAAATTCAGTACAAACGCATAAGGCGGTGATAATACATTTTTCAAAATCAACGATGCTTCAACAGTAATATGAGAACCAAACTCAGGATCCATGACAGCTTTTTTGTGGACGCTTGCCTTTGCTATAGTTGAAGGGTCCTGAACAAATTAAAGAACAAAATTTAGATGGATTTCTAATTTATTTCACATAACCAGTGTTGCCATTTTACCTTAATAACTATGGACATGTCACCCAACCCGTTCGGGTGACATTCTTTGACCACACACACAACTAAAGGTATCTTTTCCATTGATTTCCTAGAAGACAGTAGAATCAAATTTTTGATGTCCCCTTCAGCAACTAAACCTGAAAGCATGCATGATTGTTATCTTCAAACATAAAGATGTATTTAACGGAACTCTCTTTGTAAAGGTTTAGTTGCTTACCATGGTATTCAACAAACCTACGAGCCCATTTCCAAGCATTTGAGTTGAAGTCTCGTGCATCACCTGCAGCAGCGATTTCCCTCATCAATTGTTGGGTATTTTCGGGTTCCTCCGATTATCTGTTTAGCATAAGTGCTTGTGCATTGCCTGCAGGGCCGGGAATGAATTCTGTGTTGGAGTTGCATCTCCGGATGAAGGACATCACGTCCGACTCATCAATGTCAAGGCCCTCCCACGAATCCATATGTTCAACCTACATATTTGTTGCACGAGCAAAAAATTTAATTACATTCAGAATACTGTTACAGAGAGTGAAGAAAGTGATGCAAAAAAAAATTTCATTAGCATCCAAGTCACCAAAAAACAGTGTTGGGATGACGGTAGTGCACAACTTTGGTAGCAAAACAGGGAGAAAATTTGCATTCCTTAAAGCTTGGTCTTTGCTTTATAAATCAAAAGTAATTTATAAATGTACCACAATGCCCTTCGTTAGCTTACTCACTACGTTTCTATTAACGAAGTCATTAATGCCTTGTTCCATTGGCCGCGCTTACCTTTTCAACGTCAAATCTTTTCTTCACCAACCAACTTTCATTCATTTAATGCATTTCGTAAAGCTCCCCAAACGCATCGTCCATGGCCATTTTTCCTATTTCCTCCGCTCACAAAGCACTCATGGCTACATTTTAGGAATCGGCCTGTGTGGTTGGTGGGGCATTCATCACGTAAGTTGGATTTTAAATGCTTTCATTCAATCTCCAATCTACTTAAATACCTCATTAATGGTATCCTCCCGCATATGCTTGGTCGTAGGTAAAGTTTTAGGGTTCATTTAATTTGCCATAAATTTTCCAAAGTACATTGTGTTGCCTTCTTGTCGTCATTCACAGAAAACTATTAATTGCACAATCTTGACTTGGTGTTTTTTTAAAGCTCATTTACTCCCGCATTTGTTTGGTCGCACAATCTTTAATTTGTGTTTTTTTAAAGTTCATTTGCTCACGCATTTGATTGGTCGCACGATGTTTACTTTATGTTTTTTTAAAAGACAATTTACTCTCGCATTTGTTTGGTCCTATTGACCTTGCCTTATTTTCAAAAGTTTACGTTCGTTGGCATATTTTACTTTGCTATAATAGTTAACGTAATTCCAAAGGTTCACGTTATTTTGGAATGTATCATTTCCCAATTCCTTAATACGCATTTTAGAGTTTCGTATCACAGTGTTTTCACAGTAACATTAAAGAATTTGATTGGTTGTTTATTTAGGAAATATCATGGAACAAACACAAAGACTGGGTCTGGACAACATTGATCTCTTGGACGATGTTATCCTTGAAAACAATTGTAACAGCATTGGATCTGTTTCAACCAAGAACAACTGTGGTGAAAGTAGCTTGGGTTTGGTTCCTAAAGTGGGGATGACTTTCGAAACTGTGGATGAGCTGAAGAAAGTTTATAAACAACATGCAATCAGAAGTGGTTTCGGTGTCTGAATAAGAACATCAAAGAAAGATGATGATAATCAGTTTTACTACGTCAAACTAGTTTGTTCTCGAGAAGGAACCCATGTGTCCAACATTCCCCCGGAAAAAAAAAACCATTCCGACACAAAGAAAGGCATGCCCTGCACGTGTTACTGCTGTTAAAAAAGATGGTCAATGGGGGATTATAAGTGTGGTGGAGGAACATAATCACCATTTAAGTCCACAGAAATCAAGGCTTGTGCGAGGTAATAGGAGGATAAATATGCAGGCAAAAAGAGTTATTGATATCAATGATCAAGCGGGAGTACGTTTGAACAAAAGTTTTCGGTCCTTGGTTTTTGAGGCAGGAGGTTATGAGAACTTGGATTTTGTGGAAAGGGATGTCAGGAACTATATTGGTCAGCAGAGACGGGCGCTTGTTAAGGATGGTGATGGGCAAGCATTGCTTAATCATTTTTCGAGAATGAGGGAATTAAATAGGGATTTCTTCTTTGAAATCGACGTCGATCACGACAACAGAATTACTAATGTGTTTTGGGCGAACGGGAGGAGTCGAGCGGCATGTCTCGATTTTGGGGATATTGTGTCATTCGACACCACATACTTGACTAATAAGTATGACATGCCTTTTGCCCCATTTGTAGGTGTTAATCATCACGGTCAATCCATTTTATTAGGTTGTGGGCTGTTATCATCAGAGGACACTAGAACATTTGTGTGGTTATTTACATGCTGGTTGCGTTGCATGTCAAATAAGGAACCACTTGGAGTCGACATCTTTTTTAATTAGGTTTATTGGTTTGTCCTGCAGTTTTGTTCAAAAAACTTCGCTTCAACTCCCCACATACAGCGTCCTTACTCCCCACATCGGCGTCAGCTGTTTATACAGTTGTGTGCACATATTAAATCCACATACTTCCGTTAATTCAATTTTAATTGGTCCATTAGACCTCGTGATTGAATTACTTGATGGTCAATGGTTGAAAAAGGCGACTTAAGAATAGTGTTTATTCAATGTTGAAGCAGTATTGCAAAAGTTCATGTGTACTCCCCACATAGTTGCGAGTTACTCCCCGCTTTTCTATCAGGTTTATACTTGGGGTCTTGTGAGGCTACTACTCCCATTTAATTATTTGAATTGGAATTGGGTTATGCATACGAATATTTTTCTTAAGTAATGAAATAAGAATAACATATTTACCACATTTTAATTAGGTTTATTGGTTTGTCCTGCAGTTTTGTTCAAAAAACTTTGCTTCAACTCCCCACATACAGCGTCCTTACTACCCACATCGGCGTTAGCTGTTTATACAGTTGTGTACGTTCGGGATGACGAATTCCTTGTCGTCGATGACTTCTTCTATGACCTGCCTCGGTAACCCACCCAAACGACGTCAATGACTGCAATTATTCACCACTAATCTGCAATGCTTAACTCCGATCACTCTCTCATTCTCGTTCTCGCTTTATCCCTCTTGCTCTCTATCTTTCTCGCTTTCACTGATAACTATCCTCCACCCCCCCCTCCCCCCGGCAAAATTGTTACCGGAATCTCACTTTCACTGAACCACAAACTTCGGTGGGCTCACTTTCTCCCTTTTCTCTCTTCACTTTCTCACTTCGCAACCCCCCGACCTCACTTTCCCCCTTTTCTCTCTTCACTTTCTCTCTTTAACTGACATTTAATTTCATTTTGGTTTCTCTTTCCGCTGCACGTGTGAACTAACCATTTCGTAATTAAAATTTAATAAAAATCGCTGCCACGTCACCTTTGTCAAATACTTATCAAAAACTTTTGTTGAAATATCATTATCCTTTGTGAAAGGGAAGTAATCATTACACTTCCAATAAGAAATATTTCTACACGATCATTTCATAAAATAATATTTTAATCATGGATTTTCAAAAAAAAAAAAAATATATATATATATATAGAGATTAATTAAAATATTATTTTATAGTTATTATAGGTAGATGTATTTTTTATTGGTGCTGTCATGAATCACTTTTTTATTTTTTTTTATCACAAAGTTTAACAAAGAGAAACTCAAAATAAAAAAGAAGTAAACATTTATATTCTTTTCCAAGTTACACTAATCATAATTTTTTAAATTCTTTGTAAGTTTTTCTTCTTTTTTATTAACCACAACAAAAGAGTATAATATTATTTGTGAAGATTGAAATTATACTTTTTATCGGATAAAAATCATGATAAATGTCAATTAAAATAACTATCAGAACTATAATTATATATGTCAAAATTAATCTGTGACAAAATTATTTTTAAAAGTTGGTATTGTTATTAGAAAATAAAGAAAAAAGTTACTAGCACTTAAAAATTATTATAAAATTTACTTTTATTATCAGACATTTCATAACCAATACTGTAATTATCAATAATTTCTTGAAATAATTTAATATAATTTGATAAAATATTTAATTAAATGTACCATAAATTACGGCACATTATTTATCAATAAGATATGTTTCTAAAAAATAATATCAAATAATTTATTAGATTTAGATATTTCACAAAATATATGTCAAACCAATTTACGGTTATAAAAATATCATAAAATATCATAAGATAAATGTTAAATTAATTTAACTGAAATTTGGCATTTCCTGTCCACTTTATTATGAAATCAAAAGCATATCTTAGCAAATTAAAAATAAAGCTATGCTTGAGAAGATAATATTTGCCACTTTTGTAGATAAATATAGTAAGTCACTGTTATTTCTGAGAATTTTCTGCAAATGACTTATTGTCAATGTAATTAATTGCAGAACGTGAAGTCAATTTTTGATGTTGTTATCAAGGTGGTCGGTCATCAAGCGCCACAAAAACAAGAGAAGAAGAAAAAACCACATCGAGATGTCTTAGTAGACTTTTTCATATCATAATAACTCCTGCACGTAACTTTAGTACTGTTTACAATCAAAATTTTCCAAACATTTGCTGTAGAAGTTATTCTACTAAAGGTTCTAATAAAAAACATTAAAACAATTATTTAATGTGATATGAAATTCAGTAACTCCAAGATTAGTCACTCATTATATCTTTATCATTTCAACTTCTTATATTCTTATCTACATTTATACAAATCAAACATTATTATATATTAGTTATTAAAGACATTTGATTATGGAAGTGATATATCAAATGGTATAAGAAGATTAAGTGGATCGGGACAAATTAACACTGTAATTTTTTTTTTTAATATTTGAATGTAAAATCAAAACTATTAATATTTTGTATTGTTTTTTATATTCAAAAAACCACGAAGTGACACATAACGATTACTGTTTATGATCGTTAATGATTTAAACGGTGTTAATAAAAAAAGACTCAATTGAACAAAATTGACAAAAATTGGGACCTATTTGAACACAACACCAAAATTATAACTTATTTGACAAAAATTGACGAAAATTGGAACAAAAAAAAGTATTTTAACCATAAAAATATTATTTTGTGAAATTACTATTTAGACGTATTATTTATTAGATAATGATACATAAATATCATATTTTTTTATTTAATATTAACAAAATAACATTTGTATTTAAAATAAATTGAAATTTATCATTTATAAAAATTAAAATAATATATTTTATTAAGTATTCGATAAATATAAAAAGATTGAAAGATATATTTTTGTATAGTTTTTCTTTTCTCCTTATCCATGAGGTCGATGGACCACTATTTCTTTTAAAAGGGACAAAGTTTAAGAAGAAAAACTAAAAATTAAAAATTAAAAATAAATAAATACTCATTCTTTTTTGAATTACACCTATCATATATTTTTCAGGTCTATTTGTAAGCTTCTTTTTTTTTAATAAGTAATATTTAATTTTTTTACATTACATATAAAGTTTCTTAAATTTTAAACATATATTTATATTCATAATGAAAGAGATATATGTTTTTCATCCCTAAAGTATTATAAAATTTGTGTTTCGTTTTTAAATTAAATAATAAAATATTTAGTCTTTATATTCTATAAAAATCAATGTAAACATTATTTTTAACAAATCACAAATAAAATGTTTCATGTGATAAAAGACAGTTTTATAGTAAACTAAAATCTTCACATACAGGTTTGGGAAAGATACCAATCAGCTTCCAGTCAATTCCAGTTAGTGTACTGAGTGTTTAAAAAGTAAAATTCAAGTATCGTACCCACGTAAATTTGTCAAGAATTACCAATATATGTAAAAAAATACTGCTTCTATTAAATGCTGTTACGTTTTAACTAGGAAAAATATAAAAGTGGTGAGAAGAATATTACGAGTAAGTGACAAGGTTGAATGTCATTGTTATTGCCACAAATAATTATTACCGAGTAAGTGACAAGGTTGAATGTCATTATTGAGTTTTAACAAAGTATCATTGTTACCACAAATAATTATTACAGGTTAATTTCAAAGTATTTTTTAATGCACAATTTAACCTTACACTTACTATATATTTTGAATTGACCGACTTTCAACATGAAATGACTATTGATAAATATAAAGGAAAAATGAAAGAAATTAGAAGGTTTAAATGAGATACTAACTAAGCATTAAAGAAAAACAATAAAACGCATTTTATAAACTGCACTTGTGATAGTGTAATTTTGTATTCAAAATTTTTACAAACAAATTTCATATGTTTTTCTTGTCTTTCCTATTCATCTCCTCATCTAGAAGAAACAAATGGTTGAGACAATTTTGAATGTCTAGAAATCCAAACTTAATATAATGATAAGCTTGATTACCAAAAACAACTCGAAACCTGTCACAAAACTTTCCATATTGTGGCAACAAAAACTCTTCTATGGATTTTATTATTCGTCGCTTCAGTTGCATATCAGAGACAGTCCATGTAGATTGTGTTGTGCATGTCTCCTCAAAATGCAGGTTGAACAAATGCAGCTTTTCTTTCATCAACTCCGCTACCACATCAGCTTCCGCCGACTCATTTTTCCCAATCTTCAAAAACTCCACAATCTTGTTCCACGACCTTCTTAGATACAAGTTGCGCTTTTGCTGTACCTTTGCCCTGTTTCGTCGAAACCAATCATCATCCATTTTCAAAAACTTCGTCTTTTGGGCTATGTAGTTAAGATTATTGAGCATAAAAACAAAGCCCAATGCGGGGTCAGCGTAGTAGTCTTTAGACTTGACTTCCAATTCGCTCTCTAACAACTCAACCATTTTTCCTATCACCACCCAAAAGGAAGCAATTCTGACGCGATAAGATAGGGCAGCCGGCTCTAACTTAAAATCACAAAATCCAAGGATATGTTTCATTACTTCCTTTGTAATCAGATGAAGCCCTCCGTCGGTAACAGGTGCCTGCACAGTAGTATGGTAAATAATATTCCCCACCCTGTTTACGGTAGCCAATCTTTGCCGAACATCTTCAATATCATCTACAAACGACAATTTGTCAAACAAAGCCGGTGAGATGAAGTCCTGTATCAGCTCGCCCAATGATTCCGACATTTTAGGGACGATGTTGAACAAAAGATTCGGCAAATAGGTCCCAGTTGTTATGGTAGTATCGGCAAAATTCACTACATTAATCGTCAGTTCCTTGCAAACTTTTTCGAAGGAGACATCCGCAGCAGCGACGGAGAACCTGGAAAAGAGGTAATCACAGAGTCTCCTTTCATTGGGAAAAAGTATTTTCCCAGCTGCCTTGCACGTTTTTAACCACTTCTCAACGTCCTCATTGTTGGGCGTTTCAAATTGCAACCTAAGTGCCTGCAGACACTGTTTTAAAAACTCCCTTCGCCATTTGCTGTAGATGTCGCTGCATTCCTCTGTAAAACCTGCTTCCACCATCAGCTTCACGTTTTCCTTAAGGCGTCCCATAATTCCCGATGGAAGTGCATCCATCACCAAGTTTACGTCAGGATGTGGTACTTCTTTGGAATCAAACACGACTTTAAGGTATTTCTCCACGTGGCTACAAACCATGGGAACAAGCCTCTGATTCTCCTTCTCAAGCTCCTTTACACAATTCATGAGTTGTTGTTGGATGATAAGAACATCATCAACACTTCCATCTTGTGAGGGTGAATTGCTTTGAGTGAGTAGATGATCTTGGAATCTGAAATCCCCATCTTCTGGTGAGGTACCAAGAGTACTTTCAACATCAGCATTAGCTTGTTGTGACATGGTAACAGGACTGCTACTACTAACACTCCCCGAATCATCAACTTGAATGATTACTTGATTTTGGACTTGGAGCTGAAGATTCTCCCCTTGTCTGTCGCTCGGATAGTCACGAAGCTGAAGGAGGGAATAACTGAAGCCCCCTCCAACGACGACTAACCACAGTTTGATTTTCATGAGTTGTACTGTTAGACCTCCACAGAAGAAATATAGCAAATCGATCTGAAATCCAAATTGAGTAAGATTAGACAATCCAAGCGACATGGTAGCAAAAGCAGCGCAAGAGATCAGGCTGTATGCATCTGGTTTACCCTTCACCACATTATCAAACAAAAAGGAATAAAGAGAAGTGACTGTTAGAACCAAAAATGCAAAATGAAATTCCAACCGGTGTGAGGAGGAGCTCGACCTTGCCGGTGTGAACAAGACGGCAAGGCAAGTGATTGAACTGAAAAGAATATAAAGAAGCATCTTCCACCAGCTCCAGCTTCCCAGTAAATGGTTAAAAGAGGAACTGAGTGCATAACAGAACAGTCCAACGACAGATGAAACAAGACATACAAGTCTCACTACCTTTGGTTTCTTCAGCCATCTCAGTATTTGATTGAGTATGAAGGTTTGCATCCAACCATTCACCCACCACAAACAGAGAGTGTCCATTTTTGGACGAGAGAAGCCCAGTGATGAAAACTTTATGACAAAAACTAAAATCTTTTATGTTCATAAACTAAAGGAAGTAAAAGGTGAATTTAAACTAAAAAATTCTTACGCTATTATACTCACTTGTCATATAGACCCCGCACGTTATCAGTTGGGGGATTCTACGAACTTTCGGAGAAAAACGCCTCTAGACTGTGAACGTTGTCAGGAGACTCCTCCATTCGAATGTATGTTAGAGACTTCATAAAGCTCTTGAGTCGAAAATAATAAATGAAGATTTGTGGATGGACAAAGTTTAACAAGAGAAATCGGAAATAAAAAGTGTTAAATACTCACATTCTTTTTCGAGTCACAATTATATTCTAATTTTTTTCAATTCTTTATAAACTCTTCCTTTCCTAACAATGCTACATTTTTTTTACCGTTTTTTTTTTACCTTGTATAATTTATATTTGATAATTACATAATATTAAAAAAATTACTGATATGAGAAAGTCGTATCATACTTATTACAAATTCAAGAGTACGACTTTATTAAATTTGTACGCAGCAAATACGACTTAAATATGATATTAGTATTAATATAGTGGAATATTTTATTTTTTATTAAAAAAATAAAATTGTATGTTAGTTGGACGACTTGAAACAGAAAATCATAATTCACGATTTCTTCAACATATAAATCGAGATCGTTGTATACGACTCCTTTGAAATAAAGTCTACGACTTTTCCTATTTTTTATTCTTTAGATGAAATGATAAATTTTGTTCTATTATCACATATGCCTAATTTTTTTTATATTTAATAAGTTGTATTAAAATATCATAAAATAAATAATGGAAGATGTATTATTAAAAAATTAAAGAAAGAATGGAAAATTATATTTAAAGAGAAATAAAAGAAATATTATCCAGAAAATGATAAAATATATTATAAATTATCATATTATTTTTAAAGTTCTACGATAAGTTGAGAATTGAGAATTTATAATATATTTTATTATTTTTTCTAATAATATTTCTTTTTTTATAATAATATTTCTTTTTTTCCTCTAATAATATTTTTTTCCTTCGTTCTTGAATATTTTAATAATATTTCTTCTATTATTTATTTTACATTATTTTAATATAACTTAATAAGTATAAAAAAAAGGTTAAAATATCTTGGTCCCAATTTTTCTCAAATTTTGTCAAATCAGTCCTAATTTTGTTTGTGCTAAAATATGTCCTAATTTTCATCAATTTTATTTAATTTAGTTTTTTTTATGCTGACACCGTTTAAATAATTAATGGCCATGAACAGTAACTGCCACATGTCACCTCGTGATTTTTTTTTTATTTTTTTTAAATGTCCATGTGTCAACCCAACAGCGTGCCACGTGTCAAAGTAAATGTTTTGTATTTAATTTAGTCTCTATATTAGTTATTTTTGTTTAATTTAGTCTCTTTCTAAATTGAAACCAAATTTAATTTTTATATTAAAATTCACATTTTTTATTAAATATTTTTACATAATATATTAAAATTCAAATCATTCTAACTTTTATATAAAAATTAAATTTGGTTTCATCTTTGATAAGGACAGAATTAAACAAAAATAACAAATATAGAACTAAATTGAATATAAAACATTGACTCTGACACATGTCACATTGCTAGGTTGACATGTGTACATTTAGAAAAAATAAAATTAAATTAAAAAATCAAAAAAATAATGAAGTGACACATGACAGTCATTGTTCATGGTCGTTAATGATTTAAACGATGTTAGCAAAAAAGGACCAAATTGAACAAAATTGACAAAAATTGGGACCAAAAAGGTATTTGAGCACATCAACAAGACTTCAATGTTTGAAAGAAGTTGCTAGAGGGAAGAGTCGAGGTCGAGTTTATGGCACTGGTGACCTGGGAGCGAACATTCAACCTGGTGTCACATCCCTCACTCAACCTTTCTTATCCCATACAAAGGATGAACGTGCACGTCATAATGAAAGGCTTGAGCAAGAGTTGGCTGTAACAAAAAGACATTGTGCCATAATACAGGAAGAAATGAAGCTCATTCGACAACAATTAGCCTTGGTCTTGGAAAAATAGTCTGCAAACAGTTCCATCGGTACCAATCAAGGGCATCCTCATTATGACGAACACTTGGATGATCAGCCAATACTTTGAACATGATTTCCATGTATACTCTCTTCATCAATTTTTTGTTCAATTATATGGTATATACTATTTTTAAGCTTCACATATTTATATATCATTCAATTCTTTTTACAGGTCTTCGTGGCATCTCAACTTTGATTTTGAACTCAAGTTGGATGTATTATTTAGAACTTTAGAACTTCAGTAGTAGTATGATAGTGAACATTGTATAGACATATTGACCAATGTAATCATAATCATTTTCTAGACAAATATTTGCTTCCTTTATTGTTATGTTTTCAAGTACAATGTTATTATAATTTGATGCTCAATTATCAATTTTTAAGTTGAGAGTAATTCTGGTTGAAGTTGGAAAGAATATGATTTAATGTATATGTCTTTTATTTATCAAGTTTAATATCAAAACAGAGCATGCAAATACATCAAATTGGTTTGCTACTCTATGACTTGCGTCAGCCATAGCATCGGCTAGGCCCACTCTACACTAAAACTAATTTAAAATTCATGTGACTATACTCACGCTATAGCGCGACATCTAGAGACGAGTAGAACTATGCTATAGCGTCTACATAAGGCGGACTCTATAGAGTCTACAATTGACTAACTCTATAGCATCTACAGTTGACCGACTATGTAGCGTCTCCATACGACCGACTCTATAGCATTTACATAAAGTCGACTCTATAGCGTTTACTTAGAGTCTTGTATGGCTGATTCTATAGCGTCTACTTATTATCGACTCTATAGCTTTCTTTGGTTTTGCTTCACAGCCTATTGGGACGCTTGGACGACATTGTAGAGTCCGTTTTTAACTCTTAGAGTCTACTTTTGGCCGACTCTAATTTACTATTTTCTTGTAGTGCTATCAATACTAAAGTAAGGTAAAGGAATCTAACTTTGTCTTGTATATGTGAATATGTGATTGTATATTTATTTTTAATGTTAAGATATGTTTTGACTGAGAAAAAATTTTGGTATTTTGGGGATTTGATGGGTTTGTGTTCAATGAATTTAACATTGTATTCATGGGTGAATTGTTTGTTGAATTGGAAAAGGTTTTTAACATTATTATTTTTTTATAGTTCCTTTAACAAAATATATCTCAATTTTAAGATTAGGAAATTCTTGATGTAGACTTGGAAGGGTAGTGTGATTTTTTCTTTTTTTTTATAATGGAATTCCTAGTGCAATTACAACGTCAAAATGATTACGTAGATGTCAGATTTGGTTTCCTTTTGGTTATTACAATATGGTAATGCAATGTGATGTTACGGACCATGATTGATTTTATTAGTAATGGAGATATATTATATAATAGGCATAAATTATAAGTGAGTTGCGATTTTGGTTTTATTATGGATAAAAGTTAAAGTTTCGGTTTAATAGCAATAATTGTAGATTTGTTCTTGTATACATAATCGCATGTTTAATATAGTATATAAGGTGTAAAGAGTTTAGGAAGTGATGGTTGGTGGTGCAACTACTTTTTTTTTAGCAATTGTGATTAGTAGATTGACTTTTGGTGATAATGACTGAGAAATAGTTTAAGTGGAGGTAGAAACATATAATGATAAGTTGCAGGTTTAATTGTCAGTGTTATATATTGACAGTGAAACTTTAGTTTATATAGAAAAAAATGATGTTCTTTTTATGGAACAATATGGTGGTTAGTGAGTTTAAGAAAATTTTGGGGTTTCTGAAATTATGTAAGTGATGATTTTTACAGTGTCAAAATTGGATGATAATCAATTATATTTTGATGGTGTGTATGATAAATATTCAAGGTTATGGATAATTCATTATCGTTGTCAAAATAGGTTAAATACATGATAAAGTTAATTAATTTGGTTGTGATGTTTTGAAATTAGATGTGGAATAAGTATGTGATTAAAGGAATTGGTGTTAAAATTGATTAAGGAATTAGTTAATTATTGTGGATCATTGGGCTGAATAGAACATCAATTAGGGTCTAATTTGATAAATTATGTTATATTGGGTGAATGGTTATGGAATGAAGATGAGTTGAGTGTGTTCGGTTTTAATTGGATTACAAAAGCAGTATTATTCCTTCTGTTTTAAGAATCGGTAAAGGTTGTGTAATTGTGTGGATGAGAGAATTATTATAAGAATTTTTGGATGTGTAATTGGTAGTTTTGTTTTTGTGAAATTTTTTAATGTTTGGACATATTGAAAATGTTGTTTTTCGTATTCTTTGATCGTTGGACTACGTTTTTTTGGTTTGCGTAGTTTTGGTAAAATTATGTTTCTCAATTTGTTAATTGTTGGATTGAGTTGAAATTTTGACAATTGATTGGTAACATGGTATTCTTCCGTTTGACCAATGTGATCTTTGTTTGATGTTTGTAGTTTGAGATATATGTCATGCACTACTATTTTTCTTGTTGTATGGTGTTGATACTTTTGTTGTGATAAATTGTTATAGGTCCCTATTTACAATATAGTCGATGTTTGGACATGATGAGTTGATGTATGATTGTTTATGTGATATGATATGATATGATATGATGTGATGTGATGTGAATTGATATAATATGATATGATATGATATGATATGATATGTATGATATGTATAATATACATGATATGATATGTATATGTGTACATATGTGATGGGACAATACGAATTTTTTGATAACCGTAAAGCCAAGATGATTCTTTTACCCAGAGGACATTGTTAAGTCAAGGCAAATGAGTTTCTTTTAGCCATAAGTCTTTGGCATGAGGATAACAAGAGTACTCAAAATAGGCGTTGTTGCGTAGAAAAGGTAGAGTGGTTGATTATGAGAGAATGTCATATTGTTTTATATTACTTGGTGGTAATATGTTGATGATTGCATGTTGAGGTTATGCATAAGTTGTGATAATGCAGGGTGAGTTGTATGCTGGTAATTTAATGTTATATGATGTTTTACTTGGTTAGTTCACCATTGCATGCTTATGGTTATGGTTTTCATCTGCGATGATCGTATGACTGGTATTATACGTGGGTAGAGTGATGTTGCAGATGATGTTGATTGGATGCACAATAGTGAGGAGCTTGGGCATTGCATTAGGAAAAAATATTTTTTATTTCTAATGTTTTTGGAACAATTTTATTTTTTTAGAAATAATGTATATTTTAGATGACTATAAAGTTGGATAATTTGTTTTTTGGAAAGTTTATTTTGATTAAATAATGTAAGTTTTTCTTAATTTGAAAAATTCCTGCATGTTTTAATAGCATTATAGCCGAGTAAGCCCAGGTTGAAGGTCTAGCCGAGTTGGCATAGGCCAAATGTCAAACCAAGTTAGCTCTTGTCAAAGGTTGGACCTAGTCAACCCATGTTGAATCTTTAGAAGTTGGCCCGACTAAAAGTCGAGACAAATCGTATCGGATCGAAAATTGAGTTAACTTAACTCGAACTCAAGGATAAAGATGAGTTTGTCTTAAAATAGAAATTAAATTGCTTTGTCCAAACAAAAAAATTGAAATCAAAATAATTATTACATTTACATGCTAAATTACTATATTATAACTAAAAAATGAAACTTAATTCATAAGTGTTAATGACTTAAATTATAATATTATTGCATATTATATTTTAAAAAAATACAATATAGAGAAGTTAATTTTTAGATTGTTTTTTATTTTAATTTTTAAATTAAAAAGAAAACATGCTAGTGGATTGGCCATCTTTGACCCGTCAATTTGGCGAGTTCAAGTCAAAACAAGCTGGTGGTTAAAAATTTCAACCCAATCTATCTTTTTAGAGAAATTATAATTTGACAATGTTTTATTTGATAAACAACTATTTTTAATAAAAAAATCCTAAAACTTTATTATTTTATTTTTTAACTTCCATAAAAAATAAAAACTTACTCTATTAAGTAACTTTGCCAACAAAATATTTGTTAAAAAATCATTTTTAATCTTTTTATTCGAATCTGACCTGACACTTTAAATTTACTTATACTTTAAATTAAGTTGTGTTATTTTTAGTATAAATGTGTCACTATTATAAAATGAATTACATCTATTATTTTATACTTGTTACGTCAGTTAGAGGAATGATGTCAATTTTAGTGACATAAATTTACCTTAGTATTTATTCTAACATGAATTTACGTCGGATTCACACTCAAATATGACTTCTTGAATCATGAGTCATGTATCTATTGGGAAATTCTACAAACTTTGAAAATCATGTGTCATTTTGAAAATTCCACAAACTTTGAAGGTTGTTAGGAAACTTGTTAGGAGACTCTCAATTCGAATTTTAAAGTCTTAAAATGTTTTGATTTGAGAAAAAAAAAATGAAGAAGATTTTTCTTTGGAAAAATAATCTATAAACAAATTGTCATCGTCATTTACTCAAAATAATAATATTTAAATAGAAAACCTCACCGTGAAGGTGGAGTCTGGTTAATATTTTGGCCTAAAAAGAATCCAAATAAAAAAAATAAAAAACTTGTTGACCTAGACATCTTCATGGTCGAACAACTTACTCGTAAGTATTTGAAATAAAATCTAGGTTAACTTTCTATCCCCGCAAATGGTAAAAGAATTGTCTTTAATTTATTTAAATTAATTATGATTTTACCAGTGTGCAATTTTTATTCTGCTAAATTTTAATTTATATTAAGTCAAATAAAAACTAAATTTTGATGTTCTGAAACTAAAGCAAAAAAAGAAGAAGTGAATTTGAACTAAAAATTCTTACACCATCACAATCAGTTAGTATCATATCTACCCCACACGTAGTGAAGATTACTCTTAATTCATAGTGATAATATCATGAAGCGCGTTAAATTGGAAAAAGGAAATTAAGATGATCGGGGGAGAGAAGTGATACATTGAAAACTCCAAAAGAAAATACAGATACTTAAAATCTTCATAGAATAATATTTTAATCATTTTTTTAATTTTTTTAATTTATATATATAGTTAGTTAGTTGTATTGTAATAAGGATTGTCAAATAAATATCTAATATACATTTTATACAATTAAAATATTATTTTATGCAATTACTATTTATATGTATTTTTTACTAGATGGTGATAAATAAATATCATAATTTTTTATTTTAAATATATTTAATGTTAAGAAATAACATTTGTATTTAAAATTTAAAAAGAAAAAATAATTATTAATCAACTAAAAAATTTAAAATAATATATTTTACTAAGTGTTAGATAAGAATAAAAAGATTGAAAGATATATTTTTTTCTTTTTTTTCTTTTTTTTTCTTTATCAAAAAGGTAAATGTAGCAGTATTTTTTTTTAAAAGGACAAAGTTTAACAACTACACTTATATATTTTTTAGTTTTTCTTAAGCTTTTCCATTTTTATAATAAGTAATATTCAATTTATTTTTTCGTATTAAATTATTTTTCATTCTTAAATTAAATTATAAAGTATTTAGTATAACATCCCAATTTTAGTCACTAAAAAAAAACTTAATGCAATAGGATGTTTCACTTCAGAGTTCAAAACAGGTAATTCAATATATAAGATATATTAATACAGTCTTATAACTAATAGAACTATAGGAATATAACCTTTATATACAAATCAACTAAAAACAAAATCTAGCTTTATACACATATTAACCACTTACTACACCTTCGCTTCTCGTTACTCCTACTAAACTAACTCATGGCTCCTTAACTTTCAGAGGTGTCTCTAAACCTACAACCACCTTTGTTCTCACCGAATAGGTATATATATTTAAATCATGCCAAATACTTATAAACATGTTATAAAACATATCTATGATCTATAATCACACAAACAATTAACACTAGACTCAATTATCTGGATCATGCGCATGATATAGAATTCTAAAGAAGTTTGCACCTATGATGGTTTCTAAACTCTGCAGAGTTTTAGACAAAAGTGGTTATCACCCAACCACTCACAAGGTTAATCCCATTGTGCCTTAGGCCCAATGCGTCCCAAGACTAGGATCTCCTACTACTCTCACCACATAATTCATCCTACTCTGTATGAGTGTGAACGATTATCAGAGTTTAAGATATTCTTTTATCTAGATATCTCTTATATCAAAGCATGCACTAAAAATACCATCACCAAGAATTTCCCTTGAAACATTTTAAACAACACTAACACCACCTCACGTGCTCACACATCAATCCATATCATATACCAATTGTTCATAAAAGATCTCAAAACTTCCAAATTTAAAGCAACCAATATCTAATTTAGGTACTAAGCAAACATGTCATCTTGTTTAGTGGCGGATGTTTGTGGTGGCAAGGAGGGGCCATGGGCCCCCAACAAATTTTGATTTTTTTTCTTTTCATATTTTAGGTATTTTAAATTTTTTTATATTATAGATATTAGATAATATATTATAAATTAATGATGATTAAATTAAATATTTTATTTTTTATAAATATAATAATTAATGTTAATAAATAATAAAATATAAAATCAAACATAATAAAGAATAAAGAATAAAAAGATTTATCAAGATGATTTTATTATTATTTTTCATTATGGTTTGAGCTTCTTATAAATCGTTTTCATTTCTTATTCTCACATGTTTCCTTTTGTTTTTGAAGAGAAAAATGTCTATTTTTTTGCTCTTATTTCTCTTCGTTCTTTTTCATTCTCGAGGAGGAAAAGAATGAAGTAATTCTTTCATCTTACTTGATAGTGAAATATTAGTTTAATAATTAATTTAATAAGTCTCTTTTATATTAATTTTTATTTTATGAACATAGAAGTAAAAGTATCTTACTGTGTGTTTTTTTATAACCGGATTTTAACTGTGGTTCCATTATATGACTTGAGTTTCTCACGAATTGTTCTCATCTCCCATTCTCACCTATTTTCTTGTTTCTGAAGAGAAAAAAATCTACTATTTTTGCTCTCATATATCAGTTGTTGTCTTCCATACTCGAAGAAATAAAGGAGAAGGTATTTCTCTCTTGTATCACATGATAGTGAAATATTAGTTTAATAATTTATTTAATGAGCTTGTATATTAATTTTTTATTTTATGAACATAGAAGAAAAAATATTGTACTGTGTGTTTTTTATAACCGGATTTTAAGTGTGATTTGATTATCATTGAATTTTCTTTTAGTATTTACATATCTCAATTTTTTATTAGATTATGAAAAATTAATTTTTAGTCTTTTTTAAAAAAATAGGTATACAAATTCAACACTTCCATATATTCATTTGTAGTCTTATTTTTTTTAGTTATCGTTATACTAAATTATGTATTATTTTTATTATATTAATTATAATAATTAAATATATAAATTTTAGACGTATTATTTTGATTCCCCAATAATATTGGTCAAGATCCGTTACCAATCACCTGGATGACATTCCACTAGGGAGCATATCAGAGTCATCACCTCTGGTTTAGCGGTATTTTATGAAACCATGTTAACTAATTTCGAGTCATTGCATGGCGCCATGAGACGTGTTGTCAGCATCCTATATAGAGGATTGATTGTCGGACCGTAGGCGAGGCATAGTAGCATGGGATCGGACGAACAAGCCATTATAAATAACTCACCAGGTATCCGAAGAAGGAAAAGGAGGTCACAATGTACGAGTTTTGGATACCATATCATTTATTTTATGTTGTCACAACTTTGATTATTTACTTGTATCAGTACACGGATGTCATTTGTGTATTTTGTCTGCTGAACTTTGGTAAAATTCTTTTTTTAATGTATCATATTTGAAATCCAATATACAAAAATAAATCTGTTTATTTTTAATCCACGGATTTCGAAATCGGTTCTTTGTTAATTATTTTGAATTTTTTATGTTTTCGTTTATAATTTTATTTTAAAATATTTAATAAAGTTATTTTTTTAATTTCATTGTTACGTTAGTTTTAGTTTTTAAAATTTTATTTATTTTATGTTTGAGTTTTTTATATTTATGTGTTTTTATTTAATTTTAATGTTCTATATTTATTAAAAATGTAACGTCCCATTTAATTAATAAACCAAATTAAAAGGAAACGTCACGTAGAATAATATGTTAAGCAGTCCTGGAGTACCATCACAGTTCCGTACAGTAACCAAGACACACCACGATGTCAAAATAAAACATAGAGGAATAACGACAAAGTTTTCAAAAAAAGAAGCCCAAAGGCTAGACAATAATGGGCCATTGCCCTAAAAGAAAGCCCAATCAGCACAAGAATTCCAGTCCAGGAAGACTATGTAGCGCATTCATCTCTCTCCTGTTGACCACGATTTCCTCTCGCATCTGCTCCCATCAATAAATTGATGATCATCGCAAAAGTAGGAGAACAACATACAAGCAATCAAACAAGCAAAGGGTAAGCTAGAGCCAAAAAGATTTTCATCATGCAATCAGGTATACTTTCACAGTCCAATATACATACAACACCCAAACATGTTATGACTTTCAAATCAATACACTAAGACTCGACTTGACTCATCCGGATACGTATAACCTGGTCGGATTCAGCGGATGCTTGCACTTGTGGTGGATACCTCTGCTCACCCCCGAGCTATGTGTTACAAGTGTTACAATGAATCAATTCCCTCACACACAAGGT